>MDSQ01000368.1_pt1 | contig 10914 bp, 8 predicted proteins | sample 1008251 | NCBI WGS metagenome assembly MDSQ01 (sample SAMN05526597, study PRJNA338239) | gut metagenome | isolation source: Hindgut content | host: Naso unicornis | place: Saudi Arabia: Red Sea | collected 2016-05
AAAAAAAAAAAAAAAAAAAAAAAAAAAAAAAAAAAAAAAAAAAAAAAAAAAAAGGACTGTATATCTGGGTTTTTCTTAGAAGACAACAATTGACAGGATAGGCTCACAGGATATGTGTACTCTGATTGATTACATTACGATTGATCTGCAATTTTACCAATATTAATGCTCAGCTCATCAAACACATCCTTTATAGTGCTTTCAAAAGGCGTTTCTGATGACTCATGTTTAACAACACAAGAATATGAAGACTCTTTGTTTTCCGTTTTGGATGCATTCAGTCTGCTGCTCATTGAATACGTGCTGCTCCCTTTGTATTTCCATGCAGGACTGTTGGTGTAGCGAGTTGAAGGAAGTCTCTGGCCATTTTCCTTCCAGTACACTGCGAGGTTGGATGGGAAAAATCCAGAAACTAGGCAAAGGAGTGGGATGAAGTCTGCTGTAGACAACTCAGAAGCAGTTGGTTGTATTATCTTCACTGTAGGTGGATAGAGGTCTTGAGAAACCAAAAGAAGGCAAAAGTAAAAACAGGGTTGAGATTTTAGCTATTTTGATCTTAGCTTTTAGTCACAGCCAGCACAAGCATCATGAAAAATTGATTTTTAATAGTGAGTTTCTGTTGTATTCTTAGGTCTACAAATCAGAGGCAATCACAAAAAATCAAATCCATTCTTTTCACATATAACACTACCTCTGCTTTTGCTTATATGGTCCTCGTAGCCCTGTTTGGAACATCGATGCTTCCCCTCACAAGACACTTGTTTATATAAATGCCAATCTTCTGCTGACACATTGAGGAAACTCCTCAAAGTCTCTGTCCCATTGTGGTGTTTCACGGGTAGCTGCGTATGGACATTAAGAGAGTGTGTCTTCCCACCAACTTTCCAGGTCACAGAGAAATCATCAAGATGAAAAATGTGTTGAACTCAAAACTGACAGGGCCTTCTCTCCTGATCTATTTTGATGTGTTATGCTACAAAAAACCACTAGGGGGCACAGTGTCCTTAAATATAAAGCATTTTTATTTCGTGTCCTGGGCAGTAACCAAAAAACGGTAACTCCAGACATGAGGACTCTGGTGGTATTTTTTAATTTAAGTCTAGTTTTCAACATATTGCACAGTGTTTTTAAAGGTCTCACTGAACAGAATCATTCAGCTTGATCCAGGAAAAGTATAATAAAGTGAAAATAATTTTCTAAAGATATGTTTTACCAGATGGCTTTTTTTGGTCATTTTTTGGTAAAGGTATTAAAGCAAGTTAATATAATTAAACATGACTATTTATATTAAAAAACAAACAAACAAACAAACAAACAAAAACCCTAACTGTCCAGTTCAAATCTTTAGAATTTTATGTTATTCCATAATATATATATGTAGCATATGCAAAACGTAATTCTAACACTGTTATTTCTCATTCTTAAAAAAATATGCCTGGCCAGACTGTTTAATTGTTATATAGTGATTTAGCGATAATAATTTTACATAAATAAAGTGGATCCACCATCCCAAAAGCATATCAAATCTATTTTTTTCAACAGACTGCACAATGTTTGTAGTGGTGTTAACTAAACAGAATTGTTTATCTTGATCCAGAAAGAGCATAATAAGGTTCAAATAATTAATTAAATAAATAAATCTCTACCACATATTTTGTAATTTTTTTTGGATAAAAGTAATGAAGAAAGCTAATGTAATTAAAACTGCATATTTACTATGAAAATAAATCTCTTTACCATCCATTTCAAATCTTAATAAACCTATATATAAATACGACCTATGCAAAAAGTAATTCTGACATTATTATTTTTCATTCTTAAAAAAACAGCCTGACCAGACCACACACTGATTTAATGACACTAATTTTACAGTTGGATCCAATATGCAAAAAAACATTTGAGCTGCTGCATCATCAGAGGAGTAAGTCTTTTTTTTTGTTTGTTTATAAAGTCAGTATCTTATCTGAATCTGTTTGACAACAGCCTTTCAAAAAAAACCCCCAAAACAAACAAACAAAAAACAGAACAAAACCAAAAACAGCATAACTCAAAATCTTAGGATGTGTTAACAAAAGATTGTTATTACTATTGGTCCAAGGATATAAAAAAAATATAGAATATTTTTTCCACTGTTTTTTATTTAGTAAGGACATTGAAGGGATACTTTAAATGAAATTTGTTTAAACTGCTTTTGAAAGGCCACAGTGTGACTAGAAGACAACTGAGGTTGTGACACTGCACTTCATTTTACCTGAACAGAGACTGATTTCCTTCCTGGTATGTCTGTTCAGAGATCTGTCAGATACTTTACAAGTGAAGACCTTCCCTGCCCTCCACTCTGTTTGAGGGACATGAAGTTGACTGTTCACTGCCACAAGTCCATATGCATCCATGCTGATGTCATCAGATGATGAAGATCTTTGCTGTGACTCAGAAAACCATCCAATTTGAGGGTCAAAGCCCCATCCAGAGCATAAGAGTCTCTGTGGTCCTGACTCTTCACTGGGGACCAGAAGAAGCTCCACTGATGGGTCCACTGAATTTATGGTCAACAGTTAATAGATTAATCATTCAATCAGTCATAATATTTGTTAAATCAGCTATGAAAAATGTACTGACTGCAGGAAGTCAACCATTTCTAAAGTTAAAAACAACTTTTCTCACCAAAAATATTGCCTGTGGAGTTTGACTTAAAGGTTTCAGTAAAGCCTTGATTCACTTCACAGGTGAAACTCGTCATTATTCCAGTAAACTTCAGGGATAGTGAAACACCTACTTATTGAGTGGAGGTCTGAGGTTTCAGGGAGATCAACAAACTCTTTGTTAGAAATGTCAACACCGTTGGCTTGAAAGGTGACATAAAGCTCACTGGAGGAGAGTTTTGTTACGTCACACTTCAGGACAGAGCTTTCTCCCCTCAACAAATCTGGAAGAGAACTCCTGATCTCCGTTAATGGTGCTGTAACTGCAAGTCCTGCATGACACAGAAAGAAAATAAAGCATAATTGTTACTTTAGGCCATTCGCTTTCACAACACGTGTTTCTGATTTTGTTCTGTCCTCTCACCTGAAACATCTACGGTCTTCTCGGTGGATGAGAAGCAGCGATGTTCAACTTTACATTTTAGGAGCTTCAGTTTTTTCCACTGACTTGAGGGAACTGTCAGAGTGCTTACTAAATACGTTGAGTTTCGGTCCTGGGTCACTTTGTCAGTGGACAGTTTATCACCCATCAGCCAGGTCACCTTTGCTTCAAACACAGTGTGGACTAAACATGTTGCCTTTACCTGAGACCTTGACATCATTACTGTCTTAAAGCTGGGAACCTCCATGTGAATGGAAGGAATGCTTGCATGGGCTGCAGAAAAAAACAAACAAAAAAACCCCCATATATGTTTGACCATAATTACTAATCTAATTTAAACTACTTATGTTGTTAATACACTCATTTCTTAAAACATTTACAGTATATGAACAATTTACGCATTGTGCTTTGAGACAGTAGCTGCACATACTTACTTTGACAAATACTTATCATTTTTGCAAATACACTGTCGTGGTGAATGGACTTGCATGTATAATTTGAGCCATCTGTCCACTGTGTCATATCTAGTTTAATTTCACTGCTTAGACTTAATGTATGAATGAATGAAATTTATTTCGGTTCACCCTTGCAGCAATTGAACAAATGTACAAACTCAAAGTAAAAATTGCAAATCTTCAAGGTAACCGAAAGGGTGTAGGTCGAAGCTAAAGCTTATATAAGACCCACCCCTCATGTCTCACAAACAAAAAAAAAATCCAGATAGTGGCCGCTGAACTCCTCATATAGAGATGTGAGGGCTTCTGCATACCTCCTTGTTGGCGCACGAATGCTCTCCTGTGGAAAAGTGTCCATGACCTCATGCAGAGCAGGGAAATGAGAGATGATGGGCTTCATCTGTGACAGGTGTCTCTCGGAAAGTTGGAGGTTGCTTCCAAAGGCCTTGATGTGTGCATATAGCTGGCTCACCGCTGCATCTTTCCCATGTAGGTTGGTGTTTCGCGCATTCAAATGCTTTGTTATGTCAACCAAGAAAGCCAAATCAGCCAGCCAGACAGGATTTGGCAGTTCATGCATCGGCTGTCCCTTTTCAGCCAAAAACTGTTCCAATTTCATTCCTGAGAGAGAAAAAGCGTTGCAGCACTGAGGTAAATAATGCATGGTAAATAACATCTCCGTATTCTGCATTGCTGTTGTCCAGGAACTGCTGGAATTGACAGTGGTTCAGTGCCTTGGAGCGAATTAAGTTCATAGCTGTAACTACCGGTTTCATGACATGATCAAACACATTTGGCACAGAGAACCTGTTGGTGAATTATACAGTGGAATTTAACGGCGCTGCCCCCCTGTTCACTGACTTTGTTACATATTAGTGTGGATAATCCCTTTTGCTCGCCAGCTGTGACAGATGTGTCACTTGCAACAATTCCGCTGAGTTTACTCCATGGAAGTTTCATGCCATACACAGAGAGAGTCAAATAAATCAGCTCCTCTTGTCTGGCCTTTCAGACTTTGGAGGTCAAGCAGCTCTTCTGTGATGTTCATGTCATCATCAACTCCTCTCACAAAAATGAGTAACTGTGCAGTTTCAGATATGTCTGTGCTTTCATCACAGGCTAAAGAAGAAAAGTCAAAGTCCACTCCCTTGTCACCCACTAGTCTCTTAATGTCCGCTGATATTTCTTCAATTTTCCAGGCAAGCCTTATATTAGCAAACTCTTCAGGGCAAATATTATCGACCATCTTCATCATACATTCTTTAACAAACTCGCCCTCTGTGAAAGGTTTTCCATGTTTGGTGATTAACATTGCAACTTCATAGCTTGCTTTGGTGATGTTTTCATTGGACTGCTGAGCCCGTGTGAAGAAGCCCTGTTGAAAAGCAAAGGCGGCTTCAAGCTGCTTTATTTTGCAACACGGTCGCTACCAGTGATCTGATCGTATTCTTCTGCATGGATTTTATAATGTCTGTTGAAACTGAATTCTTTGGGAATGGAAACCTTATCATCAAGAAATCAGGCAAATATACTTGTCTCTGCTGACTTCAGCGAAGAAATACTGTCATCTCCATCGCTTCTGGAATTGGCGGCCCTCGTTATCGATCTTCCTCTTTTTCGTAGCCATGGCTAGGTGGCTAACTAACTGTGCAGCATGTGACTGGGGACGTGGGAGGGGTCATGTTGTGGGGGTTCAGAGGTTCACGTGGGTCATGTTCAGATCTAAATAATGGTGCTGCCACACTGAGGTGAAGAGAGGAATTGCAACTGGAACATGTATACGACTTCATTCAGTAGTATGACCACGCTGGCCGGCCATAAATATTACAATTTACTAATGAAGCTGGGGGCCGTGTAAAATCATGTCGAGGGCTGCAAGTGGCCCATTAGCCATGGGCCATGGGCCATGGTTTGGACACCCCTGCCATAACAACTACTAATATCCAAACATGCCTATGTTACACATTACCTCTTAACTATCACTTAAACACATTGGCCAAAAAACCAACCAAACAAACAAAAAACACATTCACCAAATGGGATCAGCCATATACTAGGTTTTAATCTAGTTTGTTTGCCTGATGTGCAAAGTGCATACAGGAACACATTTGTTATTCCTCATACTTATCTTTCTTAGTAGTGTGAATGCTGCTTGAGTATTAACATTAACGTGCGAGTGCGCATGCGTGCGTATGCTGCAATCTCTGCGTTTCATGCTGGTGAAAATCACTTAAAAAGTCATTAAATGACTTAATATAATCGGCAAAATGCCACCCAAATCGAACAAACAAAATGTGATGGAGGAGGAAATGGAAGAAATCAGGAGATCACTGTCGTTTATGAGTGATGAGTTAAGTAACGTCTTCAAACAACAGACCAAGCTCATCGAACTGATGAATGAGGTGAAGTACCTCAAAACAATCATCAAGGAAATGGACACGAAAATCCACGATATGGAGAAAAGAATAGAAGATCTGGAGCAATATACGCGAATGGAAGACCTGATTATCTCTGGACTGGAAACAAAACATCAAACATACGCCGGGGCAGCAGCCACCGCAAACAAAGGAGAGGACGCGCCCGACCACGAGTTACAAACATTGGAGCAACAAGTCACACAGTTCCTAGAGAGCAGGAATATCTCCATCGCAAGGAATAACATCTCGGCATGTCACACACTACCCAGAAAGGACAGCAGATCAAAGCCTGTTATCATAATTCGCTTTGCCAACAGAAAAAGCAAAATTGATTTACTGAAACAGGGTAAGAAGCTGGTCGGGACAGGTGTATATCTGAACGAACACCTTACAAAAAAAAATGCAGAAATCGCAAGGGAAGCACGCACTCTGAGAAAACAGAATAAAATCCAAGCAACATGGACGAGGAACTACAAGGTCCTGATACTGCTGAACGGACCTCCTGAAAGTGCAAAGGGTGAGAGAACTAAAAGATCTGGAAAAGTATAGATAAAGACTACTATTGCACAAGAGGATCCATGTGAACGTGTCCTGTATCCTGTATCCTGAGTCATGTCTATGTTTTATCATTATCTTCATTGATGTTATTGTGTGTGTGTGGGCGTGTGTGTGTGTGTGCATGTGCATGCGTACGTGAGAGCGTGCGTGTGCGTAAGTGTGTTTGTATGTCTTTTTTGCTTCTTTTTGCTCTTTATTCTATTCTTCATTTTATTTTTATTTTTATTCTTTTTTCTCTGAGAAATAAAATAAACCAATTATGTTGGACAATTACACGGATCCACAAGAGCGGATACGGATTTTTTCTTTCCATTTGATGGACTAAATGACGATGATTTTGGAACAGATGACGAGATGGAAAACACGAGATCGCAAAACACAGTGGATTATAATAATGCTGAAAAGAACTATGAAGAACTGAACTTGAAAACATTAACCTTTTCAGAGCACAAACTGTATGAACCTGAGAGCAACATTGATCCAGAGAATAATTTCTACAACAGCATCAACAGCAACTGTGAGTATTACACTGATGAGCAGTTCAAGTGTAATGTATCAATGAAAGGCAACTTATCATTGATACACTTCAACGCCAGAAGCCTGCAAAGGAACTTTGGAAAAATTAAGGACTATTTGAAACAATTCAGCAGGTTTAGTGTTATTGCTGTATCTGAATCATGGCTGACATACAAGAAGGAAGTTGATGTTGAGCTAGATGATTATGAATTATTCACTACTAATAGAATAAACAGAAATGGTGGTGGAGTCGTGCTATATGTGAATAATGCTTTCAAGTGCAAAAAAGTAGAAACAATGTCAACAAGTGTAGAAAATATTATGGAAATGGTTACAGTAGAAATTAACATTGAAGGTCATAAGAATATACTTATAAGTTGTGTATATAGAACTCCTGGGTCCTGCCCAGACACATTCAATGACAAGATGGGAGATATATACGACAAGAATGTGGATAAAAAGAGCATTTTTGTCTGTGGTGACTTTAACATAGATGTGCTGAATACAAATGAGCACAGAAAGACCAGAGACTTTTTTGACACAATGTATTGTTTAAGTTTCCCACCATTCTCAAACCTACAAGACTAACCACTCAAAGTGCCACACTGATAGACAATATTTTTACCAACGACATAGGGAGTAAAGTTGCAAGTGGGATACTTTTGAATGATATCAGGGACCATCTTCCTGTTTTTACAGTTGTACAGAGTGTAACCTGGACAAAAATTAAAACTGGAACCACTAAATGGATTCGCAAAAGATTTTGTGAAACTTTGGGAGCCCTAAAAAAGGACCTATCTAAGCAAAAGTGCAATCAAGTGTATTTACATCAGAATCCAAACAAGGCGTATGATGAATTTATCACCATCTTCATGTCATTATATGACAAACATTGTCCCCTGCAACAACAGAGAATTTATAAATATGAAGAGAAGCCGTGGATCACTAAAGGCTTAGATAATGCCTGCAAAAAGAAAAATGTATTGTATAAGCAATTTTTAAAATGCAGAACAGAGGAAGCAGAAAATAAATATAAAAAATACAAAAATAGATTAACCACAATCATGAGAAACAATAAGAAGAATTATTATAATAAACTGTTGGAAATACATAAAAGTAATACGCAAGGGACATGGAAAGTAATAAATAACATCATTAATAAAAGTAAAAATAAATCTGTCTGTCCGAATTATTTTTTGACAAATAACAAACAAAATGTAAGTACACCGATGGACATTGCTAATGGATTCAACGATTTTTTCATAAATGTTGGTCACAATTTGGCAAAGCAAATTGATGACCCGATAATTAAAGATGATGTTAGTGAAAAAATGATCGATATCAACCGAAATACTATATTCTTAACAGAAGTGGAAGAGAGAGAATTGATTGATATAGTAAACAAATTTAAGAATAAGAAGTCAACTGACTACAATGACATTGATATGAATTTAATCAAAAACATTATTTTATTTATAGCCAAACCATTAACTTATATCTGCAACCAATCACTTCAAACTGGCATATTTCCTAATAAAATGAAAATGGCAAAGGTCATTCCCATCTTTAAAAATGGTAATAAGCATAACTTCTGTAACTATCAACCTATTTCCCTGCTTCCTCAGTTCTCCAAAATACTTGAAACACTCTTTGCACATAGACTGGAAGACTTCATAGAAAAACAACACCTTCTGAGTGACCAACAATATGGCTTTAGAGCAAATCGTTCAACCACAATGGCAGTTATGGAACTTATAGATAACATATCCACAAATACCAAAAATAAAGAATATACAGTCGGACTTTTCATTGATTTAAAGAAGCTTTTGATACTCTTGATCATTCATTATTATTAAACAAGCTTGAAAGATATGGTATCAGAGGGGTTGCAAAGTCATGGATAAAAAACTATCTGGATGATCGATTTCAATATGTCCAGATTAATAATGAACAGTCCGAACTGAGGAGGGTCACATGCGGGGCCCCACAAGGCTCAGTAGTGGGCCCAAAGCTTTTTATACTGTACATAAATGATATGTGCAATGTTTCCTGTAAATTTAATTGTGTTCTCTTTGTGGACGATACAAACTTGTTCTGTTTCAGTAAAAACCTTGAGCATCTCCTGAATACGGTGGTAACAGAACTTACAAAAATAAAAAGGTGGTTTGATGTAAATAAGTTGTCTTTAAACATAAGCAAAACAAAATTTATTATTTTTGGAAATCGTCCGATAAATCAAAGGGTGCAAATCATTATTGACAACGTGGAAGTTGAAAGAGTCTTTGAAAATAAGTTCCTTGGAGTGGTTATTGATCATAAGCTGTGCTGGAAGCCACATATTAACTTTCTAAAGAATAAAATATCAAAAACCATGGCAATTCTACATAAATGTAAAAATACATTAACATTGAATTCACTAAAAACTCTTTATCAATCATTAATAAAACCATATATAACTTATTGTATAGAAGTGTGGGGACACACATTTACGACAATAACTAAACCAATTCTGTTACTTCAAAAAAAGCAATGCGATTCATAAACAAAGTGGGTTATAATCATCCACCTAATCAATTATTTATTAATGCAAATGAACTTAAATTCAAAGATCTGGTGGACTTCAAAACTGCACAGCTTATGTTCAAAATTAACAACAACCTGCTGCCTGACTGTATCCAGAAAATGTTCAACTTAAGACAAAGCCATTACAGCCTAAGAGGGATGTGCATATATAGTAAATCCAAAATCAGGACCAACACTAAATTAAGATGTACCACAGTAACAGCCGTCAATTTATGGAACACCCTGGAGAACAATTTAAAAACATGTAGCACCATAACTTCATTTAAAACAATACTCAAAAACAAGATGATCAATTCATATAGATTGGAGACATGAGCTGTGATGTCTGTTATGCTGCAGAGTTGTTTGTATTTCTCTTCCCTCTTTCCTCTGCCTTTTTAAGGGGGGGAGGGAAACAAACAAACAAAAAAAAAGAATTCTTTTCTTTCTCTCCTTTTTTGACTGCTGATGAAAGAAATAAGCAGATTGCACATTTGTTTTTTGTTTTTCATTTTTGTATGTTGTGTTCTTTTTTCTCTATAAATTTTAATTTAAAATGATTTAAAATAGGGTAGGCGAAATAAGCTTTGCTTCAGCCTACACCCTTTCGGTCTAAATGTCTATTGTACACTTTCTTTCTCTATTTATTCATTGTTAACTTTGGTGTATATTTTGTACTGCAACTTCTTTTTTTTAATATGTCAAGACCGAAATAAACAAACAAACAAACATAACTAACTACCCAAAATAAAGAAAATGGGAAACACCTGACCTGGGACCTGGAACTCCACACCAGCCAGTTACAGCTGAAGACGCCCCATGGATGAGGTACAGAATTTTTGCAAGTTACAACCACACAGCTTCTTCTTCTTCCTTGTCGGTTCATTTGAAACAGGGACAGATGGAGCGGAATGCTAATTTTCATCTGCTGTCCCTAAATTAAACCCTCCTTCAACTACACGACCTGGATGACTAAAAGTCAGACATGAACACTATATTTGATAAAAGGTACATTAAAGCATTTATTGTGAAAAAGAATGTATTCATGTCCTGACAGTACACAAGAGACATTATAAATGTAACACACTTTAGTAGTAGATTCTGAGACAGTGGGACAACACACAGGAAGTCATAATACAACGATTGTCATCAAAAAGGACGTCATATTGTTATAGTGTTTTATTTAGTATGTCATAGGACAATGTGTCGTAAGAATGTATAATGTCATAGTATAGTAAGTCAAAATGTAAGGTGTAATAGTACAACTTGTAAGTCTTTATGTACTTTACATATATATATATATATATATATATATATATATA
>MDSQ01000369.1_pt1 | contig 10913 bp, 7 predicted proteins | sample 1008251 | NCBI WGS metagenome assembly MDSQ01 (sample SAMN05526597, study PRJNA338239) | gut metagenome | isolation source: Hindgut content | host: Naso unicornis | place: Saudi Arabia: Red Sea | collected 2016-05
CACTGTGCTAACATAACTAGCCCGGAGGCTAACAGCTTAGTACAACTGACCAGTGCCAACAGGGAGCAGTTCAAGCCACTAAGACTCACTGGTAACCTTATAATAGTGCGGCAGTATAATACAGACTATAACACATACTGCCAATAAAATATATATTTACTTCTCTACTTTAGCTTCCCTGTTTTAAGTTGTATGTCTATTGTGGAGGCTGCATCACTTCCTGTTTTCCCAAACTACGGGGCGGAACAGGGCCAGAACGCATGCATGTTAATCGCCCGTTTAAAATAAATTTGTGTTAGCGCGTTAACTTTGACAGCACTGATCATAAATATATCAGGCAGAACATCTACAGCCAGATGTGTCTGCCTCCAAATCATTTAACATCCTCTTGTAAGCGTCCAACGAGACCAGCTTATTAAGTTTCAGGTCTTTTTGTTAGTTGTTCCAAGTAAAGGAAGCAGCAAACCTAAACGTCTTTTTCCCCAGTTCAGTTCTGACCTTTGGAACAGACAGCAAGAAAAGATCCTGAGACTGAACATCGTAGGTTCCTGTACTATTCTGCTTGATGTAGCTCAGAAGGTACGAAGAAAGTAGACACGAAATAGCCATGTAAATTAGAATGCGGCAGTGTTTAAGTCTAGGCGTAGATAGAGAAGACCATTCAACACGTGACAAATGATGATGAGTGAGAGCTTGAAAATTTGTAATGAACCTCAGAGCTCTATGATCTTCTCAAAAAGAGGAGAAAACAATTTGAGCTGTTTTTCAGTGTGTTGGAGAAAAAAAACATCATGTGGCCACAGATTCAAGCTTATTGCCTGAGTCACAAAACAAATCTATTTTCACCTCAGTTGTTTGGCTCCGGCGTATTCACATGAGAATCAATAGCCGGGCGGTGATTGTGTTGGTGACTGACTCAACTGTGCAGAAAAGTGGAGAGTGAGAAATGGGGGAAGATGAAAGGAAATATTGTGGCAGTAAAGGAAATCCCAGGGGAGGAACGCTAAGCAGACACAAATCAAAATCGAAAAGGACACTGCGACTGCACATGACAACCGCAGACACTTGTGCCTCAGTTATATGAATATTACCTCAGAGCTCCTGCCTTTCCGCATCTCCTCGTAGCTGTAAAAAAGCACCTAAAAAATGCACTTTTTCCCCCCTCAAACAACAGAACATTAAATTAAATCTCCTCTCAAATCCGTCACTGTGACTGTAGCGAACCACCGTCTACTTTGAGAAATCTAATTTTACACTAAACTATGAGAGCCACACGGAGAGGAGTTGGCATTCAAGTGCAACATCCTCTGATTTGATTTTAAGTTGGCACGCACTAAGCGTCCGCGCTGAGTCTGATTGAACTAATAAGCTCATGCCTGAAACCTTAAGTGACACTCTAAAATAGCAGCAGTGTCAAGTCTGAAATGGGCGCCGCCACAGCAACACATGAGCATTGTGTATAGGAGCTGAAGAGTATGGTAATGTTGTCAGTGCACCCCGAGGCCTCGCAGCCATCATACAGCAAAAACAAGCACCTCGGCAATACGCTGTCTCGTTACTGGCTGGCACGTATTCTGTCAGTCTTCCTAATGCCAGACTGTTGCTCTGATTACTTCCTCTCCACTTCCTGCATCCCTCACAGACTGCTTGACCTTTTGTAATTACGTAAAATGATATTTATTTCGCTCTTTCTGCAGGCTAAATCTCCCGAACATAAAAACTTGTGATCATGATAGCTCGAGTCTCATGTGATCATCACAGCTACGGTCTCTCATGAGCGTGATTGCTAGTGTGTTGATAGCTAAAGGCAGCTTGTTTTTCTTGGAGAGGACGGAGGCTGATGAGTTTGACTCGCAGCCAGGAGGAGTGGACTTAAAGAGGCAGGGGACTCTGCTGCTGTCTGGAAACCTGGAGAATATTTTTTTAATGTGTAGTCAGATTACAGCGTGGGTTGTGGCTCTTCTATCAAGGCTGAAACTGTGTTGTTTTGGAGATTATTTGTTTTGACATTTCTGCTACAAAAGAAAGTGGAGATCTGTGTGAAGGACAGCGAAGAAATGCTAAAACAACACAACATGAGCTGGAATTTAAATAACAACAATGTGAAAACAGCAGCTCATGAGAAATAACATATTGTGCCTCAGACTAGTGCACCAATCCAACTCTCTCTCTTCTGACACTGATTCAGACGCCCGAACTCCAGGCATCTGTCGACACTGAGCACCCATCTGATACCAGAGCTCATTTTCCCCCAGTACAAAAAAACCTCATTTTGTAGAAATCATTGGAATCATCCATATCAGCATGAAACTATAACGTTTACATCGATATGCTAATAAATTCCATTCTTCTAGACAATTTAAGAGATTGCACTGTTAAAATACATGTTAAAAAACATGATTTATGATTGCACTCCAGAATGATGCATTTTTCTTTTTGGGCGCTCCAATTGGCAAGATCAAGTTATTTGTGCCTCTGAAAAAAAAAATGGTTTGAACAAGTGCAAAATGTGACAATAAAATAATTTAACCAGTTTAATAAACTTTTTTTTTCGCCATTAATGTTTTAAATTAAAAAAGGGTTGCTGGTTGCTGTTAAAATTGCAAATAGAATGTAATAAAAAATAGATGTTCTGTTTCTGAATGAGCACATAGGTTAGAAAGGCAACATGGCCTTAGTATATCCAGTACACATTTCTTACAAAATAGCAGCTTGGTTGAACCGAGGAGGTTCAGTCAAGAGATGCATTCCAAAATTCATTATTATCTAACAGCAGTAGTATGAAGGTATGTTTTGGAGTGCTCTTCTATATTGTCAAAGTGTAAGCACTGGAACACCTGCAGAGGGTGGAAACCAGTGGGACTGCATTCTTTCAAATCAGACATGTACTGATGTTGCCTGTTGTAATGCAAGAGCTCCATGCTGCCACACAGTGGCCAAATGCTGGACTCACAAGGTCATCTTACCACCTTGTTGAATGGAGGTGTTCTTGCTGGCTGGGAAAAAAAATGACATGAATGATTGACAATAAAGATATTTTGGTTATACCTGTACTATTCTTGTTTCTTTATTATATTATGTGCCCCTTTCAATAACACAATCGACATCACTCTGACACTAGAACAACAAAAAGTTGTCGGCTTCCTTATCATTTCTAAGCATCAACATGGTGCAATATTATTACAGGTGTCTTATGTCAGATTACATGACATTTAAGTATGACCACTGAGTAAACACTTAAAATTTTTAAGACTAACAGTTGATTAATGGCACCACAAGATCATTGTGTTGTTGTTTTTTTTAATAACACTTAAGTTCTGCGCTACTTGATCATCAGGCGGTGTTTCTTTGCGCTAGTTTCACTAAGTATTGCAGTTTGATAGGTTTAGTTTAACTGAAAAGTATTTTTCATCACAGTAAATTAACAGCTGTATCTTGCCACTTCCCTGTTCCCCAAACATGCAGCCTTTTCATTTTGCAGCAGTGAGCAAGCTTGTCTTTTAACCCTGTTACCTTCAGCAAGTTGCTCTGCTGCTGCCCTCTGCTGTTTCGGAAGACTCGATTCGAAGTGCAACGTATTTCGCGTCAGCCAATGGTGAGAGAGCACCGACTATTCCCTCAGCCAATCCGAGCCCGTGGTGTATTTAAAGGTTTTGAACAGAGGGACGTTTGAAATTAAACAAGCAGCGTTTCTGTTAAGGGAAGTGTTAGCCCGTCAGTTTTGAGGTTCAGCTCGGACGATTTTAAAGTTGGATTTGATCCCGAATTGTCCGAATTTGCATTTCCACAACAGCTCCTTGACTTCTATAAGAAGTATACTACGGAGGTGTCGCCGGGAGTATTTTGTATTTATGTAGACACAAACATTAGCTAGCTATAGTCAACCGGCCGACTTATGTTAGCTGCTAACGTTAGCTACATTACGCTAACGGGCGGCTCGCTCAGCTCTGATGTACTGTCACACTTACCGTTCAACGGAGCTGCAGATCAGCTTGAGGGGACACTACTGCTCTATTGTGGCTTGGATTGAAAGGAAAAAACGATCTATATCCACACACGGCGATAAACAGATGAGCAACGGTCCTCTGATTAGTCTGAATAACGTTTACTCTCCTCTTCGTTCTTGCTGCGAGCCCCCCTTTACCGTTACCAAGGCGACAAGGGGAGAGGGACTGGAGAGATGCAGCGCGCATGCGCAGTGCAACGGCACCTCAAAGGGATTTTTTTTTTTTTGGTACAGTGTCCTCTGACAGTGATGCAGACTATTTTTAGGGAATACTTTGGATTTGCATTATAATTAGAAAAAATAAATCAAGTTATATGTATGTGCAGAAACAAAATGTAAAAGTTCACCTGTAAGGTGAAGGATGGCGATGAATGATGCACTGAGATCCTTTATGTAGGCTAAGTACAAGCAGAAAAGCTGAAAATAACACTCCATTACAGGTGTAAGTCCTTTTGACATTTACATAAATAAAACTGCATAGGTATTATCAGCAAAATATACGATACTAGCATATGTGTAATCATTGGAACTTTAGAAGCATATGTGGTTTAAAAGTGATTTTTGTCTACTTCATATGTAGAAATAGCCTACATCATAATTATATGATATAATATTAACGTGTACACAAATATTTTCAAGTTTGTCAAACATCATTAAAGAGTGTTTCCCTCTAAAATGTAGGGGAGTTGAAGTTTAGGAAAATAGTCATACTAAAGTTAAATAAATGTCTAAAAGTTGCAGTATCTTCAAATGCACCCCACCAATTTAAAGCAGCAACCACAATGTAAAATACTCCATTACATATATTTGTAGGCCTCATTTATTCAGAATTGTTCTTAATTAATAGTACAAACGTAATATCGACAGCAAGTACTAAAGGGTCCAAAGGTTTTATTCTGTGGCACAATATATTATATTACTGAATTATTATAATATATGCATTCTTTGTTAGTAGATTTTTTTATTGTTGTGGCAAATCAAATGTAACTTATTCAACTCCTAGTTTAATTTTATTTATTTATTTATTTATTTATCTATTTATTTTAAATCTTAACCTGTTAAGTAACTGTTAAACAGATGTAGTGGACTTAAAAAATACATATTTTTATCTAAAATGTAAAAAATTGCCTCAAAATTGTACCAAAGTACAGTGCTTCAGTAACTGCACTTCAAATCATCTGACCTCGTGTACGTTGTCGGGTCAACAACAACAACATCTCCATGACAACTGAGCAAAGCCTATCCGTTGATGAAGGTTGTATGATGTAGTTGAAAGCTCCAGAGAAAGCTGGTAAGTGAACATAGAAGTGGGTTTGTCTTGGGAAAACCAACAGTTTTACCTTGTGTTGCTTCTGAAAGCTCTTCGATTGAAACCATGTGACAGTCAGCTTAAGATGGATTACTCAGCACTCATGAAAATACAGTTTGCAACCTGTTGCAAAGACGTCTCAAATAAATTGTGCTTCATTATAGAGGACCAGAGACCATAACAGTTGATAATCACTTCACTAAGATATGCTGAAGGCTTTCCTAATGCAAATATGATCCTTCTTACAGGAGATGTAATCACCTTATTTGTACTTTGTGGTGTCTTAATTTAAATCTCTTTTCTTCAGGCTTTACGCAGCATTTTTAAATGTTGCAGTTATATTTTTTAGTAGAGTTATTCATTAATTGTTGCAAGAGGAGAAGCAGTACTCACACTTTATCTCAGAGTTGCCCTCCTTTCGTCCTTCTGCTGCTTTCCTTTCCGCATGTTTTAGTTGTGTTTGTTTGTCTCTGTGAAGTGCTGTAATGTAACGTCCTCCTGGATCACTACCTCTGGTAGTTGTCTGCTAACCAACGTTGTCATGTCTCTTGTCAGCATGTCTGTTACTCTACTGATAAGGTGCGATAACTTGTATCTCTGCTATCCTCTGGCCACCCCCTCAGCTGAAATGCCACCCTCTAGAGGAAAATCATTTAACTCTTGCTCTCACTAGATTCAGAGACCACAGATAAAAGAGTCCCTGTATTGTATTCTTGGAGGAATATTTTCAGTTTAAGTCTTTCAAGTGGTTTGGATATCTCTGTACTCACCTACATAAATAGAACCTGGGTAGTACATGGTGACGTAATAGGGGTCCTCTGGTTCCTCCATGATAAACGCTCTGTCTGCCGGAGAGGGATTCAGTTTGTGTTGTGGTGTGGAAGCTGTTGTTGTTGTCCCGTCCGGTCTCTGGTTCACTCTTTGCTGCGACTGTGATGACAGGTCAGAGACCCCCTTTAAACTGGTGCCAGAACTGTTTGTGTTGAATGGGCAGCTTACAACGCATTTCTCTGAGGGATATTCTGGTAGCGCTGTATGGACCCTGTGATGGTCAGATGGTGCAAAAATATCTCTTTGATTCAGTCCTGTGTCACTGAGGTTCACCTCTTTGTGGCTTTCATTTTGCCTCGCAGGCTGTTTGTGATCTAACTGATGCTTGTTTGATATAATAGCAGGTTTTGAAGAGGTAGGTTTTGATGTGGTGCACTTGTCAGAAGCAGGAGGGAAGGCCTCCTCTGCATGAGGTGCCACCAGGCACGTCTTAAATTGATTGATTCTGTGCGCACACTGAGGAGCCTCCATTTTACGATCGATGTCTCTTGACTGGCAGCTGTAATCCTTTGAAACACAGTTGGACCGACTTTTCACATCCCTCTGGGTGATCTGATCCTGAGCCTCCAATAGGGTGTTTTGAGATAAACTAGTTTCATGTAACATTTTCGATGATGTTCCTGTAATTGCTAGTAAATTGTTTTCTCTCTGAGGTCTCCTGATATTGGAGACTGATAGAATTGTTGACTCTGCTTTCGCTTCATTGTTGAAGCCAAATCTTCTTCTTCTGGTCTCAATATTGGGTGAGATAGTCGACTGATTCAAGAAAGGCTCTGTGGAAAATGATGTTTTACGAGTAGCTGTTGAAGCTGAGCTTCTATCAGAATATGTTCTCGCATATGATGGGTCATTGGAGGCAAATCCTGCAGTTCTACTCTGAGGGCAGTCTATATATTTCCTGTGACGGTTGAGGCTCGACTGAGTGGTCAGTCCACCAAACACTGACTGAGAGTCTCTTTGAACAATGCTAGAGCCTTTAATCCCATCAGACTCTGAGAGAGATGTTTGTTTACTTGTTGCTCCACTTGAGAGAATTTCCAGCTGCTGTTTAATGTTTGACTTTGGTTTAGGCATTGCACTAATTTCTGTAAATCTTGGTGGAGGTGTTGGTTTATCTTTGGAACTGCTTTCATTTTTACTCAAGCCAACTTTGCCTTGCAATAAATAGGAATTCTGAGATATGGCTGAGTGTCTCTCTTTGTATGTTGTGGGACAACCTCTTCTCTGTGCAGGATGAGTGAAGTCCAGTAGAGCTGCTTGGTCAAGAACGTCACGCCTTGCCTCATTTGAAGGCCATTGTTCGCTGGACGCAGGTTTAACTTTAGTATTCGATATAGTGATTGATCTAGCACGTCTCTCTTTAGCAACAGGAGAAGGCTGCTTGCCTCCTTGGCTATCACAACTCATCCCTCTGCACAGGGAAGTAGGAGATGGACTCAGTCTGGGTGTTGGGACAGTGAGAGTTGGAGAAACACTTGGCTTTGGCTCAGGCTGGTGCAGTAATGGAGAAGGATCACTCAGCCGTGAGGCAGGGACATGAAGAGAATCACTTGGCTTTGGTTTCAGAGTGGGAGAGGAATTTGGCTCTGGGGCAGGAAAAAAGGAAATGCTGGGCTTTTCAGATGGAGTTGGAGAGTTAAATGATTTGGGCTTGGCTCTCGGGAGGGTGGACGCTCTTTCCCCATGGTTCATCTGCTGACATGATTTATTCCAAGAGGACCGAATGGATGTCATAGAGGAACAAATTGGAACAAAAGATCTGGAGCCAAAAGAGCGAAGAGAAAAAAGTAAACTTCACAACCACTTCAATACAACATTTAATTTATTACATAACACGTAAAACTGAGGTGCAATACGAGCCCCAGCTTTATTACCTGTCAGTGTTCATCTGTTTTGAGTCACTTTTTTCACAGACAAGTCCCTTCTCATCAAATGATGGGATTTGAATGGGTTTCTTTTTGATGACAGGAGAGGAGAGGGAGAGAGGAGGTGACAAACAGACTGATGGAGGTTCCTTTTTTTGTCTGGAGGAGACAGATACTTGAGGGATCAGAGGTGCCAGATGGTGAAAAACACTCATTCTGTTTCACATGCGTTGTGAGGAAAGAGGTGAAAAGAAAGATGGCTTAAGCTGATGAGAGTGCAGCAAAATCAGGGTGTTCAAACATTTATATCTGTAAACATTTTCCGCATGTTACAGACTGATAGTGGTGGAAGTATTCAGATGCTTTAGTTGTTTAATAACTGACAATACCACAATTTAAAAGCTCTCTATTTAAAAGTTGCGTTCAAAGTCTGGCTTAAGTTAAAGTATTTACTGTTGGGTAACAAATTCTGTTCCATAAACACATCATATGTTTTCTTTAGAAAACATTAATCTGCCAAGTACAATAACAAACAACCACCCCTGAACAAGAACTGTGGTGAAATAGTGAAATAGAGCAAAATATTATACTTAAATATTGTCCTCTGAAATGTAGTAGAAGTATGAAGCATTATAACTTGGAAGTATTCCAGTACAGTATTGCATAAGTACCTCAGAAGGAGTTCTTAACTAGTAAATATAGCAAGTGAAATCCAAACACTGCAATGTGAAATCATGTGACTGCTACAACACAACAAATCTTTACTATGAAAATGCATACTGTTTTTTTATTCACGATAGAGGAAAACAGACACTAACCTGCTGTGTGAAGCTCTGTCTCTGTTGTTGACACACTGAGCGAGTAAATAAGTGAAGGAGGGTGAGAGCGGGAACACAGCAGTAGGAAGCAGTGGGCACAGAAGTGCCATTCTCTCCATTCCTTCCACACTGAAGCTGCACTGTTTGACTCCCACTCTGATCTCTCATCTGGTTTGTCTCACGGGACACTGTCTGGGAAGTCTCATTGTAGTCTGTCTGATTACAGTGCACATCGGCAGTGTAAATGCATGAATGGAGAAGTACTCGATTACATGTAAAAGTCCTGTCAGTCCTGCAACCTGGAGGTCAGGCCCCACCAAGGAGGGATCACAAAATAAATCTCTTTTTAAATCTCTCTTTACGAACATTTGCACAATTTCACCACTCTGTGCCACTCAAATTTAAACGAGAATGTATCATGAATTTAGAAGGGAAATGTGTTTTTGATAGAGTTGCTGGCAATACAGATGGAACTGAACCTATGTAAAGCTTATATTTTACTTTTAAAGTAATAGTGCCGGTGGCCGTCAGATAATTGGAGTGGAGTAAAAACTGCAATATTTCCATTTGCACAGTAGTGGAGTGAAAGTGTATAATGGCATAAAATGGAAACAAGCGAAGTGCAAGTCCCTTAAAACTGTAATGTACTTGGGTAAATGTATTTAATTACTTTCCACTGCTGTTGCGGACACATTGCACAGACCTTAAATATTATTCTACTCAGATAATTTCAGCTTCATAATAACACGCAGAGAGTAAATCCAAAGAATTGAGGATTAAACAGTTTTATTTTGTATGAACAAAAGAAGCATATGATCATCAAAAGAGGGCTGTCACACACCTTTTTTTTCCCTCTCCATGCTGTCAAGTCGAAACAATAAAAACAAAAAACAGACACTTTGACCAATACCAAATACTATTTTTATATAATCTTGGTCCATCTAAGATCATTTTGGCAGCTCAAGTAAATCGGTTGCATTTATTCAGTACATATTATACTAATAAAATCACTACTACACAGTTTTGGCACAGCGACACTAACACTCCACATGCTTCTCAGCAGCTGCCATGCCGACATCACCGGAGAGAGGATTAAAAACCCTCCCTACTGGAAACACATTCATTGCACTTATGTCATTCACTTCACTAATTAAATACACAATGTAAGTAAACTTCATGATACACATAAAGTGATTGTCGACTTATAAAACGTATGTAAAAGTTGGCACAAGTATAAGATGGTGTTAAATTTACATCATGTTTCAAACACATTTCTAAAGGGCAACATGTCCAACATTCCCCTGCATGTAGTCTTCTTGTGCATTCGGCTTCATTTCCCTCATCTCTACAGTGGAAGCTTTAAGTATGTTAGAGATCAGGGAAAAGTTGGACTGGTCAGGTCTCTTCTTTTATCTTTCTTATTCCTCCCTTCCAGTTTCTCTCTCCATCCTTAAGGAGTTGGCTCCCATCCCACCGGTGTCCTGGCAGCACCCCTGTCCAGATGGTTTATCGCTCGCCTGTCCTGCTCCCCCTAGCCTGATCATATCAGGGCATTGCTATCGTCATCTCTGCAGTTCACGCTGGCCACCAGCGGGTGATGCCGGACTGTTTTGTTGCTCCACTTGTGGGCATCCTGCAGCCCGGGCTCTAAGAAGTACAGGCACGCTCCGAAGCCTGCCAGCACCAAAACCGACACCAGCAGGTAGAGGGGAACAAACCAGTCCAGGAACAGCCACGACATCACTGCTGTCAGAGGAAAGGGTGGAGGAGGAGGGGGCAGAAAATGGATGAGGAGACAGCGAGGAAAGACATGATGAAAGGAGGAAAGGGAAGGAGGCGAGATTTTGGGGAAGGGACGATGAGCAGAGTTACTCTTGTTAATAAAATCCTTGCTAATACTCACTCTCTACAGGGTGAGATATAACGCATGACAAACTGCAGCATCTTAGTGTCCCATTATTGTCAGTCGCTCTTTATAAAGATGCACAGAAATCACTGGCATTACACAATGAGCTTCCAGCAGGCAACATGCTGTCTGTCCTCACCTCTATACGCCTGAGATACATGATTCTTTTTAAATTTGC
>MDSQ01000370.1_pt1 | contig 10905 bp, 4 predicted proteins | sample 1008251 | NCBI WGS metagenome assembly MDSQ01 (sample SAMN05526597, study PRJNA338239) | gut metagenome | isolation source: Hindgut content | host: Naso unicornis | place: Saudi Arabia: Red Sea | collected 2016-05
TAATTAAAAAGGTTCAATTTCACAAATCCATGTTGGATTTTAGTGAAAAAAAGGTAAGTACAATATCAGCTAAATCTTACTACGCGTTACCTTACCTGATATTATTTTCCCTATAGGAACTATAGTTATTCAACTTAGTTTAACAGCATATTTTCCCCCTGGTCATCCATCCCCCAGTGTTTGGTTGTTACGCATTACTATAACTCATTACTGTGATGGCATTATTCTAATAACATTACCTTTTCCAGTGACTAGTAGTGTAACGGATTACTAATATGTGACTAAGCAATCAGCTGCCAGCTGTGGCAGCTACAGCTTGCAGTGTTTCTACCTTACTGAGGAAAATGGAATTTTAGACGGAAATTTGGACTTTTAACAGCTGAAAATATGCCCACTATTTCAAGCTTATTGGGAGCAAAGATGATAAAAATAGAAATGTCAAATGCAAGAGGTACTAAGACTCTTTCGACCGCCAAAAATAACCTCAAACCTCCTGAAACACCTACAATGACAGCACGACACCGTGAAGCTTGTGGAAATTGACCCTGATTCATCATAAGAGACAAATAGCCTGCTTGACTCAGCAGAGCCCTGAAGCTGGCTCTTAGCAATGCATCTACCATTTAGATTAACGTAGGTCATTAGATAAGGTCAAATAAGAAGAAGAAATGCAGAGGAGAATAATGAAACAGAAACTAAAAGTGTCTGTCTGCACAGTATTCAAGCACAGTTTTTAATCTGCTTTTAAACAGTCAGAGAAATGACACAATATTAATTTGGTAGGAAGTAATAAGTAAAATAATGATATTACTTTTGAAAAATCGTAACGACTAATCAGTAATATAATACATTTTTTGAGGAGGGGACCAAACAATGCACCTCCACTTGCACTGGTTGCGTGCCCCACTGGTGGGACCCGCCCCACAGATTGAGAACCACTGCCCTAACCAGCAGAAATCCAAAAATCTGTGTTTTACACTTCATGTTGCATTTGACAGAACATTTCTACCCGAGTGATACTATATTTTATTGAGTGCTCATGTTAAAATACTTTGAGAATGCTTTGTTATTTTTTCAGAGGAGCCCTGATGAAAATCAAATCCCTAGTTCAACCTCACGCTCATCAGACAGGATTAATCTGACAGCAAGTCTTGTTAAAAGTGCTTTTGTCAGCACCCTCGTTGAAGGATCATTTGTGCAGCCCAGTGCTGATTTTGTTAGTGATTGAGGAGGTGCTGCACAAACAGAATGAGAAAATTAATGTTAATAAAAGAACAGAGTGGATCTCTGTCTATCATGTGAGCTTCTTCAGCCCATATAACATTAATTCCACTTGACATTTCAGCTGCCTAATTCATCTCCCCATGTGTGCACTCTGAATTCCAGCTTGACTTTAATTATCCCAAATACTTCAATTTACTGTAATGGCTTTTAATTCATCATTTCATTTACAGAGTGTCAGTTTATATAATTTTCCATTGAAACATCAAAACAAACAAATGTCCTCTAATAAAGCTCATGATGATAGTCACAGTCATGACAGAGTACAGAAAGGCAACATATTCACAGACGATCACATTATCAGTCGGTTTTACTCCTTTATGTGCCGCTTTAACCTACATAGCTGTGATTTAATATAGGAGGAGGCTGGCGTCTGCATCAATGGACTGTCCATTGAGAAAAACTGATTTTTTATCAATGACCTGGTTTAAATATGCTGCAAGGATACATACATATGTAAATTTTATGTAAATTTGAATTATTTATCATGTTTTCCAATCTGCAGAGAAAGCTGCACCCAGATATATGTTGCATGTGTGTGTGTGTGTGTGTGTGTGTACGTGTGTGAATGTACGGTAACTGGAGGCAGGAGGGAGAAAATTGAGCATATCTTCTTCTCTTTGTGTGCTCACAATACAGCACTCGTGTACGAGCCTGCTGATTTGTTGCACAGATGTATAAATCGCCCTCGAATCAAGTCAAGTCTTGATCCTTGTTTCCTCAAGGACAGCAATCATCTCACCGACTTTAAGCTTTTTATACCGAGGCCTTTGATCCACTGTGTTATAACGCATTGAAAAAGGACAGAAAATTGATCTAAGTTGTTGCACCCTCTATTGAGCCTTTTCTTTACACTGTTTCAGGCATGAACCAGACAAACGTCATGCTGTTCATTGTTCACAAAAAATGCACAAGTATTGTAAAACTCCTGCTAAACCCTGCAATTTTCTCATTCTCTAACAAACAAATAGCATTAGGGTTTTCAGCTACTTTGTTGTCTCTTACATATTAGTAAATATCACTATTCACTTAAAGCCTACTTTTGCAGTTATAAGTTCAGGTTTTAACTTGTTCCTCCCTGTATGAAACATTGTACACATTTACACCATAAAACAAGCACAAACACAGGAACTGGCCAGCAACCAACCAACCATCTCATTGCTCATATCCTTTTCTTTCTTTCTAGGCTCTTTTAAACATCTTGGTCATTATTTAGTCTGTTGCTGTACGAGTAATTCCATCATCAATTCATGGTCGGAGGGTTTTACCAATGATGTACTGTGTAATGAATGGCTACTCCCACTCATGATGCCAAAGCTGTGGCAAATGTTAATTAAGGTTCACTATTAGAATGAACTGAAATAATCTCAGACAAGTGTCTGAGTGCTGCCACTATCTGAGTCTCATTTATGACTGACAGCAATACATATTCATGACAAATTATCAGAGAGCAGTACTCACACTGCCTGTCAGAGGCAGAGAGAGAGAGAGAGAAAGAGAGGAGAGTTGTTGTATAACAATCATACAAGGACATGCACAAGGCTGGACTAAGTGCAACCGCCCAGTGGCCCACTTCAGCTGAGCTGCCTTTCAGGAGAAGGAGAAAATATTGTTTTGCTTTGGATGCATAAATACAAGAAGCCAATGACTGTCAAAGTGAGATCAATTTAAATCAACATATCATCCAAACTTTGCCATTTGGGACACAGATGTGGTGGTGTCTGTGCACATCCCTGCAATTGTGTAACAACTTGCTGCAAAGCATGCACTGAAAATGAGGCACATCCCACTGGGTCGTCCATAATGATTATGCTGTTTTCAAAAGCCTAAAAGATTTTTAAAGTTCTCCATTGACAGAGTTACAATGACTGCACTATCATGGGTAACAGCTCCACATCAACAGCACTATAGGCCATTTTTAGTTATTTACTATGTGAGTTTGTCATTCAATCTGTCATGTCACACATCCATTTGGACCAGGACCAGAGCAGGTGGCGCCTCAGCTACTTTGGCCTTGCGACGCAGCAGATGAGTCAGGCTCCTGAAGGAGGGCGTGGCATGGAGGAGGAGCTCCTTGAGACCTGCCCTAAACTCCCGGCGAATCAGGCAGTAGAGCACAGGGTTGAGGCAGCTGTTGGTGTGTGCCAAACACACGGTCAGGGGGAAGGCGTACGCCTGCGCATTGTAGAAGGCCTTGCTAAAGGGCACGAGGTCAAACTTAATGAGCACTCCCCACAGCGTCAGGGCCTGATTGGGAAGCCAGCACAGAAAGAAGGACAGAACCACAATGACGATGGATTTGGTCACTTTGGAACGACGACTTTGCCGGCCCTGCTGAACCTCTGGGTCGGCTGCACCTGTGATGCGTCGGCTGAGGATCAAGCGCAGCAGCAGCAGGTAACAGACTGTGATGATGATCAGAGGAATGAGGAAGCCCAGCAGAACCTTTTGCAGTTGGTAAAGACCCAAAAGAAGCTGTGGATCCCAACTGCCCGAGTCTGGGAAACGCACCAGACAAAGCTCCTCATCTGACACCTGGGCACTGGTGGAGTAGATGGCATGAGGCAAAGTGGCCAGCAGAGAGACAGCCCAGATGCCCAGGCTCGTCCACTTGGCCCGGGTGGCCGCTGCCCGCCGGCTGTGCATCTTCAGCGCAGACGAGATGGAGTAATAACGTGCCACGCTCATCGCTGTGAGGAAATAAACACTGGCGTACATGTTCATGGTGGTGACAGAGCTGATGATTTTGCACATCACACGACCAAAAGGCCAACGGAAGTCCAGCGCTGTGTCCACTGCCCAGAACGGCAAAGTCAGAACAAACTGCAGGTCTGTGATCGCCAGTCCCATCACAAAGCAGTTGATGGATGATTGCTTTTGCCTGTAACGTGAATGCAGCAGATACAGAGCCAGTGCATTTCCTACCAGCCCGAGTGCACAGACTATAGAGTAGACACATGCAATCATCACACGCACCACCAGACTGGAGCTGTCTCCTTGAAATTCCATGATAGATTCCTTGGTGAGGAGCTGCAGCCAGCAGTGCAGCGACAGGTTGCTGGTGGAACCTGTGCTACAGTTTCCAGCGTTGTCCTCCTGTAGTAGTTTCTGCTCGCATGGCTCTGAAGCCAGTGTTTGAACTCCAGTCTCATTCAGCTGCATGGCTGGACTCTCTTGCTCACAGATCATCATGCACATCAAAGCTGAACAGCCACGAGTCAGGAAAGGGACAGAAAACAGTTTGCAATGATGGCATTGTGATGACTGATGAATCCTGTTGTGCCTGTGTCAGCTTGACTCCCCTGCGCTCCAGATGCAATCCTCTCACTTCTCACCTCTTCTCTCGCCAGGACTAGTCACAGCTCTGCGCGCCACGACTGTTTATAGGTTCCACGTGAACGCGCACAGCTCAGCTGCGTGGTCGACGCGCTGCTCCTCAGCAGCCTGATTATTGGACCTGAGTGAATTCACGCAGTGAGAGCCGCAGCCACTTTAAAGTCTCCCAACATGTCCGTCAAAGGTAAAGCTTAATACATTTTGACACGACACCGGCAACCTCTGGATAATCATGTTTGTGCTGCGCCGTTTTTAAAAGGAAGCGTTAGAGACATTAAGACAACGTTGCGCATAAATATGTAGAGAGGACGCCTGTGCTGCATTCCGAGTGCGCATTAATAGGCGCATGTTCTCATTTCACACATCTAATGAGGATGTGCAGGAGAAGGATCAGCGACCTGACATAAAAACAGTGAACCTAACCGGAGCTTTCTTCCAGAAAAAAAGGACAACCTCACGGGATGGGCACAGTGCGCCCGACTTCATATTTCACTGAGATAAATCCATCTTGCGTCCTCCTTGTCTGCGCTTTTAACAAATCCCCTGGTTGTTGTAAATTTTAAAGGAGAAAGAAAATGAAATGGGGTCAGGAGCGTCTCTGCACATTTTAAACACACCATGGAAAAAACAAACAATCACTGCTGAAAGGAACACTTTGAAAATAAGGCTGTTGTTTAAATAAATAAATAAATAAGTAAAAGTTTGACATATTAACTATCAACTGAAAATATGTTGGTCATTTAGTTTACCTAATAATAATAATAATAATAATAATAATAATAATAATAGTAGTAGTAGTAGTAGAAGTATTATTATTATTAGTATAATTAGTAATTAGTATTATCAGTGTGGTTGTTGTTGTCAAAAGTTTTGTTTTAACTTTGATTTTTTCAGCTTTGAGCATCCTTGACTTTAATATGTTATAAATAATATGAATAAGATCCAAACTGTCTAAATAAATGTATTTTCTGCAAATTATTAGGTTGTTATGTTTTGAAAGAAGTCTTTGTCTCTGCACAAATAAGTTTATTCAAAATCAAATAAAAGGGTGTTATGCAAACATAAGGGGAAAAAAAATAATGGGCTGTCAGTAGAGAAAGCTCTCCACACACTAATTACTAAAAAAATTCTGTGCATCATCAGAGACTTCCTGCCTTGTTTTCTGTTTATCAGAATTGTGATAATATGCTTCCCTATTAACAAACAATCAACATTCACCTTTTTTTCACTTCCTGTTGGCTGCCAGCTGGCTTCAAAACGGGTAACATGCTGTGCCACCTGTTGTAGCTGCTGTCATATTTTCCAACAGTGCATCCCATTTAGACATCAGAACAAGGGAAGAAAGGTTCTTTTTTTTCTTTCTTTTTTTCTTTTTTTAAAATGGCATTTTCCTCCGTCACTACCCCTATAACAACTTTCTGGAATCTTCTCCCTTGTCTGGAAGTAATCCCTCCCTGTAAGTTTTTGAGCAAATTTAAAAGACGTGACTGGATGAAAAAATTAATCTGCGCTGTTCAAATCCCCTGCAACCCAATTCCTGTCATCTTAACACCCTTAAACCTCCAAATGTGCACGCACCGAGTGTGACTGGTTTAAGCATTCAAATCTCTGGTGTAGAATTAGTCTACACAGGCTGCTTACTATGAACGTGATATTTCACAGGTCGAACACCAAACTAGTTTTCATCCACTGTGAAGGACACCTCACATAAACACTGTGATTAAAATGTGGATGAAGGCACCTTTAACTGCTGGGGTTAATGGAAAGTAGCCAACTAAGCACATGAGGTTCATTTTTGTCCCCTGCTTGTGTGTAATTAAGTTTAATGCATATTAATTGGGATTACAAATGTGTCTCACAGCCACAAACAAAATGTCTGTGCTACTTGAAACAAATGCATCTAAAAGTATTATAGTGAGAGCCTCAGATTTCTGATTTACTTTCCGCTTTCTAGGGAGAAAGCAATTTGAGTCAAACACAGACAGATGAAAAGAGGCCAACCTGGTGTCACAGAATTTTTTGGCTTCCATTGGCCCTTTGTGAAAACGCTCTCTATGGTCTTAAAGGGGACAAAGCCTGATGCTTCACTCCCTGCCATGGCTGTGCCCACCACTGAGTCATGAAATAACAGCCTAAAACCTTTTACTTTGATGTGACAAAGATTTTGTACAACACAGAGATCACTGACTTGCTCATTTGATCATCATTATCACTCATGTGTCTGTGGGTGGATAGTAAGATAAGGTAACTTTATTTATACCTGTAGGTAGATTTGTCACACAGTGAGTGAGTCGGCTTCCTATTTTACGCACACAATCAACACATCCAGGACAGGGCTTAACATAATAAAGTGACAACAGTGCTAAATACTGAAAAATGCAAAAGACGAGGCAAATAAAGGCCAGATAAAAAAATATGAATATACCATGAGTCATTAAAAACATGGTGGGTAAAAACAAGATAGAAATGAAATGTGCCATCAGTAAAAACAAGATGAAAGGAAAAAACAAGGTTTAAAAGTGCAAAGGTCAATAAATAGTCAATACATAATTCTGAATTTTGCTCCAACATTATCAGAGCTGTATTGTCATGATTTGTTAATCTCACTGATGGCTGCTCGGGCAAAACTGTTCTTGTATCACTTGATTGCAGGCTGGTACTTTATACCTACATCCAGAAGGGAGAAGCTGAAATTCACAATGTAAAGGGTGGGAGCCTTCTTTACTCTTCCTACTGTCTGGTGTACAGGGATTTTGGGTTTATTCTGAGACTCTCCAATTAGCCTGCTAGACCACATCACAATTTGATTCAGACAATTTCTATTTTTAAGAGACAGGTTCCCCAACCATGACACCAAGCAAAAAGATAAAACAGATTCAATAAAAGTGCAATAAAATGAGGTCAGCAAGGTTCTGTCAGTGTGGAAGGAGGACAGATTTCTCAGGCAAAACAAGTGCTGATTTCCCTTTTTATACACAGCTTCACGCTTTGCCTCAATGGTCAGTTTGTTGTCAATAATATAAGTTTGAACACACCACAGTGTGGCCCTTTAAAATGGTGACTTCCTGTGCATTTTTTTAAATTAACAAAGAATCAAATGTCTAATGTAAAAAATGTTAACCATAGCGTCAAACCTGAAGTGAATTACAAGCTATACAGATTTTTCTTTTTAGTTAGTTTTGATTTTTATTTTTCTTTTCCAGCCTCCAAACTCCACTCTCATCAACCTCATTTCACTTCAGCAGCAAGCAGCAGCCTTCATTTAAAAAAGATCTGATAAATACACTGCTTGCTAGCCTGCTCCAGATCTCTGAATCAGATTTGTTCAGCAAAATGAGTTATTTTTGTGTCCTCAGTTGGAGAGACAGCAAATCACAGCATTCAATGCAGGATTAAGTGTGGGGACATCATCTCTCATAGCAAGAGAGCTACAGCACACTGTAATAAAAAAGGAAACAGAAATATGACAATATGTGAGGATGAGATTGATGCAGCTGTGCGTAACTGTAAGTCCATTCATAGAAATAACACATCTTGAATCTAAATTTTTTATCTAATATTAAATTTGTTATTTAAACTGTCCCCAGCACTTGGTGTTTAGTGGAGAGAAAAAGCTAACTCTCCCCAAAAAGCATTAGAGAAGGGACAGTAAAGGATATCATCGCATATCGAAATAAAGAAAATTCACAATAATTTTACCGTGTTAAATTTTCATTATTGGGATCGTCATAAGATAATAGTAAATAATCTCACATTAATGACTAGAAAAATCTGTCTTACTGACGTACAGTCCTATATTAGTCTATTGATTTACTTTAAAGGTCTAACCGTGTCACCATGGCTGGATGCTTTGTTTGCACATTGTATCCACCTAAAAAAACAAGTTAAATAAGATGTGTGCAAATGTAACTATGCTACAACAATATAACATTCTAAACTAAAAAAATGACTGGGAGATAAGGTTACCGCTATTTATAATCCTTTATTTGTGCAGGAAGACCTTCATATTTCTGATGAATTATTTAAGATTCTTTAAAATGTGTGTCTTAACTGTGCTGAAAGAAAAATATATTTATCCTACAAAGTATTTCAGTGTATTTAAGTGCAATTTAGGTTATTATTTTAAGGATAAAGGAAAATTTTGATGATTTTTGGGATAATATTAAGAATCAGGTAACACTTCACTGAAAGCATCCATCTATAATGCATTGTGAACGTACTTATAAACTGACCACATAGTGCTGTATAATCATAGCTATAAGCAAGGTTAGGGTTAACCATAACCCAAACCACATATAATGCATTATAAATGTGTTCATAATGCGTTGTAATGTGTTATATATGCTCATAATATGTTATAATGTATTTTAGAGACAGGCTTCATGGAAAGTGTTAGCGATAATTGCTATTATTTTGAACAGGAAAATTGTGACATGAAACTTTGGTAACACTTTCTATGAAGCCCGTCTCTATAATGCATTATAACACATTATGGAAATATACAATACATTATAACACTTTATTAACACACTTATAATGCATTATATGTGGTTATGGTTAGGGTTATCCCCAACCTTGCTTATGACTATGATTATACAGCACTATAGGCGCACTGAAGATTGTAAGTATGTTCATAATGCATTATAGATGAATGCTTTAAGTAAAGTGTTATTCAAAATTTCATTTCGTCCAATACCTAACTGTAAATTAATTGGTTCTACACACTGTAGATTTGCATTTCCATTTCCTCTAACAATTGCCAGTTTTTCAAGAGTGGTGAAAAGAGAGGAAAAAATCATAACTTGACCAAAAAAAGTTGTCACACAGAAATAAAACCTTCTCCTGTGTTTGATTCACCCGTCCACGCAACTTACTTTCTAGGTCATATTTGTACGATTGACTTTTACAAACCCCAATTCCAGTGAAGTTGGGACGTTGTGTAAAACGTAAATAAAAATGCAATACAATGATTTTCAAATCCTTTTTAACTTATTTTCAATTGAATACACTACAAAGACAAGATATTTGATGTTCAAACTAATCAACTTTATTGTTTTTTTCGCAAATATTCACTCATTTTGAATTTTTACATTTAAGTAAATTAAAATGCTGTCAAAAACGACACTGGTTGATAGAAATGTCTGACTGAAAAACAGGAGGTGATATATGTAAATATGGATTTGTGATTGGTTATAATGCAGCAGTAATTTCAAAGCAGGTACACAGAATTATTCAACATTAAAAAGAACACAACAGGAGGAGGACTAGGCCCTGACATTTATAATGAAGCTGTTAACTTTGCTCTGTTTAGCAGATTTGTTAAACGACCTCCATTCTTATCAATATACCTGCGAGCTAACAGTAATTTCTTGGTGCACAGCAGAGATGTTTGATGGATTCACTCTGAATGGCATCATTGTGACCTGCACACTCCTTCCTACTGCTGCTTTTCTTCTCTCATGCACCCAGCGAGCGCTGTCACATCTGCAACAGAAGCTATAATCATCGGCTGCAGCAGCCCAGCTATTCTAACCAGATGATTATCACTCTGTCTTTCTAATATCGTATTTAAACGACAGAGCGAGCGCCCTGCAATTAAAGCCAAACCATGTAGGACTTTTTCTGAATAAGTGGAATGAATTGTGTGAATAGCGGTGACGTGCCGCCGCCTCTGTGTGCTCCATCATTCCCCTCACTGTGGCTTTCAATGGCCAATTTCTCACCGTGCCACCGGAGGAGCTTTTTCATATTTATCAGGGATTTGAGGCAGGAAAGAAGCACTTAATTAGCAAATGAAAGGACAAAGCAAATCATTCCCGTCTAAGATAAAAGTACTTTTTTAAATGGGCTGTGTCGACTATTATCAGTGCAGTTTCTGAAATTGAAAATCCTAAACCTTTGATCCTCAATTATTAGAAAGACAAGAATGAACCAGAAGAGAACTGAAAAGCAAAGTGATGATAAACCTCAGAGGTCAATTAACAGTAGAAACAAAATCGCTCCTGTCTTCTCAGGCGTGAGAAAAACTTGATGTAGACAGTTTGCTGATGTGTGTTTAGTTTAGGAAACTATAAGAGCAGGTGAAGTCTGGTCTTCAATAGAGTGCCTAAGTCACACTGCTCAACTTTACACTAATTCAGAAAAAATATGAGCTGTAGTCAATGGAGAAGGACAAATTATCTTGTGCCTTGAATGACACATATGATTGGTGGAAATATAAACATATTTTTCATGTTGAATTTTGTCATCAAACAGTAAAGTAAAAAAATTGTGTTTTTTGTGAGGCTG
>MDSQ01000371.1_pt1 | contig 10903 bp, 10 predicted proteins | sample 1008251 | NCBI WGS metagenome assembly MDSQ01 (sample SAMN05526597, study PRJNA338239) | gut metagenome | isolation source: Hindgut content | host: Naso unicornis | place: Saudi Arabia: Red Sea | collected 2016-05
TTTTTAAGCTTATAATCAGATTTATATGAAGGGAACCTCTCATAATTCTCTTTGCTCTGTATTTACATTCACTATTTCACTTCAAGTAAAGTTGGGAAAAACAAGTCAGAAAGAACATGACACCTGATGCTTCCTCCTCCTTCATCTCCATCTCAAACTCAGCTGTGATGTGGGAAACTTCTTTGGAAGGAGACTTGCGTCCTCGTCTGCGTTTCTTAGATGAGTCGCACTTGAGGTTGACAAAAGTTACCTGGCAGTCGTCTGTGCAGGGGAAATGGCCTCCTTTCAAGTGAATAATAACAGGAATGAAGAACAAGGAGGGAGAGATTAGGAAGGAGATCATAATGTGTTAAAATAATATGTTCTTAAGATAGGTGAATTTGTCACCTTAATTATAATTGGTTGTAGCGTAGACGCTGAGCTGACATGCTGCTGATCCACTACAACTTTAATTCACTTAAGTGACAAGTTCTGTACCTTGCAGGTTCTGCTTGGTTGCATCTCTGTGTTTCTCTTTGTTGCGGGGCCTCAGGTGACACTTTGCGTCTTTGATCTTAAACCTGGCCTTCTGTTTGATGGGTGGGGCCAATGTGTCTTTACACAGCAGAAAAAACAGACTGTTAATCAAAACATAGTTTAACAACAGGAACATTTGTAGTGTACATTTAGGGAACTAGCAATTGTTGGCCTTGTGGTAATACTGAGTAGCACACCTCCAGTGTTAGCAGCAGCCTATGTATGGGTGTGATACACACAGATGTTCTCTCTATCCTTCGCAAATTCCATTTCTATCTTCAAAAAGCTCCACAATAAACCAGTTAAGAATCATTCCTGTGGACTACAGGAACAACAGGGAAAGAATGGTAAATAAATCTGGTATATTCCTTTCAACTGTTGTAGTTTTCTTAAAATTTCTCCTGCTGTGTGGTGTCATCAGTTTAGTTTTAATTTTAGTTGTGTGCTTGACTTTAGGTCAGATTTGCCTGTTTTCTTATCCAGAGTGCACAAACTGTGAACAAACTGACTGGTCTGAAACACCCCACATGGTGACTATTAGACATTCTGATGCAAGAATATACGGAAAGAAATCTGAAACTGGTGAAATGTAAAAAAAGTTGCTGTACTTTTGATCCTTCTGTGTAGCAACAAGATTTATTGTTGTTTTCAGTACAGAAACTGTTCAGTTATACTGAGGAACTGATTAACTGCATCTTTTGTGCCTGTTTTTTAAGCGCAGATAAATATAAACAGTTTATTTATCAAAGAGACGCTGCAGGCTAGAGTCACAGTTTGCCTCATGGCATATAAATTTGGGGGAGGATTGCACGAATAATAGTAGGAGACATGTTAACAGAGGTTGATTCCGCATTTTGCTGGATTTACTGAGTTCTTTTTTTGCTACTGTAATTTTTGCCAGGAAAATATTTCACCTCTGAAAAGGAGGCATAAGCACAGCAAAGATAGGATTTACAGGAGCCACAAGGAGAATTGTAGTGGGAGAAAGACACATGCATTATGTAAGGGCAGTTCATATAGGCCGTTAACTAAAAACTGATAATTAAATACAAAAAAGAAGCAGTTAAGCTGCAGCATAATTTCTGATTACTGCAACATATTCTTATAGTCTACAAATGGAATTGTGGTTTATATCCTCTCCTGCTCTTTCTCTCTCCCTTTTTGTTTTCTGATGTATTTATGCACATGCTTTAGATGAAAATATCAGAAAATATTGGATAGTTCACCTAGAGATAGTTTAAAAAGTATTTTTACTACCATGTAGTAAAAAATGGAATACAATATCAACTCAATGGCCCTGAATACCACGAGTCCTATGATGCTTAGCCTACTGTACCAGCACAGGTGGGTAAGGCAGTGGTGGCATTCTTTTTCTGAGGAGCTTTACTAGGCTGCACTGGCACTCCACAGCTCAGTGTGTAGCTGTTCTCTGAGTCTGTAAGACACAACATAAGTACACGTACACACACACACACACACACACACACACACACACACACACACAGACACACACACACAGGCACACACATTAGCTTGCAGTGAGGGAAGAGAAATCAGACATGATAATGAGACGTTAGGGAGGCTGACAGTTTGGTCAAAAGGGCTGTATGATTGGATCCTTGTGTACCACCAAACATCTGAGTTGTGAGTGTACATGTGTCGGATTTCTTTAAAGAAGTCTATAAAGGCTGTATAACATAACTATCCTTTAGCATTCAGAACAAGACAGAAAGCCAAGCAGAAAGTCTGGTGTGACTTTAAATGCTTCATTTGAGAAATTAAAGCCCAAATAAAAGAGCTATGCACCCTGTCTTTTTATGTTGATTCACACGTACACACAAAGATGCATTTCAAGTAAGACATGAGGGATGGAGCCTTCAGAGGTCATAAAAGGGAGATGATTAAATAGAAGCCTGGGCTGTATTCAGCCACAGGAATTTACATGGCTCCCTCCCTCTAAAATTAAGACACATTCCAAAAAGACAGAAAAACAAATATTTCACCTCTTGCCTCAGAGCTCTCCATCATTCTCACACAATGGTTGCCAACCTAAACAGAGCAAGGGCCACGCTCTGGAAAAAATGCCGTGATCAAAGAATGTAATTGATTTACAGATGTGGGTGTTAAGTACTATCACAGGAGGAGAAACAAAGTGCCAGCCAAAGTGCTTTGACCATTGAAGCCAAGAAAACCTTGACAAGTGAAAAACAATTCAGTCTGAGTGGAGAGCCCCCTGAGGAGTCAACAAATACAGCAGTGAAGAGCATGAGCACCTTCTTCAAGCATCAGCAGCATCCACAGAAAAGATGACAGAGAAAGCTGTGATTGCAAACCATCACCACTAGGGTGCAGCAATATTTGCAGAATTGAGCTAAATACAGATTTTTGGAGAGATTCACAGAAGGACAATTAAAACTAAATCCCAAATTTTGTGCAACTTTACAGTTTTGTTCTTTTTTTGCAGAATATATCTATCAAAAAAGAATAATCTATCTATTGAAAAAGAAAGAAAAAAAGCAGTTCCACAAAAAAAATATACTTAGCCACTTCAGACCACTTCCAGACAAAACATTAACCATTACAGAATTACCTCTCATAGTCACCCTATAGTGAATCCTAGAACTTCAGCACTGAGACAATCCAAGGGCAAAAATAGAAAGCTAAAGGCAGTTGGAGGAAGAGCAGCAATAGGAACTCCACAATACCCTCACTATTTTCCTTAATTGTTTAGTAGAGAAAACAAATTTTTCAGTGGGAGTTGGCGCTCTATAGTTGGCAAAAAACCTTTAGAAAAAAATGAGCAATTAGTGATTTATTTTGCCTAATAAATTACTAATTATTTGGCTTTCAACATCAGAATCAAATGCTCTATAGTTTCCGCACCAATTATTTGTGTTTCTCTTTAAATAAATAGGAAAGCTGTGTTAGCAAAATACATATTATCTATCTTTGTCGGTGTTTTTTTGTTTTGTTTTTTGGCTGCATCAAATGAACTGCTTGGTCATAAACTTTCTGTGCGTGTGTGTACCTGCAAGGAAGAGGGCGTTGGAAGGACAGGAAAGCGAGCAGACCTCTGCACCTCCACTCTTGGTGCAGGTCAGTTGGGCACGGGGTGCTGGCTTCCCATTGGGCAGACACTTCACTGCCTCTGAGGAACACACAGAGTCACATCACCATGACAACCACCTGGATACACACATACACACAAACACACACCTGTGTTCAGGCCCGATGTGAGGAATCCACCATGCCACATGTGGAGAATCTCAGTGCAGACAAACACACGCGCACGCACACACACACACACACACACACACACAAACAAACATAGTCTTGGTGCTTACCGATGCAATCTTTTTTGTTCCAGTGGAGCTTCTGTCCAGGTGGACAAACACACTCGTAGCTGCCCTGGGTGTTTACGCAGCCATACTCACAGCTCCCGTTGCTGATGCTGCATTCATCGATGTCTGAGATACAACCACAGACAGGATGATACATATCAGTTTTAGATGTAAGTAAAGTACTGTAAGTACTTGGAACATGATTGTGAGGCTTTCTTTATTCTTCTTTTGTTTTTTAACTTTAAACTTACCAGTACATCTAGCTAAACTAACTCAATCTGACTATGAATCTAGCCTTCAAGGAAGTTATAATGTTCAGTTTGTGTTAAAATTATGTTGTGGAGGTGTTAATTCAACTGTCCTGTATGTTAATTTTGAAAGTTGTTGTTCAGTTTGAAAGTTTTGTAGTTTGTTGTGATGTTGAACTGTAGGCATTTTGAGTTATATCAACAAATGTATCTATCTCCATTTATATCAGTGATTAAAACTTGAACTGATGAAGTGAGGAATTAATGCCAGACTTTTGAGTTAGACTGCATTAGTTTAGCTAGGTGCACCTGATAAACTGCTAGCTGAGTGTATGTATCTGAGGATGCAGAAACGTCCTGCTCCTGCTTCTGTGATCATGCTGACTCCACCTTTCCATCAGTGATGTCAGCAAGCTGAACAACGGTATGTGATGACTGAGCTACAGGTGTGTGACAACACACACACATATATTACACACAGAAGAGAAAAAAAAACAGATGCACTGGAAACATGCTGGCACACACAGACATTCACTGCACACACACAAGGAGGAAGCACACAAACACATTTTACACAGAGAGAACTCAGGGAGGAGTTATTCAGGGGAACTGAGGTGTGAGAATGCTTTCAGCAGCAGCCGTCTGCACACGCTCAGTGATCCCTCACCTCCACTCTCTGAAAAGCATTTCCCTTTCAGATGCATTAACAGAAACACACACATTGTGTCTACTCTGCCACACATATTCAAACTGTATGAAACAGACAGTTTGTTGTTTTGTGTATTTCTCCATGCTGTGGTCACTGGGAGAGATCTAGGGAGACTCTCACCTCCACAGTGAGTGAGGCCATACAGGATGTATCCCCTGTTGCACAGGCACTCAAAGCTGCCAGGGTAGTTGATGCAGGTGTGGTCACAGGTTCTCTCAAAGGAGCACTCATCAATGTCTGAGGGATAACAAAGACAAAAGTAACTGGTGAGAAATACTGTGAATACTGTAACAGAAAAAACAGAAAGGGCTGATCACAAGACATGGACACACTCGTGATATCATCATAAGTGACTTGGTAAATAAGGTTTCTTGTGCTGTTTTTGTCCGTTGACTCATAGTTGTTTCCTATTTACATTATTACAAAGATGGCATATTGCAGCAGTGGCCATACTTTACTGGAAACTCCCCTGAATTTTCTCAGAAGTGTCAACTGATTCATCATGTTTAGCAACAGTGATCTTCAGAAATATTTTGTATATCTTCTGTGGCTTCTGTGGCTGTGACCTTGATGATGATTTTGCCTCATTGTGGGAGCTATACCTGCAATGCAAGTGTATGACAATATTGTATTTAAAGGATCTTTTCTGTCAATGGAATGGAGGGGCTATGATTTGATACTCTGGCTTGGCCAAATACAGACATTGCCATCTGACTGAGTTAACCATAAATGATTTTAAAGTGAATTTCTAGAAATTGCACAGTATCCTCATACAGAGTATAAATCCTATGCATTTCAACGATACAAAAGTGCTCAGATTGTAGAGGTGTGGACCTGAGTCACAAATCTGATTACTTCAGATTTGAAAAAACACAAAACTAAAAGAAGAAGTTCAACTCGACTTGGTCCTAAACACCAGTGACGGGTGACTTCATTTAGACTTGATCCCTTTTGACTTAAAAATACTTAATACCTTTTTTCCAAAATAAAAAGTTAAAAAAAAAAATCTGTTAATTTAAAGGTGTTCCACAAATCAATTCGTTTTTCTTAATTTCCTGAATCAAATAACATTAACATTAACACTGTTCATTCCCAGCAAGTCGAAACTTAGATCCACTTTGTTTGAACCAGTCCAGAGCATCCACACAAGTTGCAAGAGAGAACCATAGAAAACCAATGTTAAATTACAGACCTGCAGTTTCAAAAGAATTTCGCCAAATATTACTTTTTTTGTGTACGAACTTTGACATTTGAAGACATCTGATGTTGCATAAAGAATGGAAGTTGAGGCTTTGTTGTCAAATTAGCATTACAGTTGACGAAGTGTACATTTGCCTTTTAAGCTAGAGCCCAATATTGGATTTTTTTGGCTGACGCTGATGCCGATAACACACACACACACACACACACACACACACACACACAAACACACACAAACACACACGCAATCGGCTGAACGTGTTTATCAAAAAACTTTTGACAAAGATATGTAATAGATGCAGAAAACTATCTTTATAAGTAGTGTCAAACCCTACCCTAACCCAACAATTAGTGACACAATAATCTGAAGGTTTTGTACAACTTAGTGTCTTGGTAATTAGTGTGTAACTGACCTTACATACTGATAGAAGATTTGAGGGTTGCTGGGCCAGTTAAGAAATTAAGTCTCACAAATCTCGTGAAAACCTGCTGATGTACTGTAGATGGTTAAACAGCTGCAACACAGGTGTTGCTAGACATTTCAATGGAATTATGAACTAGTCTAGCCATGGTTTAAATCAGTCTGAGAGCATGCAGGTTTTGTCTCACTGCAGCAGAAGAAGCAAAGGTCAATAGGATGAGTGGTTTACAGTCACTGCAATCTTAATGACTCATTTATGGACAAACACGCCTGCTCACCAAAGACTAAAGAGGCCATCCTATTAATCACAGTGAACATTATAGTAAACAAATACATGAGTTCCACATTAAACTAGGACAAGAGCTCATTCTAATAAAGAAACCAGGAAAAACTCTCGACCAAGGTTGAGATGGCTCATATTCCCCATTACGTCAGTGTCTGTGTGAATATTCATGTGTATGAGTGTGCACGCCTGCCTGCACATATGTTTATGTATACTTGTCCACCACCAAATATTATCAACATATCAGGAAAGGAGGCCAACTTTTTAAGCTTACCTGGTTTATTTCAGGCTGTTCCACGGGGCTTTACAAGGGCTAAAAATACTACATGTTATATTGGAGTTTGTTATGCGGAGGAAGTTGTTAAGGCCTGGATATTGGCATGGTAAATATTCCAGGCAACTGTCCATGTGATGACTAAGGAATAGCTTGCCTGTTTCAAGCTAACCCACAAGCAGAGTTTACATAAGTTGGGCCAGGCACACAAGAGTTGTCTACAGCTGTGTAAAATGGAGCATATATAAAATAAGTGTTGGTTTCTGGTTGGGCTGTGTTTTTCTATGAGACACACCCTCGGTCATGATGAGGTATTTCAACAGTGATTGCTGACATTTATCTAACTGCTGACAACATTCTCTCTATCTCTCTGCCTTTATAAACACTTAGAATACAGGGAATAATTTGTGGGAATTGCTTATGCAACTACAGCAAACAATTAATCTTTCTGCTTTGTTTCTTAGCTAGTTCTGGCAAATACTCTCACACTGGCAGTGTATCACCAGGAGCACTTTTCTCTGGAAAGCTCACTGACACAGAAAGAGCTGACAAATTAAATATTATAATTCATTTCAAGGTCACATTGAAGTTGAAGCTGAGGAGTCCAGATGTCAGTGGATGGGATAAACCTGGCATCTACTTGCTGGCATGATACAGTGGCAAAGGTGTGTCAGAAATAGCACTGACACTGGTGTGGCTGACAACACTCAACACCACATTATTAAAGACTCAAAACGCACTGCGGATGATGCGCAGTTAATCCAACACATACACACATGCATTCTAACTGTTTGTGGTTTTGGGCTGTGGACAGAAGCACCTCAGGGTTTTGCTCCAAATAAAAATTGTTTTGTTTTTGTCTGCTTTCCCAAATTGCATGCTGTGACTTGTAAGCAAGAATTTGCCTTTGGTTGTGCAAACATAACCAATGATAACAAAGAGGCTTCTAAATGTACATGACAGATAGGGTTGTGATGGTTACTTTGGAAATGCAAAAGGTTACAGATTACTTGTTATCCTGTTTAAAATGTAATAACTAATGCAACTATTTCAATTACTTTGTCAAAGTAATGTAACTTATTGCATTTGATTACTTTTCTGAATTTCTAACAAATGTTTTCAACTGTTAACCATTTTCACATGCTTAAACCAGGCAATGTTAGTGGCAGACGTGGGGCACTGCAAAGAGAACCGATCAAACAGCCTTGACAGGAAATGGCAAAAGAAGGCATTGTGCACATCAAAAACATGCAAAGCAACAAAATGATTATTCAATATAGCCTAAACATTTGACAGGAAATATTCAGATGTAACCCCCTTTGTAATTATTAACATTTTCATAAGTAACTGTAATTTAATTACACATTCTGTCTCAGTAACTGTAACAGATTACAGTTACATTTCTTTGTAATTAAATTACGTAATTCCCTTACATGTAACTAGTTACTCCCCAACACTGCCAGGCACTGATCTGATACCAGCGTATAAAAAACAATTCCTTACACATCTCCTTTGACTTTTCAGTGTGAACTGTTCCCAGATGCAGACATTTCGCAGCTCTGTCGGCTCTCTCCTTTCTGCTTCTTCGTCACTTTTAAAAATTGCAGTGTCCAGTGGCAGCACAGACTTCTCAAGTACTGTTTTAGAGCGACAAAGATAAACTGATTTCAGGTATGTAACGTCAGTCAGAGCTAACTGAGCTAACTGGAAAGTAGCTGGGTGCTGTTTTGTGGCTAATGAAGCACATGATATCTGATTGGTGCACAGACTGGTGCACTCACTGATACCTGCATTTTCGGCGGTATCGACAGCATTTCCCGATACTGGCATCGGTATCCGAACAACTCTAGCTGTAACCAAAGAGAAAAAAAACAGCAATTTGTTGACTGTGATAACATTGTCATAAGTCTCCTCACTTCAAACATCAGTAATAATCTTACAAAGAAGAAAGACACAAAAGAAATAAAGTCCCCAAAATATGTGGCCTACAATTTAGTTGAATTCACAACGTTTGCTTTTTTAAGGAAGGTGCTTGCATCTCCGATGTTTCCAAGGACACACATGCCCGGAGGTTCATCTCACATACAGATGATGCTGCCATCACACTGCAAGCACTTTTTGCTCTGCACTCTTGCTACTCTCACTGGAATTTTATATATAAAAGTGGATGACTATTTATGGATTTCCTGTAAAGTTAATCAAAAGACACGTTCCCTCTCTCTTGCTTCGAACCCTAGAGAGCATCAGGGCGGAAGTTGCATGGAGCTCTTGCTGTTTTTGAGCATCTGTTGTCTTCCACCATCTTCTCTTGCACTGCTCATGTTGTAGGTTGTGTCACACACAGAGCTGGACCTGAAAGACACACACCTTCTCTTGCTCTTTCTCTCACTCACACATCACGTCAGTGTATTATCACATTTAACTGGCCTCTGGTGGCTCATCTGTATCTGACTTTGGCTACTTTAAAATGTCAGTCACATCCAATCAAAGATAAAAGTGATTTCCAAACATATTTTGCATCCTGTTCTACTTCGTGAATTCTTCATATTTCAAAAAATCAAATGCTGTTCTTTCAATTCTTTCTTTCCTTTTTTCCCTTTTTCTTTGTGGTTTATTTTCTTCCATTTGTTTTTGAAGGAATGAATTAGAGTGACTTATAGATTCAATTGTCAACCCATCTGACTTTCCAAATGAGAGATAATTTCTTCCAGGAACAAGATAGAATCTAACCAGTTTTATTAGGCTAAATGAGAGCATGAATAATGCGTAAACCCCGGGACACGTTAGCGAAACTTGTAGAAGTAATTGTGTTTGTCTAAATGTGCCAAACACACCTCTGCCTCAGTGTTGTTTCTTGTAGTACAAGGTGGAGGTTCACTGAAGGTGAGCAATGAGAGCAAATGAGCTGTTAAAGGAAACAGTGAGGCGTTGTTCTGCAGCCAGTCATGCTGAACTATAACAGGAGCTGGAGTGGCACTAACGTTTAAAAACAGACATTTAGTCCGAAGTGAAACGGACAAATCCATCAGATCACTAAAAGTTTTCTTAATGTGATCGACTGAGCTTCTATGTGTCAGAAAAAGGTGTGTGTGTGTGTGTGTGTTTGCGTGTGTGTTGTCCTGGTGAATGCATTAGTACGATGTCAAAGGCGTTCTCTTAGACATGAGAGAAATGTGATTCTGGGTTGCCGGGGGGAGGTTGCCATGGTGAAGCTATGCTGAGTAATAAAAGATGGGCTCTGCTCTCTCAGACAGATTGGCTTCTGGGGAGATACCTCCCCCACTGAGCACTCTCTTCGCTTTTTTACTTTCATTCCTCTGATTATTAAATCACTGGCCCTCTCTCTGTTAGTTAATAATATTATTATTTTAATTTGACTTTTCACTCTCTGTTTTATATTAAAGGAAAAAATCTTGTTAACTTTTACCCTGCATCTGTCATTTTCTTAATCTTAAGATGACACAATCAAGATAAAACATCCAGTCACACTGGAATGATGATCGTATATGCAAGATACATTATTGCACCAGCGATGGGAATCTCTGGGCACCCAAAGATTCGATTTGATAACAACTTGAGGCCCTACAATTAGTGGGGTTGTAGCACTCGAGATTGGTTTTGGCCCAGAGACCGGTCTCCAGACCACTTGTTGAAGGTCTCGGTCTCGTCTCAGAATTGAAGGCTTTTTGACTCGGTCTTGTCTTGGTCCTGGACATAATGGACTCAGGATTTTTAATCAAGACCAGTCAAGACTAGCCTCCTCAGTAGAGTGGGCGGAGTCTCTGGTCTGGGCCCAGGCTGAGTCAAGACCACACCAGATTTATTTCTTAACATAATGACTACGATTGGATGTAAAACTTTTGTCTTCAAAGGCAACCAATAACAAAAGTTATCTGTAGTTTGATTTTTTG
>MDSQ01000372.1_pt1 | contig 10900 bp, 5 predicted proteins | sample 1008251 | NCBI WGS metagenome assembly MDSQ01 (sample SAMN05526597, study PRJNA338239) | gut metagenome | isolation source: Hindgut content | host: Naso unicornis | place: Saudi Arabia: Red Sea | collected 2016-05
GCTTTCTCCTTGTCTGTCTTAAGTGAGCAATTTCCTGATTGCTAGCATTGAATACACTATTCAAAACTCATCCAGGGACAGTAAGACACAATCTAATTCACTTTGCAAAAACTTTCCCCTTGAAATACAGAATGCATTGTTAGTTCTTGTCAGTTCTCAGCTGTAGAAATGGATTGTCTCTCTCAGGAGCACAAAATGCCTCGAGCATCTCTCAGACTTTTAGTTTAGAACTTCCCTTGGCTCCTAAACGCTGAAGCGCCTGTGTTTGTTGTCACGCTGTTTTGCAAAAAATCCCTGCTGAATCTGTTAACTGATCCGCTAGTGAATGTAGGCACAGTTTGATTTTAACATTTACCAGGCAGGAACTTGCAAAAACTGTGTCAAAGTTCTTGAGACACACTACTTGAGCGAGCAGAATATGTAAAGGGGCATGGGATGCAGCTACAACATGCTGTGCAAGCATTGATTTTCTCCTATGTGTGCACTTTGCAGTGGGTTGATTTCGTGGAAGTTGACTGTGAAATGTTTTTTATTTACATTTGTAATGCTCAATATGACTGATTTTTTTGTCTGTGGAGGGGATCATCTTAAGCCTTTTGATAAAATGTCGTTATGAAGCCTATAGGGCTGAAGTGCATAGATACAGCAGAGCACTTCTGTTGACACTCCTGTTTAAAAACATCATTTTACAGCAACCCTGACTGCATGCAGGCAAAAAACCTTTGATTCAAGTCTTTGCAATGTGTTTGGTGTTTTAAGTGGGGGCCCTTTGGTGCAGTGTGTTAATGCTACACAGTTAAAAATATCAGATCAAAGGGAGCCGTGCATGATGGAAGTTAGGTGCAGAACAGGGATGGATTATTAGCTGAATGCAGAATACGTATGTGTAGACTTGATATTTGGCATTAAGGCTTTGATTTCTTCACTCTCCACAGTAATACACCAAGCTAACCCAGAGAAAATTGGAGAGTGATGATAAACCCTGAGGGAATCTAGACTCAGAACCTACAAGGGTTATCTGGGTTGGAGGTGCAGCAGAGTTCAAAATGTTTGATGTTTTAACATGGAAAACATGTGAGCTTGGGAGTAAAGAGACCAAATATTGCTGGTTTTAAGTGTATTACAGAATTTAAAAAGAAAACACGGGGGAAGTGCTGCTGCGGGTCAAATCTAATAGGTGCAGGAGTAAAAAAATCATGTGCTCTTCAAGGATAGGGCCATGGTCAGCTTACAACAAAAACAATGATGACTGTCCAACTCTCTCTTAAAAAAGTCCAAAGTTAGAAGGCCGTTATGATAGATGATCCGAGGCACTTTGATTAAAGTTAAAAATCCTTTATTAATTCATGGATTGCTGACGTGTTTTGATTCACAAGGAGTCTTCATCAGGGTTTAAAAATTCATAGTGACACAGGAGCAATAAATAACATAATCAAGGCCATATTGCATTGGTCCTTGGTTACATTTTAGCGATTGTATATAACATTTGGTATTTACACATCCAACCTGCTATTTGTCTTTTTGTATATTTTTTGTATATTTATTGCATATGCAGCATTTTCCTGTTGCCTGGCTGATCTAGTATGTCCTGTGACATGCCATGTGACCAGTCACATGGCCTTGATTATGTTATTTTTTGCACCTGTGTCGCTATAAATTTGTTATGCCCTGATGAAGTGTGTTGGCAATCCATGAATTGATAAAGGATTTGTAACTTTTATCAGAATGTGGGTATACACAGATGATTTTTGGCATCTGACCTGCACACAGATACAGGGCAATGACAATCTTAACTTCCACTCTTAAAGAAACTGGACTAAATGCCATTAATGGTGTCTGTCTAATCTTAGGGAGAGTGTTAGTTCATGTTCATGATCATGGTTTCGGTACAAAGATAATGTCTTCATGAGTATTTTACCAGAATGCATTTCCCAGCTCTTGTCCTTCAACTTGAAAATGATATGTCTAACTGCTCATACACTCTTTCTCACTTCCATTATATTGTATCCTCAGGGCAGATAAGGTTGGTAGTGAATGAAGGAACATAGTATACAAAATAATGAATACAACTGAGGTAAACAATCCTAGTTCAAGGCTATTACCCATTGAAAATAATATTCCCCAGACTCTTAAGTCTTATTTTAATGAACATTAGCTTGTACCGACCATGATTTTTTGTCCAGAATAAGAATTTTATTCTGAAAAAACAAAAATTCTGAGCTGCTTAAAAGTTTATTGTGTCTCCTCTGAATCAACGGGACTTTTTATTGGTCTGCCTTTTCCCCCCCTAGACTACATTTATCAACCTTAACGTCAAGCTGATAATCCGTCTTGACTTTCCCAGCCTCTTCTAAAATTATCTGGCTACTGAGGGAACAGTAGCCAGATGAAAACCTAAGTGGTTTCGTCATTTGCTTTCAAATTGTTTAGATAATATTGTCATGCCTGTGCAGATAAGTGCTTAATACCTTTCACTCTAAAAGCTGATTTTCTGATGTGACACAAGTGAAAATATTATAACAAAGGGTTTAATGAGACCTTTTGTGCATCTCTGTCTATTGTTGCTTCATGGTAAAGACAAAAGATCAACAGCATGAATTCTTTTTGTCTGAGTGATGGTAGCTAATGTGTTGTTGCTCTTTATTATGAATGGAGTAATCAGTGAATAGGCAGGGAAACACATCAGTTATTAAAACCCTGTCGCAAGCGCAGCTATCGCCAATCAGAGCCCAAACCATCACGGAGCACTCGACCATATCTGTAATAATAGTGTTGGAGATTTATTTGTTACTCTTCTACAAATCATTTGACTCTCTTCATGTGTGATTGCTTGTTTTTGGTTGAGAAGGCAAACATAATCGAAAGTATTTTCATTACTCCAGAGTTCAATTCACACCGACCAAGGCAATCCTGTCCTCATTCTTATCACCGCTTCTACGAGTCCTGCACAGGGACTATGACTGTGAGATATATTCTTAATTGACAATTAAGGACACCCTCAGTCTCATCCTCCTGTGCTGATGCTTTTAATATTAACATGGCTGAGAAATGAATCAGCCACATAATGATTTGGAGTTGAAGAATGACCTTACGCGAAAAGATCCATTTTCCTGTTTGAAAACGTTTCATTAAAGTGTTATTACCTGCGAGTTGACTGCACCTCAATTGCAGAGCTCACATCTGCAGGTAAGCTAATATTGCTATATTGCATTCATTACGTTGGTATTTAATCGCTGGCTTGTTTACTGAGATCATACACAGCACACATAAATAGCAGCAGGACATGTTGTCATAGAGGTTTGAAATGCATGGTTCTCTGCTGGCAGTGGCCACTGAAAAAGAGGTCAGTGGAATAATCACATCATACCACTGCACAGATCCACCACTGCTGCTCAGACTCACTGCTGATGACTTATCCGTGCACTCGATGAAACACGCGTCAAGGGTCGTAGCCTGCCGCCACCACAGAAGATGAGACTGTCGCTCTGTGTGTGCATATAGATGAAAAACAGCTGATGAAAGTATGCAAAGAAAAAATAGTATAATATCACAGCTGGCAGCACCTTCGTTCCCCCGCCGCTGAGTGAAAAAATGGATGCTTCATTACCCCATCAAATATGAATAGGAGTTTATGAGATCACATCTAGGAATGTGAGCACAGCAATCATTACTAAATTGCAGTCAACGTAATGTTCTTCTGAATGGCGTAAGTGCAGTTCCTCTATACAATTCAGTTATAAGCATGAGGATGTTTCTGTAAAAGCGCCGCATGAACGCAGATGTTGAAGTCTTAGAGCAGACATGGAGAATCAATCCTCTGTTGTTTCTGTCCTCACAGTGCAGGAACCCAGACGGCGTTCCAATTAATACTATTAAATGTAAAACTCTGTGTTGCGTACTGCTTCGGCAGTTGATGTACAAAATAAACGAATACATTTTAAAAGAAATTATACTAAACATAAAAACTTAATCCATGGATGCAGGCCTTCACCTGTGCTGATGTAAATCCTAAATCCTTTAGAAACCTTAAAGAGAAAACAAAATGTTTAATAGCATTTTGTAGATATATTACCTTGTTGCAAAAGGTTTACTGCGTCGAAGCTGTGAGTAGCTCTTAAATCTTCTGTTATAATGAATTTGGAGAATAATTTGCTAAATTAATATTAAGAATCAACAGAGATCTGCAGTAAATGGATTCAGTATGCCCTCATGTCTCTTTCCAAGGTGCTGAAAAATCCAGACCCAAGCTGTTTTTGTATTAGTACGTCACTAAAAGTACATCTAACGTTATTTAAAATACTTCTGCTGTTATATAACTGTGACTAGCTTTTTCCTTTCATGTATAGGTTGGATTGTAGGATAAGCAGGACAATAAATGCCAAAAAACAGCAAAAATCAAGGAATGTAGTATGCATGCCGACTCTCATTTGATATTGCTGCCTTCTCTCTCCCTTAGTGGTGCTGAAACATCCAGATCCAGACTCTGTTTCAGTAAATGCCTTTAACATATCCAAAAAAGTATAGGTAGTGTACTAGCTTTGGGGTATTGATGTTCCTAATGACTAATATCTCTGACATTTAAACATAAGTCTTAACTTATCGCTCACTTATCACCCACAGGTTTTTTGAGAGGGAATGAAGGAGGAGGCCTGCGTCCCCTTGTTTAACCCATTACCCCAACTCTGCATTCTCTGATAGGGGGTTTAAAGGGTTGTTTATTTAAATATGTCAGCCTAGTTACCCTGACTAATAAAACTAAGGTTCTGAAATAGCCGAACTTTGCTGTGTATTGGTAAAATTCATGACGCTGTCCGTGGTGCTGAAGTGGCAGATTGTTTCATAGTTGCATCTTTTTCTTTTATTGGTGCCTTTCTCTCAGTTTTCTCTTTCATCTTTAATATTCTCTACGCTATACACTATAAATATTTAATTCTATGCTATATTCCATACTACTTACCCAAGGGGTTAAGGGGGATTCGTCCACTGGGGCCATCCCCCCTGTAGAAAAAAGGAACAAATAACTGACTACATATGCCTAATTTTCAGTCTTATATAAATAAAATTTACTCTCAAAACCGGCTTAAAATGAGAGTATGTACTCTAACTGGTACATATCCCCACTTTTTCCATTTTAGCCCTGAAACTAACTGAATTTCAATATAATCACAATAAGATCAGCTACAAATATGTAAGTATTACAGCCTTGAAAGGCCAGCTCTCTACTGTAGCAAAATCCACTCTAAGACCAAATATCTCCACCTCTTCATGTCTCTTGTGCGGTTGTGTGTCCCTTCTCTCTGGCTAAGAGCTGACTGGGGGGAATTCCTCGTGACACAGTGACATGATGATTGCTGGCATCCATGAACCTCAAATGCATCCGAGCAGTTTCCGTCTTCACCCACTGAGATCTGTCTGCTACATCTCTATGGCCTTGCTCTTCAGCGGACTCAGTGGGCTGCCATAGAGACAAAGGGTGACAGATTTTTTGCCCTCAGCTGTCCCAGCATGCACTAAGCCTTAACATTACACTGCCGAGTCTCCAAATCTACATGTTAAAATACGCTTAGAGGACAAGAACAATATGCTTTAGCAACAGTAGAAAGCTAAAATAAAATTTACTCTCTTGAAAGTTTATTTGGGATTTTATGAAGAGTATGACACATTTGATGTATTTGCACCAAATATGTTATGATGCATATCCCTCTTGTCCTTTATGTGGTTAGTTGAGCGTCTCCCTCTTTCTTTTTTTTCCTCATCTACAGCAGTGGTTGTTTCAGCTGTGTCCTGATGTGGCACCGTGTGCTTGTGTGTTCGTCTGCCTGAAGGCAGCAGATGTGATTGGCAGGTGGTGATTGAAGCCCTGATGGAAAAGGACAATGATAAAATAACATCTCACATTTTGCTAAGAGAGGCCATGTATGAAGACACAAGCTGCTGTGCAACCCAGGGGCAGAGGAAAGAAGGAGAAAGGCAGAGACAGGTTAATAGCACAGAGAGAGCGAACTAACAACATCTCTGGAGAGACGTCTGCGAGCAAGCACACCTGATAATCTTCCCTCTGTTGACTCCTGTTTTGAGTAGCCTGGCCCTCCCTGAGGAGATCTGCATTCTCTTCCACCTGGAAGTTTCATGGTGAAGGTCCATCCCATTACAATATTAATGACCACAGTGAAGGATAATGTGTGATGGATCACCAATCATACTGCCTCCAAATGGCATTGGCAAGAGTTAGCCACATAAATAATAAAGTGATTTAGATGCAAAATCCATCCTAAGCGGATTACAAAGGCAGCGGCACTGCAATCAATCGTCATTTTGGGCCAACATGATGCATAGCAAGAAGCACAGGACACACAAACTGAACTATAGAGAGAGGAGTGAGCAGGGACAGGTAGAGGGAGAGTGTGCAGGAATAACTGCTTGATATGTAAACACAAGATTTGTGCTGGAAGCGTGAAAATACACATGGATTTGATTTGATTTAATTTATACTCTTGATCATAACTGACCAAACACAGATGATGCAATATTATTCTGGAACATTTTGAGTATTTATTAGGGGCAAACCGTTTTGGGATTTTGGGAGTTGGCTGATACCTACATGAGGGGGCACAACAATTCTGATATCCGATACATCAGCCGATATTATTTATGTATAATACTGGCTGAGTGTGTCTCTCAAACACTTGTAACAAAGATATGCCATGGAGGCAGGATATCTTACATTTTAGCTCATTTTACTCCAAACATCAGTGCACTGAAGAGTAAATTAAATGGTGTTATTAAATAATGGACCACCATCTGCTTGACAAACTACATAATTACACCATTTTTAACCACTAGTCCAGGCATTCTTTCTAGCCTTAAAAAACAGTTTATCAGATTATCGGTGCATACAGGGAACATATACGCCAATGCCAATATATCTGCGATAGGTTGATATTGGCCCATAATAAAGTAAAATAGATATATCAGTCGGGCCCTGTAAGCAATGAAGACATACTACTGGAAAAACATCGATGAAGCATAAATATAAACCTTTATTCAAAATTTGACAAAGACTTCTCCTATAATATTGCTGAATATATGATTGAAGGTTTAGACAAAGGATCAAAATCGATGCAGCAGAGCAGAGATATTTTCTGTTGCGTTCACTGCATTCTGCTTCCTCGTCACAGTGACTAGTCACTAGTGACATCAAATGCTCAAGGTCATCTTTTTAATATTACGCAGTCTATGGAGTTTAAATCCCAACAAAGATGTTTTAATGCTTGCTGTTTATCACAAAAACTGGTTGTGTGGATTCTTTAGACCAACAAAACCACTCAGGTTTTTTTGCAGTTTTTGGAAGAATGTGAATCTTTGTTTAATTCTTTTCATTGTCCTATACTTTGTTAGTTGTTGTAATTCTTTGCACCTTATTCCCACTAATTGCAGAACAGTGACGTAGTGTAAAATCAATACATGACTTATTGGTATGCATCAAAAGGTTTACATGCATTCCTCATTAAAAATACGGTTGTTGAAATTCTGCTGGCTGGTTTAAAAAAAAAAAAAAAAAGAACGAAAAAAATTCACCCACGACAAGCACTTTCTGTATGTTTTGTATTCTATCCAGCTCTCAGCGGTGGCTGGCATGAAGAAGCAAACACACATATTGATGAGAACCAAATAATTTTTTTCATATTGACTTTTCATGTTTATTCTTCCACTATGATTCAGGTCCGAAAAAAAAAATCAATGTACACCAGCAGCCTTTCTCCTTTCACATTACGGCAATTTATCTTCACAAAACACATCCACACATACTTAATAGACAAATACATAATGCAGCAATTATTCCCACAGCGATTTGAGCTTTTCATGGTGACTCATGCTCGCCACAGTAATGAGTGAGACACCACATTAACGGGAAGAGGAGAGCGTGCAGGCCTTTCAGGCTCATCCTCTGCTCCACATTTTATCTCAGCACGAATTTTTCAGCTCTCCAGCTTAATGCTTTTGTTGGCAGGGGCTAAGTGGTTGTGACACACACCTGAAGACACAGACTAGCAGTCAAATTAGATGTCAGGACGTGAGAAATGGTTTAAACACACACTGCTGTGCATCATTTCTGCCCTTTTCACATTTTCTTGGTCTCCTCGGATCATCAGTGATATCTTTCGGTTAGAGTTTGCATCAAAAACAGCTTGTTGACTGCTGATCTGCACGGTTGAGAGGAGGCCTGCAGGAAAAGGAGTTTCCTGTTTGAGTTTTGGATGAGAGCCTCCACGACAGGGTTGCTGTGTCTTGTTTGTTGTTGTCCATAGGTGGACACTGTTAGAGAGGTAATAAATAGCAGATCAGACCTTCCTCCCCCCTCAGAGGGGTGAGCGATCTGATTTCATTGCAGCTTTTTCCTGGAAGATCCATCTCTCCATCGGAGCATCCATGCGAGAGGCCTGAGACTCAGGTGCACAGCAGCCGGTGAAGCAGAGAGCAGCTCTGTCTGTGTGTCACTTTGACAGAAATGTTGTCTTTTTGCCCGTGTGCTTGTGTGGTTATGTATATGTGTGTAATTTTGAGCTGTTTTTACCCAAACTGTGGTGTTTATTGCAGATCAGCGTTGCTTTAAATACTGTAAACGACAGCACCTGCATTATTTACTGTCAGCCAGAAAAGTGTTTCTCGTTGTTTTGTCACTGCCTAAAAGCTCAGACTCGTTCAGTTTGGCACTGCATCGTTCACTCAGGTGTAAACTGTTCCAGTGAAAAAGATGTTTCTCAGGGGATTCCTGTTCTGACAGGGGGAGGCTTGCAAGCTGAGCCCAGAGACTCATGGGATATTAAAAAGTTATTTTTTTATTGAAGTCTCCTAAGGGTCCATTGCATGAAGTTGGTTGAGGACGGATCCTAAAGGACGGGGTCATGTATGACACAAGAAGGGTCAGCATTCAGTACCTAAAGAAGGGTTGGTTCCCCTAAAAATACAAAGCAAGCATTTTCTCTCTCATGTCTTGTGGAATTTGTCCATGCAGATATAGTTTTAGTAAGATATCTGCTCTCCATCCAATACAGCTCAGATAAAGAAAGACTATGAATAGACTTTTTAGGGACTATTTCTTCAGGAGAAAACATTGTCCTGGTGAGAACTGTGCAAAGGGAGGACTGTGGATCATTCAGAGGACGGATGCGTTTTGATAACTTGATCCAGAAACACCTGGATTTATTAAATATTCTTTTATTAAACCTGGACCTTAAATAACAAACACCACTGGTGGCAGACTGTATCAGCTGCAGGAGCTTTTTCAGTTTAAAACAATCACGGAAACATCACGCTGTAACAACACCGTCCCACCACAGAAGAACTTTTGTAGCTCAACGGGGACTAACAACAGCAACAGATTTAACTCTTCTTTTGCAGATCAACTCACAGCGTTTTGATATGAATATCAGTGTAATTGTTCAAAAGCAGGATCTTCAGTGTTTGGAGAAAGTAACTAATGAAGTAGAGAAAAGTACAGCTGTTGATTTGATGTGACTATCTGTATATATAGTCTGCTTCTCATCTTATTTCTGAGTCATGAACATTAATTCGACTTCCACTAAAAACAGCTTTCTCTGTGCTCTGTGAGTTGTTGTTACTTTAGCTTTTAGTAACTTGGACATTTTGAAATAAAACCAATAAGATATGATAAGGGATTTTTGTGAATATTAGCTAAAAAACGAATTTGGATCTAACAAAATGCTACCAGACCCCATCTTTAATCAAAAGAAAACTAACAACATTATTACATGTTAACAACATTAAAAACATTGTTATAAATTGCTGATTTTATTTAAATCTAATATCTCAATGCTGCAATCAAAAACTATATTGTATTCATCTCAAAAATTGAACTGTTTCATTTTATTATTTATTCATGTTCTGTCGTTGAAGGAAAAAAGAGATTGTGCTGAGAGTGAGGAAAAGGAGACAGTGATGACAAAATATAGATTTTCTTGTGTCACTACATATGACATATGTAAAATAGTCCAGCATGACGTAAACAGCAACTAAACAAGTATTGTGAGGTCGATTGATATAAATGTATCACTTAGCACCCCCTGGCTGCGCAGGTGTAAATTGTGGGCTCAGTCTTTCCTCTTTGCCTAACAGCTACGTTGACACACTGACACTTGTGTTTGCAGTCTAAACATTTTGCTCATTGTAGCTGAAAAGCTTGACACCGAGTCAAATTCTCACATTTGCGCTCCATATAAATCCTTTGATGATTGCACACTGGGACGTTTGCTGCACAAACACCACTTTACTCTGCCAAGTTTGTCACTCTGTTTAAATTTTGAATGCTGTTTATGAGGGAGAGAGATATTCACCACACTGCAACACTAATTAGACTTGGACATGTGTGTACTGGTAGACTGCTTTGTTGTCTGGAGGACTGTAAACAATATGTTGAATCCCTCCAAACCTACGAGTGCCTGTGTTTGCCGTCATGACACCTCGGGCCAGGAGGGATGAGGGATTAATCCCGGCCAAAATGACTCTCTGCAGGACACTGCTACTGTAGTTAGTCAAAATGAGTTTGCAAATGTTTCATAGAAAATCAGGGAACACAAACTAATCTGGTAGCAGAGATGAGCATCAGCTTGCCGTTTCAATTTCAACAGAAATCATCTGAGATTTTTCCAAGAGTCTAAGCCAGGTTTAAACAACACTGAATGTTCTCAGGCAGAGGATTGAGTCATGTGTACAAACACAGACGCAGTTCGGTATTAAGCTCCCATTAGACACAATTAAACTCGGGCTGGGCTGCTGTGTTTTTTTGCCAGCACCAATATAAAGGAGCAAGAAAATTCAGATGTTCAATATGTTGGATATCATATCACATATGATATCATATGTTGCAGGATATCTTAGA
>MDSQ01000373.1_pt1 | contig 10895 bp, 10 predicted proteins | sample 1008251 | NCBI WGS metagenome assembly MDSQ01 (sample SAMN05526597, study PRJNA338239) | gut metagenome | isolation source: Hindgut content | host: Naso unicornis | place: Saudi Arabia: Red Sea | collected 2016-05
AAAAAAGAGAGAGAGAAACCCCCCCAAACACAACTAAAGATGTTTGAGCTTGACTTTCTACTCATCAGAAACACTCAGTGTGTTGTGCTTGTACACTACATTTTTTTTAAACACTTTAATAAAATTCAGGGATTAAATTTCTTTGTTGCTATGAAGGATTTCCTTCATTTGGCTGAAATCCAGGTATTGGTTGGCTGATTAGTCGCTAGTGATGTGTGGATCTGCTCTGATGTCATCCAAATAAGTCTGTGCACATAAATCATCCGCCAGCCTCCCATTCAAGCAAGTTATTTCCTCTGAATTGGAAGCCTCACCCGCACATTTAACTCCCCCTCTCTTGGCCCCTTTACTCTTCATTGCCATTTAAATGATGCAGAGCAGTGCAGGCTTTCAGTACTGTAATGACGTGAATGTATTCTTACTTAATTAGCTTTTAAAGATGCCGCTTTCAGTCATTAAAAATGTTTGCCATGTACAGAATAATGTCACTGCAGCATATATTGTGGAACACGCAAGCTGCACAACTAAAAACTGTAGTTTTAAACTTGAACAAGACAGAGGGAACTGTCATGGAGAGAAAATAAATAAAGCTTTCCCGTAATGCCTGTACATTAATTTAAATGGTAGTTGGCTAAATCGTGTTTTCCTAAAGGTGGTTTGTCTTCTCCTCTGACAGGAGGAGCTCGGTACATTCCCGGGACTTCTGATGATACGCCGAGCCTTGGAGCTGATCCCTTCACTGGTACCGCATGTTTACACAAGGATTTTTAACAATCCAAGAATTACCAGAGCTGTTCTTTATAGAGCTGTTTTTCCTTTCCTCAGGCGCTGGTCGTTACATCCCAGGGTCGGCCCCGAACTCTAGTGCTCCAGTAGGTGTGGCAGATCCCTTCACAGGTAAGTTACTTTCAGTTCGTGTGAGAACACTACAAGGAAGTTGCATTTTGTTTTTTAAACCTTTAGTGTTGAGTGATGCATTCATCGGATATTGATCATACCCGTCCCTACTCTGCAGGAGGAGGTGCTTACTCATCAGCAGCCCTCGGACAGACAACAACTAACATCTACTTCCCCAAGACTGATGGTGTGACCTTTGAGCAAGCCAATACCTCGCAGATCATTGGTGAGCCTTTCAGCTATGGGTTTGGTGTTTTACACAAAGCCATGCCAGTAAGGATACTGATAGGATCAGGATAGCTAAGCTATGAACAAGCCAGAAAAAAACTTTATCTTTTTCTTAGGGTGTTTTCACACTTGTAGTTCTGTTCATTTGGTCCAAACCGGCAGATGAGTCTCCCTTTGGTTCAGTTTGGTTTCACACAGGCGAAATATCAAGAGAACCAAAATGTATCAACAGGGAGCTGTCTTTCCATTCACTGGTGAGAAATCACGTCCTCATATCCCCTCTTCCTCAGCCGTTTGCTAAACATCTTGAACCACTGTGATTTTTATGTGTCTTTTCTAGCTGTTGAGCTATATGTATAGAAAATCAAGAGGGCAATGTATTTCGTTGCTGCTCCAGGTCAACCCTCGATTCATGTTTGTGTCGTGGCAAACTGCTCGGTATTTGTTTATAAAGTCATCCTCAGCCCATAAGCACTGCACAGCTAGTTACAGGAGCTCCTTTAGTCCAAAAATGCGCAATTTCTTCTGAAGTTGGGGCAGATTGAGGTTGGTTCACGTTTATACCGCAAACGAACTGTACCAGAGTTCATTTGTAATGATCTTGAAGAAGGCCTGAGTCCTGGAACGTTGAGAGTTAAACTGCATATGGAGCCAGAGTATGCGATACCAGTGATCAGCACCTCACTAAAGCAATTAGTGTGCGTTACTTCTCTACGATATTACCAGAGTTCACTTGTAACAAGACCAACTCTTCAAACAGGTCTTAATCAGTTTGTTTCGGTCCACACCCAAGTTCGATAACTGTGTTCACATCTACCCAAACAAACCGCAGCAAGTGGTGAAATTAACCAGAGTTTGATTCACCCAAACTAAACAAGGCAGGTGTAAAAACACCCTTAGGCACACAGTACAAAACCTCAGCCAGGGGTTTAATGGGAAAATGTGATTTCATGTAAATTTGTTACCTTTCTGACCGTGTTTAACTTAAAATAAACTCATAATAAATGATCTAGAGATTTTTTTTTAACTTTGATGTTTCTTTTATGTAGTCATGAATATGTCATATTGAAAGGTACAATGCTAGGGGTAGTCCACAGTCTACTTTTACTACATCCACTGTAGTTTTAAAAGTAAACTCTTCTGATTTTTTCTTTTCATGAAAATATTGTACAAAAATGCCTTTTACCTATTTCTTAAGTTTCTTGGCAGCGTTGAGATCAATGATTTGTTCTTTCCTCTGCAGCCAAGCTGAAGGAGCTGAATGAAAGTGCCCCTCAGGAACACAAGCTTTCTGGCGACATTCTGGAAAGCCTTGAGAGGCTGCTGGAGTCTGTCTGCGAGCCCAGCTCCTCCAGGCCTCCCCCAACCATTCAACAGATCGACCTGCTGTGGAAAGCCTCTCACTGGCCTGAAGGTAAAGCATTCCAACACAATTTACACTTTACCTTTTCTTATCAATAACAGAAAAATGATTATCAGTTCATGACTGTTCACTAACTAAACTTCCCTTTCCTTCCCCTTGGACTTATATGTAGACATTGTGTTTCCTGTCCTGGACATTATGAGGCTGGCAGTGCGCCACCCGCTGGTTAACGAGAGCCTCTGTGGAGAGGCAGAGGGAGTCCAGCTGTGTAACCACCTGCTAAGCTTGATGCGGCCCGAGGGGCGTCCCGCCAACCAGATGCTGGCACTGCGGACTCTTTGTAACTGTTTCAGTGGCAGAAACGGCCGAGCCCTCCTCATGGCCCAGAGGGATACAGTGCTATCACGGGCTGCCGACCTGACCACCGTCTGCAATAAGAACATCCACATTGCTCTGGCAACTGTGGTGCTTAACTATGCCGGCTGCCTGCACAGCCAACCCGATCTTGAGGCCAAGGCCCAGTGCCTGTCTGTGGTCAGCAGAGCTCTGGAGACGGCACAAGACAAGGAGGCTGTATTTCGGCTGCTGGTGGCCTTGGGAACCACTGTGGCCTCAGACCAGAATGCCCGGGACCTGGCTCGTTCTCTGGGGGTCAACTCTCAGATTTCCAAGTACTCATCAGTGTCTGATCCATCTAAGGTGGCCGAGTGTTGCCAGCTGGTTTTAAAAGAACTACAATGATGTGAAAGATTAGAAAAAACGGGCACTTGTTTCTTAATTATCACTCTGTTCTACTTAACCAGTTGTGATTGAGACTTTAACAATTGTTTGTTCTGCAATAAAAAAGGACAAATGAAATGCTTAGTCTGCATATGCTTAGTCTGTGTTTTTATTACTGCAACACTTTTCCAAAATCCACGACAGTTTTGTTGGTTAAATGCATGTAATAATGGCTCATAAGTATGTATGATATACTTTTAATACTGGCATTCTGCAATTTATCTTGGGAAAAGAAAAATAGAATACCTCGTTACAGTATATTTTTACAGGAAAAGTAAAATGTCAACTGGAGCAGAACGACACTGGTGATGTGGTTGTTACTGCGTCATGTCCAAACAATGAATCAACTGCTACTATGTTACTTGTAGACTACTTTTTGGTTAAAAAGCTCTTATAAAACAACTGAATATTTTTTAGGGATGGTAATAGTCGTATTTCATGATTCACTACATGCCTAAATCTTGTAGGATGTGTCAATTTCTTTGGTCTTGTCAACGGTCATCAAATAAATGAATTACGTTTTTGTCAATGACAAGTTGCGTATCAATATAAAGTTGTAGAAAACCATACAAATTCATTTTTGCATACATTATGTGCTAAATGATTTGAATACATTAAATTTAACTTTTACTCATAGTGTATTAAAATGAGCTTCGTACGCATTCGCTCACCGGAAGTACTTATTAAACACTTCCGGGTGGTTATTGGAAAATTTGGCGGTAGGCTTTGTTGTCATCACATTTTCGTTTTTCTTCCCTGGAGTTACCGAATCTTAATTTGACAGATATGAAATTAAAAGCAACGTTACTGGACCCATTTCTGTAACACTTGTAACTATTCATCGGCAGTGCTTTTTAATTTTGAAACTTGTTTTTAAGCTGTTGACAAACTCCAAACAAGTCCGAAAGCTAAGTTAGCTACCGTAACAGTAAACTTTGTAGCTAGCAGCTAAAGCTTGTAGCTTGTAGCTAGCAGCTAAAGCTAGCTGGCTAGCTCTTTAATATTAGGCCAGGTTGGCTTCTTGACCAGTCGCCGCCGGACACACGCTGCTTCTTCCTTCTCACAAGAATGGCGAACCCGGCATCACAGAAAAAGAATGGAAAATATCTGTGGTTTGCTCTTCTTGGGCTTGGATTTCAACCGGATACTGCAACGTCGTCAGTTGTTGGCAAAACCAACATTACAGCGAAGCACATCAACCTCGGACCGTACGTCTGCTTTTATTTTGTAACTTTACATCGTCTTTCATTAGAGTAAAAGCTAACGTTAGCCATAGGAGACTTGTCCAACTGTTTTCCTGTGTAGCTACGTTACGTTAATTGATTATCGTTAACTTACGGTGTCTCAACGTCAGCTACTTTCCCTTAACGTTTAATTTAAGACGCCAACAGTGTTGTTGACGTTTAGCTTTGCTCTGACTTTGTCTCATGCCATAGGAATATGTTTGACAAACCAAACAAGGACGCCTTCTACATAGTAACTCATTTCCTGCTGGAAAAACTCAACCCGACACGATTCAGTGAGACGTACAGGTAAAGATAACATTGATCCACCATTGCCCTTCATATACAAAAGTTCCTCTTTTAATTTTACAAACATATAACGTTACTGTTTGTTTCGGGTTAGGTACTGCTGGCCTGTTTTGGACCACAAAGCAGATGCTGAATTCCGCAAAGTTACTTGTGCTTGGCTGCGAGAAATAATGGTAAGATTTGCAGTGTTTTACAAATAAATGTATCCTCATTTTTGTCCAGTTGGTGCATTTCACGCACTATATGCCAAAGCCATGTCCTTACAAATGATAACAATATTCCATCTGGTTTCCCCTTCATCCATCTCGGCTCATTTGTGTCTTCTCCTGATGCTGTTTGTTGTATTTCCTGCCACTCTGTTTCCACACATCGTCTGTCTGCATCTCAGTTGCTTACTTTCAGTTTAACACAGCAAGTCTGAACTGTAAAGAAAGAAATGTTAATCCGTGAAAGCATCTTCTGTTCCTAGTTGATACACATAATTAAGTGACAATCATCTGTTTTTACTGTTTATAGGATACAACTGCAAATGCAGGGTCCAAAGTGGTAGCATCTTTGTTCCTCTCACCTGGAGGCCCCAAGTTTATCAGCTTAATGCTGCATGTGGCCAATCATGTCATGCTGCAGGAAATGAAGACATTCACCACTGGTAAGTGTTTATTAAGTCATCTTTCTGGTTGCTCTTGTTCACAATCTGACTTCCGTATGAAACTATAAACAGATGCAACAATTTATACTGTTTCATTTAATTTCTCATGGTGTTGGCACTCACAAAATAATTAAATCATCTTGAATGCTGTCGTTTTCAGATGACAGCTGGGTTCCTGAGGCTGCAGCGATGCCCGCTTCCTCCCTGGACATGGCACAGAAGAGACTAAGCCTGGTCCACAGCAGGTTTTTGAAAGTGGCGGTGGACCAGGATCGTTTTCTCCACGAGTACCAGAGACGAGCCCAGTAAGTCCTCAGCAGTCCACTTGGCTGAACAGAGCTAGATGTTATTTCACATAAGGAGAAACTGCTTGTGAATAGAAGCTTTCTACTTCATTCATGTGTTCAGTTTTTATTCACATACTGCTTAGCAGGTCAGGTGATGGCATGGAGCTGGCTAAAGTCTGAGTTGAACAAAAATTAAATATGTTGTGACATTGAGTAAATACAACAAAACAAATAACGCCAATATCATTTGCAAATAAAACAAACTAGAATGAAATTCAAACTAAATAATTTTGGGTTTGTAGCAACTTTATGTGCCTTTTTTCTTGATTCAGGAGTAGAGGAACATTTAACAGTGTACACTTTGTTCATTGAGACATAAGAGCTTTAAAAAAAGCAGTCGTCCGAGTGAATTAGCACTGAATTGAAGTGTGGTCATTGTAAGAAGAACAAATGTCACCGCTCTTGGTATTGCGTGTTTCACTGGCTCTTTTTAAGACCCTCCTGTTTTGTGTGAGCTAGTTTGTAAACCTGAGGTTAAAGGAAAAATGCACTTTATAAGAATTTAGCTGACAAAATCCCCAAGAGCAACATGGATGCCTTGCCCTCCTCTGTGCAGTTTTGCATGTTTAATGAAGTGAGAAGTCTTAGTATGTGAATACCGCTGTCTAAATCCCTCAAAAATACATCCAAAAATCTCCAACATGCTCCATCTACATGTTGTGACCATGCATATTCAACATGCTATGGAGACATTGTCATTGTGGGAGCAAATACAGAGGAACTAGTTGTCTGGGCGTAGTGACATAATGGTAACATTATAAAATGATGAAAAATATTATTTTTCATAATTTTCAGAGAAGGGAAAGGCATCTGTGTTCTTGTCTAAATCGGGATCTTGGGTGAATTGGCTAAATTTAAAAAAAAAAGTGCTTTGAACAATAAATAGCCCATTCTGCCTTCTGATCCTCTCAGCCTCTCTGGAATGAGCGACATAGATAAGAAATGCAGCCGTTTGGGCCTAAAAGCATGCCGGGCCCCTGTCTCCCTCTGCAGCATTGTGTGCAGTAAACTCAAAAGCCTTTTAAGCACACAGCAGGTCAGTGAGGTGTGAATGAGACTTCTCTTAGCACCCCTGACGTAAAAGACACTGTCACAGGTCTTCCATCGCACTGTGGCCTTAATGGATCCTAATAACGGAGGAGCAGCCTCCACACTTCAGCCAAAAACCTGCCAGTTCCCAATGATGGCTTTCCGGGGCCAATTTCTGGAAAGGGAAGCATGTGTGGCGGAAGGCACGTGTGTGTGTTCGTTTTTTTGTATCAGAGATAATATGTGTGTGCATCTTGGGCCATCCTGTCAGTGTAGGGGCTGGTGAAGGCGGACTAAAGATAAGTAGAAGGCGGATAACGCCGCGAGGCCCGCCATTACTCTGTCTGTGCTGTAAGTGCAGCCGTCTGCATGTCCAAAAAGGAGTTAAATGGATGAAAGCAGCCATTTTTCTCAGGGAGGTTTTAACATTTATGCTTGTTTACAATGTGGAACTAATAGCCCTGTGGGCGTTTCTGACTCTCCCGTTTCTTTCCTGTCTCTTTCAAGTCGCATTCTTTATGTTGCAGGATTTAATGTCGTCAAGCGCCAGGCTTTAACAGATCCATCTCTGCTCCGTACATATTGCTTTTAGTATTTTAAACTGACGCCACTATCACATCCCTTTTTGAATCCCAGAAAATTTTAAATGGCCTCATTTTCTGCTGAAGTGAATCTTCTTCTTTTGAAGTCCCTTTCAATAGTGCTGACCCAGGGGCCACTAGAGAAAAAGCTATCTTTTCTGGGCAGAGTTACTTGCTATTACCCTATGTTTCACTCAACTTGCCTGACTGACCTCTTGAACTGTCTCTGTGTGTTTAGGCAACCTCATAAGAACCCCAGCTCTGTGTCCCAGGACTCCTGGGACAAGGGATACACGCAAGCAGAGGGAATCCAGACATCCAGGGAGAACCCTCGCCACTCCGGCAGCCAGGGATCACGAAACGGCTACCTGGGACCGTCCAGAGCCAATGCCCGTGTCCTTTTAGAGACTCAGGAGCTGTTGAGGCAGGAGCAGAGACGCAGGGAGCAGGAGGCCAACAAGGTCAGGCCCTCTCCTGCGCAGGACACCCCCAGCAGCAGCACCTACAGCCACAACAATGACCACGCTCAGGCACCAAGCTCTGTCCCGGTGCCGGCCCCACCTCAGTCCAAGGGTCCCTACAGACAGGATGTACCCCCGTCACCTTCTCAGCTTGCCAAACTCAGCAGACTTCAAGGTTCAGAGAAAGGAAGGCTGTTTTACCCCTGAGACTGTAACAAGGAACTGTCTGGGAGATTAGGACTGATTCAGATGAGCGATAACATGAGGGCAATGAGTTTGTTTTTTTATAAAAAGCTAAGATGCAAAGATTTTATGGGACTGTTGATAGAAAATGTTAATATTTAAAAAGAAAGATTTTTAATGATATGAACCCTTATCCTTTTAAGTTGTATCAAAACGAATCACTTGATTTCTTTTTCTATTCAGTATCATGATCTTACAGCTATCGTCACCTTTACACCTTGCATTAAAAATGTGTCTTTTATCCAGATTGTAACTAGATATGATTCAAAATGATTGCTTTTACACCTGATATTAATTTGTCTTCAGTGAGCTGATTAAGATCCGATGCAGGAACGCAGTAGACTACTGGGAGAAGATAATGATGAGGACCTTTCAGGATAAAGATTGTGTGTCAATATGTATTTGCTGAAGACTGCAACTGGTGTTACTCATGAAGACAGCACTTGTGCTCGACTATACAATTGGAGAGGGGGATCACTGTGACTATTTGGTACTTAGCAAGATATATATGTATTTTTAAGCTGCCCTGCTCACATAGTTGTTGGATGTGGACTGAACGAAATTGCATTTACACTGTTCTGCAGTAACAGTGCGTCCCTGACTACCTCTGAGGGTGGTTTGGCTACTCGGATCCCATCCATATTAAATGCGCCTTTGGTGCAATTACGCCTATACTTTCGTAATGTCAAGTACCACCTGATTGTAATTTGATCACTCAAATCATTTTAATGCAAAGTGTAAAGGGGGTATATGTGCAGAAGTGCCTTGTTGTTCGCCTTTTGCGGACATCACCCCAACATGATCTGCAGCACAAGACGAGGCCCGGACATTTTCTTTGCATGATGTCAGTTGATACCAGGCTTGTATGAATGAGGCTTGTTTTTGCAGTTCAGGGAGACTTAGTCAGGCACAATATGGCTACGTGAGTGTTTGATTGTGTGCAAGTGTGTGTGGGTGCTAGCAGGAGAAGTGAAGAGGTTAGAGCTTGGGTTTGGGACATGACTGCTTACTCCTCACTCGCCTACCAGTTCAGTGAAATGTCCTTTTTGGTTTCAGATACAACACTTACCCACAGTGTGTGTTCTCCTTCCAAGCCCCTTTTGTTTTCAAGATGATAATTCCGAATACTCTCGCTTCCTTTTGGCTGCTTTATCTCTCCAGTTTTTCCCTTCTTATGTCACCCTCAATATGCGGTACTCTCAGTGGAGGAAAAACAGTTTCAGATCTCCTTTAATCCTTCCCTGTCCCGTGTTCTCAGTGATTCCAGCAATATAAATGAGGTCAGGTCTAGGTTATTAATTAATGTACCTCATTGAAAATGAATGGGCTCCTTTGTGTGTGTATGTTGTCATGTATGGCGAGAAGGAAGAAACAGAGACAGTGCCTGCGTGGCTCTGGCCCCTACCTCACCTAGAATGAATTGGCTGTAACCGAAACCTGTTGGCCCCGCGGTGTTCATCACTGAATATTTCATCTGAATTGTTACATCGGCTCTGCAGTGGGTCGTCCTCAGCGTGCATCTGCCTGTCCACTGATAACAATGGAGCTGATTTTGTTTTCCATACATAATTATGTCAGTTAGTAGAAAACCTGTCAGGAGCTTTTTTTGTTGTTCAATCATTAATTACTGGTGCATTTTGGTGTGTGTGTGAGTTTATATGCATGGTGCCGTGTGTGTGTGTGTTTATGTATGTATTTCCATCGCTGACTTTATTTTTAAAACATGACCCAATGTTAACTTGTTGTGGTAATACACAATGTGTGTGTTTTGTAACTGAAACTCCTTATTCATTGAAATTAGCCTCTCTTGACTAAACTGTTTCAGTGTCAGTTTTCAGTTTTAATCCTGCTTCGGATTTGAAAATGCTGCGCTAACCTGGATTTTTGATTAATTATAACTCTCATGCTAGCAAGCCTGGAAAATAGTTTCTCTCCCTACGTGTTGCGATAGATGTTAAACTGTGACCTAATTCCTAATGTGTGTGTGTGTGGAGTACACACCAGCTTAGCCAGGTCTCTGTCTTGTTTTCTCTTGAAGCTCCTTCTCAGACCAAACAACCAACGAGTCGGCTTTACTTGTTGATTAGCCTGTGTTTATCAGTCTCATTTTCAAGAGTCTCTTGCAGTGTGGACTCTTTGGTATTCAAATGCTTATATTTAAAATGCTGATTTAAAAAAGTGGTTACTGTTACACATAGCCAAGAATTCTGCTGAAATCTGCCTGGGGAAATTAGCTACCTATAATACCCCATCTTGATTATGGAAACAGGCCTTTACCTGAAAATCACCTTACTGGAAAAGGCCAACTGTTACCAGCTCACTGATATTAAAGCAACACTATGTAACTTTAACCACGACCCATGGTTTCAAAAAATGAAACTAAGCAATGCATATTGATATGTTGCACAAAACAGCGGTTTTAGTAGAACCAGGTCGTATTTTACAGAGAAAATTTCCTCTGGTTCTTCCCCTGATGTCCTTCGACTGCTCTGCCTCAACTCTGTGATTCACGGCAGCTCCTGAAAGCAACATGTAGGCAACCTGCAGACCAAAGCTGCAGCGGCAGCAGCGGGTCGTTGGTGGTGACAGCTCCGCTAAATGAAAGGCTGCAGACAGACAGAGCAGTCGTAGAAGATCAGAGGGAAAGCCAGAGGATATTATCTCCTTAAAATTTGACCTGGTAACTAAAATTGCTGTTTTGTGCGACATATTAACGTGCATCATTTAGTTTTGTTTTTTAAAGCCACAGGTCACCATTGAAGTTACATAGTGTTGCTTTTAGTAT
>MDSQ01000374.1_pt1 | contig 10875 bp, 11 predicted proteins | sample 1008251 | NCBI WGS metagenome assembly MDSQ01 (sample SAMN05526597, study PRJNA338239) | gut metagenome | isolation source: Hindgut content | host: Naso unicornis | place: Saudi Arabia: Red Sea | collected 2016-05
GCAGAGAGATAACCGCAGACAGGAAGGAGGCTGTTTATGCTGCTGCTGCTGTAATTATCTGATAAACAGTCAACCCTCAGCAGCAATGATAACGCTGTGTAAGGCAGCTCAGCACTCACCGAGCGATTTATGGGCCTTATCTCAAACTGTGACTCCAAACTCTGCACAGACCCCCGCAAACATCTGGCACATCGTTTGTCCTGCAGGCTGAACGTTTGTTTGTCTGATATGATCATTTCATGTGAACATCAGTCAAAAGCATAAGTGACCTGACATCATAAACACTGAACTTTATATTGTGACCCTTCAGTTAAGATCAGGTCAAATGATTTGCAGTGGACTGACCTGTTTTTTTTTACTTATATGAAATCATGAGAGTTTGGGGGAAATGTGCTGTAAAGGATCCTAAAGGCTGTACTGAAACATTTGTGCTATAATTAAGTGTTTTAGAATAAAGACTTTGGAGGACAAAAGCTTTTCATCCTTTATCTCAGACTGCCTGCTGAGTTTGTTAACAGACTTTTGTCTCAGCGATAAAAAAGCTAATTGAATGTCTTTATCAGCTGAAGGCATTCACATTAAAATCCTTCAAACCTTCCGATAATGTTCTAAATGAGACGTTTGTCTTCATATAACAGAGAAATCAAACATATTCAAAGGAAACTGAAAAGAAAACTGTTTGCTTCAAAGTATTACCATAATATTCATAGGCCTATAATAATTCTATCAATAGGGTTGACTTGATAAAAGAAAGTACAATGTGGTTTGTCTCACTGATTTTTTTCCTGAATATTCTTGTGTCACAATTTCTGATGAAATTGATTTTATAATAAATGCAGCAGTTATAATTTCCACAGTGTTGTGGTTGTTTTATTGCAGTCATGTTTGTGCTTGTGCCTTTACTGATTTGATTATCGAGCGTTATTATTGTTATTATTATTATTATTATTATTATTATTATTATTAATAGTAGTAGTAGTAGAAGTGGTAGTGTCATTTTTCCACCACCAGGTGTCAGTGTGGTCTCAGTGGGGAAGTTACTCTGCTCTGGTGGAAAGGAAATCAAACTGGTGTCACTCATAGCAGCCACTGTAGAATTGAACTGTACTTTGTTGTGCATCAAAACAGGAAATGAGAGATTTAGTTTGACAGAAAACAAAAATAAAATAAATATAAGAACTTACAGAAAACATCTAAAAAAAAACAAAAACAAAGACTTTAGTGCTGCATAAAAATAGGACAGATCAGAGCAGGATTTGCTGCTCAGTTTGCATCAGTTACAAATGATAATCGAAGTAAATTACGTAAAAATGTAAAGGTATTAGCAGTGGAAATTACTTAAAGTACCCAAGGTAAAAGTACTCATTCTGCAGTTTGTGTCACAAGTTGGCAACATGTATGTCATATGAATAGATTATAATTTTTAATAGAATAATAAAGTGTCACTTGATTGGTTGCAGCTGTAGTTAGAGCTCATTTCTATTATTTTATAAGTTCAAGATTTACACATCTACATTTATTTGTTGACTTATATTTTCTGCAAATAAATTCTATAAAATAACTGTAGTAACAGAACGTATCAAATAAACGTCGAGCAGTAAAAAGCACAGTATTTCCCTCTGAAAGAAAGTGAAGCAAAAGCGTAAAAAGTGAAAATTAAAAGTACTCATTCCATTCCTCTCTGTCTCCACCACTGTTCACTATTTAAATAAAAACACTTTATTGTCCATCCTAGTTTTGTTACCTAGCAGCAGAGTTCTAATGACCTCACCTGTTTGAATGTAAGCATGTATGTGAATATACTTCACTGAATCACTCATAACATTAACTTAAGTTTAATGTTTGACTGAGCCACTTCACTGAAAGTCCTGAAAGGTTCTGCAGTCATGAATGACTTCACGCTGGAGGTCTTCTTCGATAATTACATTGCAGATGTAAGTTACGTTTCCTTTGATTCTGCAGTGAAAAATGATGTTTAACCCAAAATCACTGCATATGTTTTGTTACAGCAGCTGCTCACTGAAGCTTTTTATCAAGCACACAGGAGGATTTGTCTGGGACTATTTTCAGTGGCGGATTAATACACATCTGGTGTTCTCTGGATACACTGGCAACGTTCAATAGATCAATGCAGGGTTACGGTCCCTTGTTCCTGTTATTTCTGCACTTCGCCAAAGAAAATGCTGGCACAGTGTTTTAAATTTTTACAATCAGTGTTTTAATTTTGCAGCCATGCTCGTGGGGACAAAAAATGTGTATTTTTAAAGACATTAAGGACTGTGCATTAGTGTTTGTGGCAACATGAGTTTGTATTTTAAAAATCAGGTTTGCACATTTTCTGTCTTTGCAGTGAAAAAAAGATATTTTATGTCAAAACATGACGTTTTCCTAAACCTAACCAAGTTGTTTTTGTGCCTAACCCAACCTTAACCACATCGTTGTCAGTCGATGGGATAAAATGTTAGCATTGTGCATCTCCAATATTTGCAGCAATTGTTTTATTTCAAAGGATTTTTTGACTATTAGAAAAATGTGGAATGTCCCCCAGTGGCTCCTTCAAGTTCAGCTTTGTAGATGGAATAATTTGGTCTTCTCTCACCACAGACCTCCTGGAAGACAAAGGAAGAAGAGGATGACACAGATGTGCAGCAACAATCAAACACTGACTCTAAACAAACGGCAGAGATGGAGAGCAGAGCTGTCCTTCTGTTGCCAGGCAGCAGCACCAGTCCATACTACAACTACCAGAATGCCACAGCAGCAGCCGTGCTCCCAGGCGGGTCGTCCATAAGGGCTGCCTCGCCCGTCCTTCCTCTAATTACTGTGATGCCTGTGATGCATATACAGTTAAGTTCAATTAGTAGCTGTTCTGGAGCTTTTATCACATGATCCCCCTCATATCACCCATAAATACAGACATACCTCTGAGGCTTTAAAGCAGCATTATGCAACATCTGGAGAAAGGTGGTGGATTTTATTCCCACGTCAGCAAATACCAACAACTTTGGAATGAGACTCAAGAATGGCCTGTGAGGGCTCGGACTGTGCCTGTTGGTTTCTCTCCAAAAGTTACAGAATGCTGCTTCAACATTCCCTCTTTTCAAATCTGAAGTCCTCAGTGTCATGTTGCATTCATGTGCTGCTGCCCATGTCCGGCGTTTGTGTATTTGTGTGCAGGAACGTGTGCAGTACAGTGAAGCTGGGCTGCTGCCTGAACCTGAAATTAATTGCTCTTAACACGTGGAACGTCGAGCACAAACCCAAGGTACAAACACTCTACAACAGAACCCAGAAAATGACTCAGATTCTCTCTAATGAGGTATTTTCCAACACTATACTCATCTTGGGAGGAATTAGTATCACTTGCGTTACTTGTAAAAGTAGCCTAGAAGTATAAAGATCCGCTCCTATGACAGATATGCTCAGACCCTGAAAGTCTCAGCTGCCCGCTACACTAAATATTTCATTTGATCATTAATTTGCGCTAACGCACAACAAACAGAAACTGAAATGCATTCTTGCTGCATTTTCAGAGACTCTTGAAGTTCTCTCTTGCAAGTGTGCTCTGTGTCAAAGTCTAGTTCAAGCATCATTGATAAAACTTACCAAACTTACTTGGGTAACCAGAGACAGCTCTTCGAGTACCTAATCTAAAGCTCATGGGGGCGCTAACAGGACTGTAGTTGTAGGTGTAGTTCTAAAACATGCCATCTTCAGTGTCTCCAACCTTACAGTTACCTACAACACACTTCTCTGTGTAGATACAGTCATGTATCTACACATTTTCAGTTGGTTTTCAAATATATTTCCATGTTTAGGCGATCTCGGACCAGTTACATAAAATTAGACCCAGTCTTGGCCTTAAATTCAACTCTAAGTCAGATTTAGTAAAGACGTTTAAGTCAGCCTGTTGCCTGTCTGTGAGTTCTCTAAAGTAAGACCGACCTAGAGAGTCCGTCACACTATACAACACTTAAAAGAAAACTTGACTTTTTTGGGGGAGTATAGTGGATTCATCCAAAATCCCGATTCAAGGCTAGAACATAGATGCCTTTCCCTTCTCCGTGCTTTTCGGAGTGCACTAGATACAATTTGTTGCACGTTCAATGAAAGTGTTGGGAGGCGCCTACATGTTGTGACCATATACTGTATATTCACCACACTATGGAGACATTGTCACTGTGGGTGAAAACAGACAGGAACTAGTTGTCTCTGGTTAGTGACACAGTGTGGTTATGCTCAAAAAAATGCTGAAAATGGTATAACTTCACAGTGTGGTGAGGTGGCTAGTTTTTCTGTCTCAGATTAAGTCAATCTTAAGTTTTGTGCAACAGGCAGTCTTAAATACACCAGTCTACCTTGACAGTTCAGGAGCCGTCTAAGGCTAAGAGGATCATAAATCATCTACAGAACCACGTCTCTTCAGTCTGATCGTCCTGTTTCAGAGAAACATTATGATCATGAGGATCCGTAAACCAAGAGCCACAGCAAACGTCTACCGCACGGGGCATGTCTTCTGTACAGGAGCTAAGAGGTCTGTCTGTGTGTCTGTCTGCCTGTCTGTGTGTCTGTCTGCCTGTCTGTTCTCTGTCTGTGTGTCTGTCTGCGTGCTGTCGACAGCTGGGCAGGATATGAGCACTCCAGCTTCTGTGGACAGCAGTTTGTGTTGGAGAGAGGAGAGTATCCTCACTGGGAGTCGTGGAGCGGCAGCAACGCCTACCACATTGAGAGGATGATGTCCTTCCGCCCCATCTGCTCTGCTGTGAGCTTCTGTCTCCCTCTTTAGAGTCAAAAAACACTAAATTCGAGGCAGAAATTAAGTCACTTGGGATCAGAACCCTGTTTTCACATGTTCCAGTCTGCAGTGCAGCTTATACCAGCTGATAGTTACACTTAAAAATTCACGATAGTGCAGTGTGATTTTATGCACTATTAGAATTTGGAATCCCACATTAATTGTATGAATACGGCAAAAACTTTTTTCCTTACAGGAAGGCTTACTGAAAGCTCTCTGTACATGAACACAATTTATGACTATCATTTCTAAAAAAGAAAAATCAAAGATCAAACAAATTAGCCTTACCTTGTGAAAAATGGTTTGGTGAGTATTTAAATCATCGACTGACAGAACATTTAATCCTCTCTTGGTTTATTACTGTGTTCAGTTTCAGCCTTTAACACAGTTTTGTGCTTGTTGCTGAGTACAAATGTAAATCAAAAATACAAAGTATTATGCAACAAAATTATATTTACATCACTTCCTCATAAACCCATTGACATCTACAACATTTTGTTGAACTTGTCTTTTCTTGCATCACGTGCACACAGAACCACAAGGAGTCCAAGATGGTGCTGTTTGAGAGGGAGAACTTCATGGGACGCCAGTGGGAGATAAACGATGACTACCCCTCTCTGCAGGCCATGGGCTGGGGCAACAACGAGATTGGATCTATGCAAGTTCAAAGCGGCTCGTAAGTCCAAACTTCCGCGCTCAGAGGCCTCTGACAACCAACAGGCAACATTAAACTACATATGACACAGTATAACACATATTTTTTATGTATTCACAAACATGTTGCCTGGCATCAAGAAACTTTGTACACTTTGTTTTGCTGTTTAAAGAGCAAAAACTATATTTAACACCTTCACCATCATCTGATCACTTTAATCTGGTGCAAATTATGTATTCAATTATTTATCACAACTTAATTTTGTCACTTTGTGAACAATGCACATTTGTAGTTACATGTGAAAGTTCATTATATTAGGATAAACCCTTTGAGAAAAGTGTTTATTTTCAATCTAAATGCATTTCTCAAAATATAGGTTACGTTTTTACATAAACCACGTTTATCATTAATTACTGCTTTCCTCTCCTCCTCTTCCCCTCTCTCTCTCCTCCTCCAGCTGGGTGTGCTACCAGTTTCCAGGTTACCGTGGTTACCAGTACATCATGGAGTGCGATCGCCACGGGGGCGAGTACAAACATTACAGAGAGTGGGGCTCCCATGCTCAGTCCTTCCAGGTGCAGTCGCTGCGTCGAATCCAGCAATGAGACCTGCAGCCTCCTCTCCCAGCCTCTCACTCTTTACCTCCTCCTCCTTCTCCTCCTCCCTTCACCCAGTCATTCCAAGCTTGAGCCAGGTCTGTCAGGTACAAGTAAAGTAACGCTGACACTGCCTGGTGCTTCACAATCAAGATGTTTAGCGCACTTTTGTTTTGGTCTGTTGCCAAATGGAAAAAAGAGAGAGAAAATGTGATGAAAGAAAAAACAACCGGTAAAGAGAAGCCCATGACTTATGCCCCACCAAGGAGAGAAAAGGGGGTGATGTCACTCAGAGTCACTGCTCCTCATATTTGTGGGTAAACGTGGTGCTACCAGGGATCAATAAAGAAAGAATGGGCAACACAAAATAAACACTCTGCTGCTAAACTCTATGGTCCTCAGTTGTGATTTCTTTCAATATTCACACTAAGCCTTCATTGTTTGATTGTGATCAGTCAAAAGACGCTGTATTCACATCAGATGTTGGTTCAACGAACTCTTACCCCTTTCTTTGTATCTTGAACACAAAAAGCTTGCTCCAAAGCTGAGGAGTAAACTTATAAGTTGTTTATGTTTATTTTAGAAGGTCTACCTGACAAACATTAGTGCAACTAATTCATTAAGCTTATTGTTAATTTTCTGTAATAATCTCTGACATCATTGTCACACAGGATAAACACTTAATATTTAAATCAGCAACTAAAGCAAACAAATAAAATATATTTTGCTTGACCAGTACACACAATAAGACCTGGTGCAAAAAGGTTGCTGATGATTAAAGCATAACAGCACTGATAAGAAAACCACTAATTGAATTTCATTCATTCCGAACACTCAGATACATTTTGGTTTTCTGATGTCTCTGTTTTCTCCAGTAAAGGCTATTCTAGTTCATCTTCATTTTAAGTCAGTTGTGGTTAAAAAAAAAACAAAACAAAGGTTATTGAGTCTCTGAAGCACAGAGGAATTCTCCACATGTATCCACATCCACACTTATTAGGTTTGTAGAGTATTAGTGGATGATCACAGCTATTAAAGTCTTAGTGTAAGTAAGTGGGAAAAGGCTTTGACATTGTCCAACTAATCATGGTTGAGCTTGAGTGTCTGTTCTTTTTTGTAAATATCTTCCTGAACATTTTTTTTAACTTTGCAATTAATAATGCAACTGAATTTTTTTGGAGTTTTAGGTCAAGAAACATACAGCTAATCTTACACCAACAGTAGCACAAAATTATATTTATTGAGTGTTACAATTTCTAGTATCCACTCATGTATTCTTATATGTTTAAAAAATATTTACAACAGTTCATCAATTGTAAAAGATAAATAAAAAGTATGAAAATAAAAGAATGACTATAAAAACAGATAAACTAATAAATATGGTTGGTAAAAACTACAGGTTACTTAAGACATTGAAATTGTGACATATCAATTAATTATGACAGAATTGTTGTCCTCATACAAAAAGCCGCAATAAAATGCTGCCAGAATCTCTTAAAGCACCCCCCCCCCCCAAACAAACAAACAAACAAACGAACAAACGAACAACTACAAAAAACTACAAAAAACAAAAACAAAAACAAAACAAAAAAACAAACAAGCAAACAAGCAAAAAAATAATACCTTAAATAGTTTTTAAACAACATTTATGATATTGTCCCGTAACCTACATTCACAAGTTGGCAAACAGTCTAGTTGTCCTGATTAAGGATTCATTACCTAAATGTTAGTGCGGATAATTGTGCAAATTTAATTCACAAAACACACTCAGGTGGTAGCCTTTTACATACATTTAAATTATCATATTGGTACATTTTAGTGTCTGTTTGACAGTGGAAATCCAAGCAGAAAATGCTAACGTATCTCCACCGTGCCACCTTAAAAAGTGACGTCATCATAGAGCTCCGCCACTGTGAGGTGAACGGAAGTAGATGCAAACAGGCAGGCCAGACTGGATCTGACAGCGACGTACGTCTACTGCTGGGGAGACGAACACTCCAAAAATAGTCGACCCCGGCGTTTGTTCTGTTATTGTAAAGTCCGAATGGTTTAGAGGGAGAAAATATATAAACATGGGACACTTCTGGGAGCATTTCTCGACGACGCCGAAACTACGGGGGTCACTTTTCGCCTTTCTTCTCCTTCTTGTTGTCTCCCTTGGTGACGCCAGGCTGCGCCGGACACGAAGTGTCAGCCCCTCGACGGAGGAGACGGAAGAAACTTACAGTAAATACTACAATTATGTGGCGCTAACTGGACGTTTACAGTCCTTAGCCCAGAAATACTCTCACATAGCTAACCTGTCGAGCATAGGTCGGTCTGTTGAGGGTCGGGAGCTCTGGGTGATGCGGATCACCAAGGACCCTAATGTTGACTCACCGGGGAAACCCAAATTTAAATACGTTGGGAACATGCATGGCGACGAAACTGTGTCCAGGCAGGTGTTGGTGTACCTGGTGGAGTACCTGCTAACCAAATATGGCGAAGAACCGCGCATATCTGAGCTGGTGAACAACACGGATATTTACATTATGCCCAGTATGAACCCTGACGGCTTTGAGAAGTCCACAGAGGGGGATTGCCCTGGCGACTTCAGTGGTCGAAATAATGCCAAAAATATAGACCTGAACAGAAGCTTTCCTGACCAGTATGATGGGACGAGTGCCAATCCAGATGATATCCCGGAGGTCGTGGCTGTGATCAGATGGATCCAAGACAAAAAGTGAGTCTCTGTCTTCTGTTAAATAACACAAACACACACTCCTCAGTGTCCCACAGTTCCCAGTTGTTTGAGGTCGTGTTTCCCAGAGCACAGACTGGAATTGCTGCAGGAAACTTCACTGATCTCAGACAGTAAATAATGTCAGTGTATTTCCCGGTTCAGGACTTGGAGAAAGCGACAAACACCCATGTCAACGAGCAACTCAATACCTTGTCTCTGTTGGCCTCGGGGGGTTGCTGGTGTGACTTATAGTAAAGTCAAGAACTGCAGCACTGACTGAGGTCTGCTTTGGAATAGAGCTGAAGTGATTAGTTGATTTATCCAGTAGTCTTGACAGAAAAATAATCAGATAAACAATATATCAAAAATTTTGAAACACATACTCTAGAGATGTTCCAGTACCATATTTTCCTTCCTAATACTGATTCCGATACCAAAACTTGTGGATCAGCCAATACCGAGTACTGATCCGATACCAGTGCACAAAAAACAATTCCTTACACATCATTTTTGAATATCATTGTAAAAAATTGCTGAATGCAGACATTTTGCTAGCTCAGTCGCCTCTTTCTGTCCTTCCTTTCCCTTCTTAAAAATAGTGGACAGAGAGCGGCAAAGAAAAACATCAGTCAGGGCCAACTGAGCTGATTGGAAAATAGCTGGGTACCGTTTCGTGGCTAACAGATAACATAGTATCTGATAGATTCGCAGACTGGCGTACTCGCCAATACCGATACCAGCCTTCTTGGCAGTATCGACAGCATTTTCCAATACTTGTATCATCATTGGAACAGCTCTAGTCTTGGACCCCCAAAAGATGGTCCACAGCAGCATTGCTATCATCATCTCTGTCAAAATGGTGACTGCTGAGCTCCTTTTGCATCTTGGGGAAGATTAGTAGTCTGAGGGTGCACATCAGGTAAACAGGATGTGTGTTGTAAAAGTTCTTATCTGCCTTCCTGGATGCACCAAGGGCAATGTTGTCCATTTGCTCAGACTGTGCTGACATACAATTTTCAATTATCTGAAATAGAAATAACTTTACTTGAAACTTTCAGCATGATTACGCAGAGTTGAACAGTACGTGCATGTGACAGTGGTATAACTCATCTCTTTCAACCTACCTACAAACTCATCAATCACACCCTTAGTGTGCTAATTAGGTTTATGGCTTAGTCATCCCTCATGTTATTGTCATTACTGGGGGGGTTTCATATCGTCTCAGTGCAAATCATGGTAGAGAAATGGACTGTGTATTGGTCTAGAGACGTAAATGACTGCTTTGCATTATTTATGTGTAATATTGCCTTCATGGAAAACATAGTTATCACCACATAAGTCACTTTCACCTTTTCTCTTCACGTAATTCATATTCAGCTAAGTGTTAGTATGTTTTTTAAAGATACTGAATTTATGGGCTTCACTCAATGCTAATTTGGCTAGTTTTCAGGGAAGCGAGAGGACCTTGAGTGCCTCCAACAGCAACATGCATTGAATGCATCTACATTGAGCTGTAGAGTAGCTTTCTTGTATGAAGATACCCGCAGTATCTTGATGCATTTTCATCAAAGAATAGTCAGTGTGGTTACTGAGCTACATCTCAAATGAGAAGGGCTTTGCTGCTTGGGTTGTGTGAAGTTTGAATAAAGAGCAGGGCCTCAGCTGTACAACCACAATAATAAGGCGACTACTTGATGTGTCTGACAGAACTGATGTTAAAAAAGTTCATCGGCTGGATGAAAGCTGTAAGTCTAAATTATGTCCCCATTCAGAGGCTGGATCTTCCCAAAGATGTGCTTCACAAAGGTTGGTCATTTAAAACTTGCAGCTCTCGGCTGGGCTGTAACTGGCAACTGATGGTCGAGCCAGAGATCAAATCTAAAAATCACATTTAGGGGCAGTTTACATGGCGCAAGTTTTTGCATCAAACAAAACTCCAAAACTCTTTTGTTGCAGTTCAACCTTCCTTTTACATGACAACAGTGTGCTGGAGCCCCTGAAACCGCATGTTTGAAACCACAACCTTCTTTCTGGCTATGTAAACTGGCAAGTGGAGTGCCTGTGAATGCAGTGAAGACACAAATGCTAATGCTAGCACAAGTCAATG
>MDSQ01000375.1_pt1 | contig 10874 bp, 9 predicted proteins | sample 1008251 | NCBI WGS metagenome assembly MDSQ01 (sample SAMN05526597, study PRJNA338239) | gut metagenome | isolation source: Hindgut content | host: Naso unicornis | place: Saudi Arabia: Red Sea | collected 2016-05
AGCTGTCATAGTGACTGCTACATGGTTATGTTGATGTTAAAGAAGGACCATACAGTGTTACTATATGTCATTGCATGCTGTCAACATTGGCCACATAGGTTACATAAACCCCACCAATTTTTCTAAAAATAGCTTTATCTATGAGATATCATGTTTATTTATATTTTGTCCATAATTTAATAAAAGTTAAAGTGTCTGAAAATTTGAGGTGTTTGTTTAAAAGAACATCTCTGTCAAAATCCTTCTTCATGCTAATATTCATGCTAGGATACAACACTCTTAAGGAACTATTTTTCCAGGCATAATAACTGTCTTCTTTATGGCTCCTGGCTCTCCTCTCTCTCTTACTTTTTTCTTGGTCATTTTTGACCAAATAAACGCAGATGTTCTCTTTACAAGTGTGAATTACCCATACTTAGCAACTTTCACGTGTCTTATAGTGTCTCTATACCCTGTTTCAACATGAATGGCAGTGAATGTGGTTTAAAAATGCAGGCTGAGATCTACTGAAGTATACACATGGCTGATTTTCTCTCTTTCTTTCTTTTTTGGGGGGGCTTTTGTGCCTTTATTTTCTGACAGGACACTGACGAGGAGACAGGAAGAAGGGGAGAGAGAGAGGAAATGACACACAGCAAAGGGCCACAAGGTGGAATTGAACCTATGGCCATAGTGTTTTATTTTGGCAATGGGTATACAGCAAGTTAATGTAGGCCTATTGTATGTTGTACAGACAGGAAATAGCAGATCATATCTCAGCTGCAAATTTTAAAAATTTTACAATTGTGCAGTATAAACTTAAATGAGCTATTACCACAGTTTCCAGGCCAGTAAGTGAGCCTCTCAGAGTCTGTCTGTGCTGTCTGCAGTTTTACTTACTTTATTTATTGAGTGTCCAAATTCTGAGTATGAATCAATCCACTTGGTGTTCTTAAAGATTCCCATAATTGAACACTGACTTGACTTGTACACACAAACACTAGTTTCTGCCAACAATCCCACAATGCAATTTTCCGTGCATTATTAATACAAAAATCAGCATCATGAAATTCTACACCTGCTTATGATGATGCAAAATGACAGTTGTTTACAAGCGTATGACATCTCTGGTTTTCAATTATTTACTTGTCATGACACTATTACCACCGTTTTTGTTGCAGACTGAATTATAGGACACATTGTACTGTCATGTGAGTTCTCCAACAGCAAATCCTTTGGTTATTATTTTAAATTTATTGACAGCATGCATCATAAAACCTTTGACATGCTGTAAAAATGACCTGTGAGCTAATACTGTCCATCAAACATCCAGGTTCAAATCCTGCAGAGAGCCTCCTCATTACAGTACCACATACCACTGTCATATTTTACGATAATATACACTAAGAGAACACAGTCATTATCCCTCACTCTACTGTGTTTCAAGCCCTGCCTAAACATCTCGTATACCTTCATTCAGAATCAAGGGGTTATTAGCATCACAGACATCTTTAATGTGGAGGTTAAAGAGATGTTGCTATGAGACGGCCTGAGCTTTTATTCAGTCCTGCAGATTAAAATGATGGTGAAGAAGATGTGTAGGTTACAGCTGTTGTGCTTGTACCTATTTACATGAATTAATGAGTCTTTGTTTTTATTTGTGTAAAAAAATATCTGCCCTTCAGAATAACTTGCATGAGATGTTATGTTTATTGTTTATTGAGATCCCCATAAGCTGCCACACATGACAACAGCTTCTCTTTCTGGGGTCGACAACATTAAAAAGAATAAAATCACAACATGCAGAATCCCCCTTACAGTGATACATTTCATATCACTTGAGGATATCATTGCTTGAATTATACCATATTAATTAAAACAGCAAATGGAACTCGTGACGCTGTGTACAGTAAAAGCTTGGCATTAAAGTGGTAACTTCATGAGAACATCAGTGGTAGGCAACAGCAATATGGACGCCAAAAGAGCATGATGTAGAAATGTTACATTATTACTTTGTGATTTTTTTGTGATTTTGTGACAAGAACAAGAGAAGAAAAGACAAAGGTGGCAATTTAGATCTAGATTAACAACTTGTCTGCACTCGCCATAGCTACTTTTGGTTCTGTACGGGCCAGTGCGGGCTCCACCATTTTCAAAAACATCAACAAACACGTCCATGGACTCTGAATTTTCAGATAAATTTGACTTACGATATTGAGAATACAAGAAGAGGGGGCGTTCATTTGGTCTCTTCTCATGACTACGGTAAACACAACCACATTTGAAGGCACCTATCATACACATTTTTAGGCTACAGCTAGCAGTCGATAGCTTAGCTTAGCACAAAATAATGAAAACAAGGGAAGCCATAAGTCTATCAATATCAAAATCTACTTAAAGGCCACATATTATGTCTTGTTTATTATGGCCGAAAACTGGAGTGTAAATATTACAATTCACAGTGTTATGGGGATTACCAGAATGGGCTTTACTATTTTGCAGTATTTTCTTCTCAGCTTGTTGGCTGAAAATAATCCCCATAAAACATTTAAATGACATTTTTACACCTCTCTCCTTCTGCAGGTTAAGCAAACAGAGATGTAATCTGCTAATTTGTTAGTTTTACAAGCGCTGGTAGGCAGATCTTGTGACCTTTGGATAGAGCCAGAGCTAGCTGTCTCCCTTTGTTGCAGCCTGTAAAATACGCTAAGCTAAGCTAAGCTAAGCTAAGCTTACTAGATGCTGGTTGCTGCCTTTTCTTTGCCATTCAGACATAAAAGTTTAATTTTTACAATGTAGAATGTCAAAAAATATTTCCAAAATGTAAACTTTCATGAATAAATAAAAGCAAGCTGTTTTCAGCTTTGTCACAATGTGTTTTAAAGGTCAGTTTAGCTCAGAAGTGTAAGAATTTCCTCAGTCCTGGAACATATAGGCAAATCCTTCAGTTTTATTGAAACAGTGACATAATTTGGAGTTGAGTAGTTTTTATTGGACAGCTACAATATGATCTACCAAGAAAATATTTGACATTATCATACATTAATCGTACAAACCTCAGAAGCCTCAGAAGCCTGCTACACATATTAAATACAAACACAGTGTAATTGATGCGGGTGTCAGAAGATGTAAGAAGATTTGTACAAAAATTATGGCTTGCAACAGCCTCATGGCTTGCTGCAGTAGATGTGTGACGCCTTTATCATTACTCTCGTCAGCAATGGTAAATATTTTGACATTGATCGGTGGTTATCATCAGTGTACTTTGAACCTTTCTAAGGCTGCATGTTTGGTTTTCTGTCAGTGTTATTGTATGAAATGTTGGTACTTTTGCTAGCTTAAAAGTAAAAACTATGAAAGGAATTAATAAGCCTGTAGAAGAACTTTCACGATTAAGACTTGTCAGGATGTTTTTAATGTTTCCATGATCTAACTTAACTAACTGCATGCAAGTATGTATGAGTCTGTAGCATAATGTGAAGCAGGGGAATATAGGAGTGCTCTGTGAATAATCAATTCCATGGCCAAGAGATTAATAATTTTGTGACAGAGTGATCACGCATACTTCCTGTGTGTTAAGTAGAAGCGTGACTATCCATACAGTATGTCTACCTGTCTGTGTGTATTTAATTATTGAGTGTGTCTACAACTTTTAAGTTTTAAAATGTCAAATAAATCTGATGTTTTAGGTCTTGCAAATATGATTAACCGAACATCTGTTTTGTATTATGTAAACATTTATTGCATTGTGAAAGTGTGAATATGAATGAGAGCTCAGATTTGTAAATGATTCATATGGCATAAGAGTGATGGCTTGAAATGAGTTAGAATTTCCATATTATTAAAATTTCTTCCTTTTTTTAGGACACATACAAGCCTTAGGCACTCAGCAGCAACAACATAATGATTCATTTAATACAAATGTCAAAAATGAGTCACAACAGAAAATATGGCACCTAGTCAGCACCATGTGTTGTTGCTGTATTATTGTTGCTTTATGAATGTAAAACGTTATTTATTTGGAAGTGAGAAACTTTCCTGATCTCTGCTCAGAATTATTTTGTTGTACATTTGATGCTTTGATAAATAATGTCATAAATATGTAGATGATTTATTGTTTTGTACAAGTTAAATTCTAGACATTTCGGGTGAGACATGTAAAGCATAAATTAATTTGTTCTCTCAGACCAGAGCAGTTACTTACAAAAATTCATTGTGTCTATATAAGCTCCCTTCAAAGGCTCTTTGAGACGTTCAAGCGAAAAAAGCACATATGTACAGATGTGATCAATACTCTCTGCTCTGCCATCAAAAATGTCATAAAGAATCGCACTCAAAGAGTTCTCTTGATCGATTATCTGACTGTTTTGATATTTCAGAGAGCAACAGGCCCGTCAGTGGTGTGTTGTAAATTCATACTTAATATGTCCCTGGAGGAGACAATTTTCCTGTACTATACTGTCCTCTCACCAACTTAATGTTTATTATTTTAGATATTTCTGAGAAACGTGATTAATACAAACAGAGAAGAAGCCCACATTACAGACAGAATATTTGACTCCATTAATCAGTAATTTTCTATTACAAGTATGTGTATTACTTCCACTGAAACTATTTCAGCTCAATAGAGAGACGACACAGGAAAGTAAGAATCGCTCAGTTGTCAAAAAGAATTGTAATTATTTGAGCTTTGAGCTCTCTGAGGCTACTTCGCTAAATGCTCACATCATGCTAAAATCAGCGCAGTTGCAATATGCTGCTTATTTAGCAGGAATAATGCTAACAACATCCATCGAGCTAATTTATAATGATAAACATGGTAAACATTATACCTGCTAACATGCTTACTTTTAATATCTCAGATTAGCTTGTTAGCATGCTAACAATTGACTAATTAACACTAAACAAAGTACAATCGAGGCTTTTGTAAATGTCATTACTTTGCAGGCACTTTATCATAAATGTATTTAGAATAAATAATAAAATATTGGAGAAATTACATTTTGACCTGATGATGGCGCTAGATTGACAGTCAACCAAAACAATTACCAAATTTGAAAGTAATCTATTCAGTCGTTGTTCAGACATTTCACTCAAACTCAAAAATGCCAGCCTCATGGTGCTGCAGGATGAAAAAACAGAGACTAACCAAAGTCATTGCGATTCATCTCTGAGCCTGAAAGACTGCACACTGTCAGATTTTTTTTCTCTAGACTGAAGTGACAGACTGACAACATAATTATAACCACATCTGCGCTGCTGTGTGGCTGTAAACACTCCACAACGTTTAAAATGTGCTCAGATGGCTTGAAAGTGTGAATAGTGGTGAAGAGGTGAATGGAAACCTTATCTCCTACTTGTATGGTTGTTCTTTTCATGTGCTGACACAGATAAACAACTCTGGCTGAAGATCCAGTTTGTTTTAGAGCTGTGAGCAAACCCTACCCAGGACCAGGAAGTCATTCTAACAGATAATCCAATAAGCTGATGCCATCCTGTTCCTGGCTGGAATGTGTGGTAGTGGAGCCTAGTGAGTGAGAATAGTAGCTGGGAGGTGACAGGAAGAGTGTCTCCTCACCTCTCTGAGCCCCACCTGCCCACCCCCCACAGCAACAGCCTCCGCCTCCTGCCAAGTCATTCATTAACCCCAACAGAGGGACTGCGGATGAGGAGAGCTGTGTCTCTGTGGGGAGAGAATGAATAAACAGATAGAGGAGATAAAGAGGGAAAGAAAAGAAGTAGCTTTTGAAGATGTGAAGGCAATTCTGTTTAAACACAGTAATCCAAATGCTATTCTTATTCATACATCTAAATCAGCTTTTCACTGTTCTTCCTCAACACTTGAAGGGCAAGAATTTCAAACATACAAGAAAGGCTGTGAGTGGTGATTTTGACCGCCAGATTCCAAATTCTATTATCTCTCATGATTGTGTTAGGATATCTTTAAAAGAAAAAAACAAATTACACTTGAAGATCTGCCAAGGAGGAAGAGAAAACGCCCATTTTTTATCATGGACGGATCATCCAGATCCACCCCTGGTTGATGCAGGTGAGCTCTGCTCCGCTGCGCTGCCTTGCACTGTGAGTAAATGGAGTTTGTAGATGCTCTTGAGTTTCACTTTTGACAGAGACAATGATAGTCGCCAAGCAACCAAGATGCTACGCATGAAAATGTATCAATTTAACTGCGGCAAAGTCTGTGCGGTCATTTTGACCGCCTGTGGCCAAAATAGGTAGAAATGATCACATTTCGTTTGCCTTTTGTGCAATTTACATAAATACCATTTTAAATAATGAAAATACAGACATTTTTAGGAAAAGTCAGGGATCAGCAGCACGGATTTACATGACATACAAATCTAAAAATGGTCAAAACATGGGTCATGGCCTTTCTAGTGTTAAGGGGATAAAAATGTGAACCACATCTGGTCAGAAATGTCAGAAAAGCACCGACACCACAACAGTGAATATGGTAGACCTTTATATGTGTTGGTGAGACTGGGTGAAAAGTGCATCTTATAATTCAAGCACACAGTATCAATAAGAGCTGGAGTAAAATGAGAGCACAAGTCTGAGAGAGGGAGAGAGAGAAAGAGAAAGACTTCTGGACTGTAGTGAATTTGGAAGTGAAAATGTGGAAGTAGGAGTCATGGAGGAGGAGAGCATGGAGGGAAAAAAAAACTTGACGAGAAAAGAAAAGGCCATGTATGTGAGACCGGAGAGGTATGGTATTTTAGTTGTCAGCTAGAAAAGTGAAAAGGCACACGGACGCACACACAAACATCCACGCAGTAAAACAAAGCTATTTCCTCCCCCTGTATCCTCGCCTTGTGTGTCCGTTGTGCTCGCTGCAGCACTTGCGCACACACACACACACAGAAAGACGCACACAGGGGAAGGAAGCAGAGGAAAGTGTCTCTGATCCCATGGTGAGAGTGAATGGAAGGCCACTGCATGCGTTTGGCCACCAGCTCTATACTGTAGTGTTCCCGAGCTGGAGACGCCTGTAGATGGCACTGTAGCACTACAGAAAAACACCACACTCTCATTCTCACACACACACAAACACACACACATCATATGTCCTCCATATGTCATATGCACATCATATACACACGTGCTTGGCCATCTGCACACATGATCATGGATACATGGGAAATTAGCAGATGAGGACTTGAGGAACAGCAGTGTGCAATCAAAACTCATGTGCTTGTGTGTGTGTGTGTGTGTGTGTCTGCTTGTGTGCAACATGTTTCATGTGTCAAGTCCGCATGGTTACACAAAAGAGTGAAAGATATAGACGGTCCACTAAATACATGCTGCATGACAGCTTTGCAATGCCATGGGATAACAATGTGGAAATGATTTGCTTTGTTTCTGTGTGTGTGTCCTGACAACAGGCGATGGCACGTTCTGAGATCCACACGCATACACACAAGCATGAGTCCGTCCACATGCCTGAGAGGCACATGCTTGTATCACAGGATTTATTTTCTGATCATTTCACAACTCTTGCATCAAATGAAACCTTATCTGTCTACAGTGTTTCTGTCTGCAAAATGTCACGCGCTATTAGATGTAGACGCAGCGTCGCGGTCTTTCTCTGTTGTGTTCCGTCTCGTGAGCAAGCGCACTCGACGCTTGCACTGATAGAATGTTAAGATTAACGAAATGAAGGAAAAAAATGCAGTGATAAGGAACAAGAAAGGTTTCCAGAATGAGTGGAAGAAATTGTGAGAGGCAGGAAATGAGAGCAAGACATCGACAGTGAGACGTGCTGAACTACAGGGCCTGTCCCTCTCAAGCCTGAAGAGTTGCGTTCAGAGGTGCTGAGTGTTCCGTTGCGTTGACTAGAGGAGAGGGGAAGGTTGCTGAAATAGATGACTCGCTCAGGGCTGTACACACACTCAGAACAGATGCAAACACAGCACTTCCTTAATAGTGTTCCTTGCACAGTAATAGTGGGAATACATCTGCAGGGTAAGTGTGTGTGTATGTGTAGGTGTGTGACTGCATATGTGGATTTCAATCTCTTTGAACTTTTAGTGTCTGAGCTCCAAAAGAGGGTTGAGTTCTCTGAAGTGCAGGTTAAAGGAGTGAGGAAATTTGGTAAAAATGTGCTCCCTATGTGCGAGACTCTGTATGTGTGCGCATATGAATGTGTGCACATTTATATCAAAAGAATGTCTGGCATTAAGAAGGGATGGTATGAAATATCTTGTCCGTGTGATGAGGGATAGAGTAACCCGATAGAGTGACTAAGTCGCGCCCCTTCCGCTGGACCCCACAGGACCTTATTTTGGAAAAAATAACTGTAGTAAATGATAAAAGACAAATTATTTTTTGATCCCATTTAAATTGTTCCGCCAATCTCAAATATGTTTGTCAATTTAAAATGTAATTTTTCAAGTCAAGAAACTTGCAGTTTGTCACACAACTGCTGAAGTATAAGACTTTGAAAATACGTATTTAGAAGCTAGTAACTGTAATAATAGGCCTTTAAGATCGTCCATCTAACAGTTGGTGAGATATTTCAGTTTCAACCAAATGTGTGAATCAACTGATGGACATTGCCATCTCTAGAGCAGGGCTGCTTATATAACATAAAAATAACTAACTGTAGACACCTAAAAGGTAGATAATAAGCAAATTAGAATATTTTCCGAAATATGTAACTATTCCTTTAAGTGCAGCAAGTTTAAAATCCATAAAAGGGATAGATTACCTGCATAGTCTTGGCCTTGAATTGTTCTGTTGCGTTTTTTCCCCCGTATGTTAAGGCCACAGCAGGCTTGTGAAATAATCATATACTATAGCAAATGCCAAATGAGTTTTGTTTTTTTTTCCCTCACACTCACACCCATTAGTGAAAGTCTCCAACTCAAAAAGGATGCATGATTCATGAGCAAGCTGGAGAGCCGATCCTATTTTTAAGTTCACACTGGACCAACCATTTCCATAAATTTTCCTGGTTTGCATATTCGAGCAGACTGTTGTGAGCCCCGGCCAAAGGGCCAGTGGTGAAAGTGGACCACTTGTGGTGAAAGACTCTTTCACTTATTGTGAAATGTCTCCTCTTCTTTTTTCTCCCCATTTCTGCATCACCTCAATTTCCTCCATTCCAAACCCTGGCCCTGGTTTGCCCTTCCACCTTTACATTCTCCACCTGCCCCTCTTACCCTCCTCATGCTGTTACACCTCTGTCAAACACAGCTCTCCTTCTTTGCCTCCCTCCACCCTTCAATCTCTATCCTCATTTCCTCGTAATGCTTCTTACTGCCCTCACTATCTCCCTCTCTATCCCAATAGTTCTCCTCCATCCTCTGTCTCTTTCTTCCTTTTCCTCACTTGATCCTCCCATCTATCTCTAATTCCCCTCCATCCCATTTTTCTCTCTAATCCATATTCATGTAATTTCTATATGGCAGCTTGGGGCTGCTGTTAGGGACTGTTACTTTGTGCTAAAGGTCTTGAAAGCCTGTCTGATTTACAGTAATAACTTGGGATATATCCAGAAATACCATTATCCAAGCATGCGTGCACACAGACAGACACAAACACACACTCACGCACACAGAGCTATTTCCGACCTCCTATAGCTACCTTCTGTCCTCTTGCTTGCAATTTTCGATGTACTTCATAGGCTGAGCTGCTGTTACAATCAGGCATACAATCCAACAAAAATATGACTTTTAATGGAAAACCAAAAAGAGTACGTATGGGCTATCTGCTACATGGCTTTGTGTATTTTTCTGTGTACCCCTTTTTCTTTACACTTGCATGTCTGAAGCTGAGAGGTAAATAGGAAATGTGGATATTAAAGAGCCATCAATTCACGAAGCAACAAGGGAGAATTGATTGAATTTGCTCAGAGTTACAATAACACACACAGGTACTGAGAAAAATCAAAGCCCGCTTGATGCACGAGGTGTCATTGCCTAAGATGTGTAGTAAGCCAGTGGGATTTGATACAACTGATTTGTTCTGAACAGCACAATTAACTATTTTCATCAGGGATTTGATGATTTACGCTAACATCACCAGAGGCAATGTTGATGTAATAATGCCAGCGGGGCCACACAGTTGACACATGACAACATTTGACCAATGATACGGGTATAAACACACATACTGCACGTGGATTAAAGTAAAGTACTCCTGAGATTTAGTCTTCACCTTAACGGTACCGTCTAAGTGACACCCTGCAATTAGCAAGAAAAATTTTGAATGGCCTGCAAACTAAAAAGACCACTGAGTAACTTCTAATATATTCACCATTTTATTTTCTGCATGTGCTAAAATACCTGATACAATGTGAAAATGTTGCATTTACACCAGCTGCTTCGTGTGGCTTTAAATTTGATGGCTATGGGATCCCAGCAAAAAATGTAACAAATGTAAGTGTAAACTCATCCAAGAAATAATATGGATCAGGGGAGCCAGATTTTGAAAAAGTATGAATACCTTCATGTTCATGCATGCATTTAGTACAACAACTTAAAGTTGCAGTAGATAACTTCTGCAAACGAGTTAGCAAGCTAACATTAACTGTAGCATGAAACTCGTTGGGAAGCAAATCCACTTCAGTCGTTTGCGCCGGCTCACGCTTTATTGTTTGTTGTCTCTCTCTCTTTGAAGTCCAGTTTGAACTGAGACTAAACAGTTGCAGGAAAAGTTGCAGTGGAGTAAACTGGTCCGTCTCAGCTCGAGCTCGAGCCGACTGACGGTGTCGCCTGCAGACACTCTGTTGTTGGCAGAGGCGAGTCAGAGCACGGTGAGCTAATCAGCTTGTTCCAATGTCACTCGTCGCTTAGAAGACTGGCTAATTAGGACAGAGAGTACAGAGAGCGTCACTAATTTTTTATTTTTTCGTGAATCCCTCGTCTTGATGGCAA
>MDSQ01000376.1_pt1 | contig 10870 bp, 13 predicted proteins | sample 1008251 | NCBI WGS metagenome assembly MDSQ01 (sample SAMN05526597, study PRJNA338239) | gut metagenome | isolation source: Hindgut content | host: Naso unicornis | place: Saudi Arabia: Red Sea | collected 2016-05
TAAATGGATCTTACGTGAGGTAAGTTCCCTGCTTGTGAGTATACGTAAATACACCTAAAATGAAGTGAAATTAAGGCACGCTTCCAAAGTAAACTGACACAATTTAGTGTACTTTTTATAGTTATCAATGAAGTACATCTTAAAATAAGTGAACATTAAATTGTACCTTTTGGAAGCATACTTGAACACACTTTTAATGAAGTGAAAAAATTGCACTATATTTATGCTAATTGATAATGTAAGACAAAGGACATGTAAATATTTACACTATGTAAAAGAACTCTGAAGTGCAGTTTGAAATAATGAGCATTGAAGTGCATTGTTTTTAAGTATACTTGTTTGGAAGTAAACTCAAAAACACTTCAAATACAGTGCATATAAAATAAACTTTAAGAAAGCATACTAACTTTGTATCAGAAAGGACATGAAAATAAGCATAATTTTTAAAAAGTACAATGAAGTGCAGTTAAAGTATACTTAAACACACTTATGACGATGTGAAATAACAGTACGCTTAAAAGTAGCGCACAAAATGACTATTTGCAATTTAGCATGCTTTTTCACAGTACTCTTTTGTCAAATTTCAAACATATTTACAAAAAGTGCACTTTTTAAAAGCAAACTGAAATACCACTTACAGTAAAGTAGAATAAGTATACTGATTTCCAGTATCCTGAAGTTAAGCTTACTGGCATCTAATTTTAAGTGCACTTTTAAATATTACATTTTAAATATATTTTTAACTGAGCACAAAAAGTAAAAGTATACTTACAATAACTTTTATCTGCCTACATTATATTTTTCATACAATTAAGTATGCTAGTTTTTCAGCTAGTCACTCATCCAGTCGCGTGTTAACGATTCAGCAGAGGAGGGCATCGAAGAAAATCGTCTCCCCGGTGTTGTCAATGATTTTCCGTGAATGCTGCTTTTGAACAACAGGCAAGTAAAGTCAACGCTATTCTTTAATCCAGTGCTGACAGCAGGCGGCTAACGGAAAGCTAGCTAACAGCTAGTTTATGCTAGGTCTGAATCAGCATCACCAGACAACTTGTTCCGGTCACCCTTTTCTTATTAACGTTGCACGGCTGCTAAAGCGTGAACGCATCATATTTTAGAGACCTGCCAGTGTAATTAGCTAAACATACATGAGTGACCAGCAGTCTGACTTGAACTGTGATGTATCTGACCTTGTTTTAGCCTGCTGTCATTAAATACTAAGCTGCTAGCGTTAGCTGCTCCAGTGTCTGTGCTTCTCGAGGTAATGTAGGTGTTATAATCATGTAGCCATTTTGTTCTTCCAGCATCTGGAGTGAAACCTGAAGTGACTGGCAGGCTTTGACTGGCGAGACGACTTGCTGCCATGTCCAGGCGAAGCAGAAACAGTCGTGCATGGCGATATGTTTGGGGGGGAATACGAAGAGATGCTGATGCCCGGGCTCTTGTGTTGGCCTCTGAGAGTGAAGAATGGGGCCACGGCCGTCTAGAGGTAAGCACACACGGACTGCTTTTTCCCCCTTGACCTGAAGGTCTGTCCAGAGCAAGAACTGATATGAATTGTCAGTGGACATCAAGGTTTTTGTTGATGTCATATGATGCTACTTGTTTATACTCCAGGCAGGAGTTAGGATGTGTCACCATGAGGAAATTCATGTAAGGAAGCCATGTCCAATTTGAAGCCTCTAATTTGCCTTTGGCCATTATAAACAGTGGGTGTTTGTTGATGCTTGAGTTTCAGTTGTTTGCATTAGGGATGTTTCTAACAACTAACTTCCCTGACAGAAAAACAGGAAGTAGACTAATTGACTCTGTCAAAAGTTAAAAAAAAACCAAAAAACAAAAAACAAAAAATCAGTAAACAGCTAGGATTAAGCACAATTCTATCCTTTGACATCAAAAACACTGTGTACAGTGTGAGAGCCATTTCAAACTGTTAATCCCTACCTCTACCAATAAATACATTTAACAAGTATTTCTGGTGCCAACTAGTCAAAGAAGCAATACTTCAACCTGTCAACTAATAGCACCCATTCCTAGTTTGAATGCTTCATATCAGAGCTTATTTTTTCCACCAAAAGTGATGCACCACAATGTAATTTTTACTGTAAAATTTTTGAGATGCACACATTGTAGTGACTCGGACCTGACCAAAAGTCACTGAGAGGCTAAGTAAGGGAGCATTGCACTGCTGACTCGCTACAAAGACAACAAGGCTATTTTCTGGATTTGCGACCAGGCATTTTATTCCAGCTTCAACGAACAGGCAGACAAGGCAAGGCAAACAAGCGAGGTAAGATGTTTAGTTGCGGTGGTACATCAGAGCGGTCAACAAACAATACACACTCCCTACTCATCCCCTCTCCAAACCGCCATCCAGGTGAACAGGTGAATATGTAACCTCTCATCCAATCTACCTACCAACCACACCTCTGTGCCATGTGACGTGCGCAACGTGCACAACGTAATGACGTACGTGATTAAAATAAACAAGAGACCGATGCACCACACAAACAAACGCTAATATTTCATAGATGCCGTATATGGCCCCAACATCCCAGCCCCTTAATTATGAACACACTGTAATAATTACACAAATCCACTTGACAACATGCAATCTTCATGAATGTCCTTATTTAATAGTCCATGAATAATCCATTAATATGTTCTTCTGGGAATTTCAAGAAAGTCCAGTCCCACAGTTCAAACACATAGCTCGTGAAGAGTCACCTTTACCATCACCACCTCAGTCAGTTGTTGAGTGAGTCACTAGATCAGTAAGTCAGTCGGTCAGTCGCTGCCCCCTTAGCGCTAGATCCGACTTCTGCTTGCTGTAGAAGACAGACCTTGTTTATAGGCCTGTCCAGACAACTGGTCTTTGTCTTGATCAGCAACATTTGAATAAATCCTCTTTGGTCTGGGAAGGTTTGGATGACTTTCCCCATAATCCATGAGTTGCGAAGCGCTGTATCATCCACAATAAGCACAATGTCACGCACCACAAAGTTGCGCCTAGTTCCAGACCACTTCTGACGTTCCTGCAACTGTGGTAAATATTCCTTAATCCATTGTTTCCAGAACAAATTAGCCATGTACTAGACTTGTTTCCAGCGACAGCTGACATAGACGTCATCCTTTTGAAACACTCCCGGGGGGCAGAGATGAGGAGGACTTTAACAGCAAGAGATGATTGGGGTCATAGCTTCTAGATCATTAGGGTCGGTGGAGGCCTTGGTGATCAGACGGCCATTAATAATGGCTTCTACTTCGCAAAAAAGAGTATGAAGTCCTTCCTCATCAAGATTCTGCACCTTTAGAATGGAATTGAGGACTTTCCGTACCGGCCTAATCATCCTATCCCAAAATGGTGCGAACGAGTTGGAGGATTAAAGATCCATTTGATCTCCTTCTGCAGAATAATATCATTTATCTGGGCTTGATTCCAAGCTTTGATGGTCTCCCTCAACTCGTGTTTTCCTCCAACAAAGTTAGTCCCATTATCGGACCTTATTTCCCGAACCTGGCCTCGCCTTGCGATGAATCGCCGCAGTGCATGAATGAAAGCATCCGCATCCAGAGAAGGTGCAACTTCAATATGAATGGCTCTAGCTGCCAGACAGGCAAAGAGTACCCCATATCTTTTCACCACACTCCTACGGCTCTTGACCTTAAAAGGACTGAAGTAGTCCACTCCGACTCTGGTGAATGGAGCCTCATCTGGACAAACCCTGTCTACAGGCAAATCTGCCATCTGCTGACACCCTGGAACTGCCTGCAACCTACGGCAGACCACGCACATGGACAAAATCCTCCTAATGGCAGCACAAGCACCAGAAATCCAGTACCTTTCACGTAACTTAGACAACATATAGTTGCGTCCACCGTGGCCGACCTGTTGATGTATATGCTTCAGGAGGATGTCTGAGATGTACAAATCTTTGCCAAGATAACAGGATGTTTCATGTTTTCAGGCAACGCTGCCCTACTTAACCGCCCACCAACTCTCAAAATACCATCCTCGATCACCGGAGAGATCCTGAATATATGGCTATTTCTCTTCACGCTTCTGCCATTCTGCAGACAGGAGAGTTCATCGGGAAACCTCTTCCTCTGACAGAATTTGATGATTTCCTTTTCAGCATTTGACAGCTCTTCCACTGTAAGCAGACCCCCAACTGCCAGCCTTTTGTCCACACTCTTGAGCTCTGAAGAAAGCACCTCAGACTGAGTTAAACCCATCTACAAACCTTTCCTCTTCCGACTTAGACTGAGGAGAACGTTCTTAAACCTGATAATCCAAGCCACAGCTCTCCTCAAACGAGCCCAAGAGGAAAAATGATGGATTAGACGAGTGGTGGTGTCCACATCCTCTGCACTCTGTACAGCATTCGCTGCGACTCTGACTTTGACTTCTTGATCATCTGGCAGAAGATTGCCCAAACAGTCTGGACTCATGGGCCAGTCTCTTTCAGGGTGCAAAAGATATGCAGATCCTGAGAGCCAAATCTCACTCTGCAACAACTTATCCGCTTTCAGTCCTCTGGAGGCAGCATCAGCTGGATTGCTCCAAGTGCTCACGTACCTCCACTGAGATGGCTGTGATACTTTGAGTATCTCTGAGACCCTATTAGCCACAAAGGTATGGAACCTCGAGGTCTCATTCCTCACATATTTTAGTACAGATGTACTATGTACTAAAACACTGATTCCTTCAGGTCCATATACAACTCTCCTTTCCAAAAAGTGTCCAAGCGGCTTGCCATGGTAGCGGCTGTAAGCTCCATGCGAGGTATTGAAACTGACTTCAAAGGAGCTACCCTGGATTTTCCCATGAACAAGGCGCTGCACTGCTGTGACTGTGCATTCTGCAGGAGCAGATAGGTCACTGCCCCATGACCTTCTTCACTTGCATCTGTAAAGTGGTGTAATTGTGCTTCAATGACTTCCCCAAAGTCCGCAAGCTTCAAGCACCTAGCAACCTGGAGGTGCTCCAACTGATGCAGCTCTTTTAACCAGTTCATCCATTCCTGTGCATCAGATGGTGGTATGGGGGTCATCCCATCCGAGTTGCTTCCTGCAAAGCCTTTGCAGGATGATCTTAGCAGAGAGGACAGTGGGACTGAGGATTCGAACTAATGATGGAAAGAATCCCTTTTCTTGTCAAAGGTCTGTCCTGCACCATGATCTTAAACTTGAAGGCATCAGATTGAATGCATCATTGCACCCCCAGCACACTTTCCACAGGAAGTAAGTCATGGTCCAGATCCAAGTCCTTTATGCCCGTTGCTCTTTGGCCTTCTGGAATCCCAGCCATCACAGCACATCTGTTACTCATCCATTTCATCAACTTAAAGCCACCTTTGGAGCAGATAGCGACCAGATCGTGATAGAGCACCACTGCTTCCTCCTCACTGGCTACTGCTACCAGGCAATCATCCAGGTAGAAACAGTGGAGAAGTTTCTCAATGATCTCTTGGCGAAAAAGCCTTTCATTCTGTTGGCACCCTCTCTTGGTGAAACATAGACTCTATGTCCGCTATCATCACCACTGGTTCCTTCCTAAACCGAGACAAGACTCCAATCAGGGAACTAGTGAGATCCAGTCCTTGTAAGAGCTGGACATTGAGAGATGTTGACTGGAAGGTTGCAGCACAGTCAAAAACCACATGGATTTTTGCCTTTTGAGGGTGGTAAACACCATGATGTGGGATATACCACAGTTTTCCATCTTCATGTGAAAGCTCTTCTGCAGGCACTTGCTCTGCATATCCCTTCATAACCATATCATTCATGAAGTCTGTGTACTGTTGATGGAACAATGAGTCTTTCATGAACCTCCTCTTTAGGATAACAGCACGCTGCTCTGCCACCTTCCTGTTATTTGGCATTTTCAACTGATTGTCTCTCAGAGGCAATGCAACCTGGTAGTGGCCATTTACAAGCTTTGCTGAGTCTGCTGCCAACTTCATAAACCTTGCATCTTCTCTCGATAAAGCAGGTTGTTCATCATGACTGCATTCTGGGAAATCGGTTCTGAACTGCCGCTGCCAAAGTTCATCCATATTCAAAACCGAAATTCTGTTAACTGTCACAACATCTGGCTTGTCACCACCATCCCCTCCAAGTGGCCCATTAACAGTCCAACCCAGAATGGTTTTAATAGCATAAGGTCCGTTGTCCTCACTACGGATTACCTGTAGTGGTTCTAGTGCTCTTGGCACATTTGTTCCTATCAGCAGCTCAACCTCTGAGTCAATGTAAGGTAAGTGAACCTCCTTTAAATAAGGCCACCTTCGCAGATCCCCTTGATGTGGAATATTGCCCCTGTGTACAGGCATACGTTCCTGGGTGTACGTGTTTGGCAGATCACAGAATATCTCACCATCCAAGCCAGCTACTTCCAGTCCTGTGACCACATAGCTGTTGACAACCCTTTCTTGACCCATTGTCCATAGTAGGATACGTGTCCTCCTTCCTGAGAGGTTAAGCTTGTTCGCGAGATTTGCTGTGCAAAAAACAGCCGTGCTACCTTGATCAAGGAAAGCGTAAGTAACCACTGTAAGATTACCCCTTTTTGATTTGATTTGATTCCTTTTCCTTTGAGTGGATATGAAGTATTGTGGGATGTTTCATACTACACACTTTGCATGAGAGACGCTTTCTACAGTCCTTGCTTTTGTGCCCTACACACAAACAAGCAAAGCATGCTCCATTTTCCTTTAAGAAAGCAATCTTCTCACTGTGAGCCCACTCCTCCAGCCGAGGGCACAGATCCAGAATGTGTCCACCCTCACAACACAGACAGACTTTCTTAACTGGTGCAGCAGTATCTACTTTCCTTCCTTTTGTCGTGATGTTACTATGGCTCTCCACAGAAGTGACAGAAGTAGCAAAGCTACTTCCTTTTGGCCCAGATTTAGGTTTTATGGTTGGTCGGGTCATGCCTTTGTTTAATGCTGGGGAGGAATCTTGAATATCACTGAACACAGGGTCAGCTAGCATCCTCATTTGCCTTTCAATGAACTGAACAATATCATTGAATGTGGCCCATTGGTTGCGTCTCTCATGTATTTCACAAGCTGTTGTTCTCCATCGATCCCTTAACTTGTAAGGCAACTTCTTCACTATCCTTAGCATGTTAGCAGGCATGTCAAGCTCATACATGTACTGCACTTACAGCAACCTCTAAGAAATAAACTGTAGTCCTCGAGTGCCTTAACATCCTCTGATTTAATTGGGGCACATGTTAAGCCTTCTCCATATAAGCAGCTGCAATCATTTGCTCATCCCCAAAATGCTCCTGTAGCAGGGCTTTAGCTTGGGCATAGCCCCTCTCTGGGTCCACATGCTGGCAACTCATTACAAGATCTCTTGGGCGACCTCTAGTAAATTGTTTGAGGTAATACAGGCAATCACTGTAACTGTCAGACTTGCTTTCAATACCATTCTCAAATGCTCTAATGAACGAAGGGTATTGCAATGGGTCACCATCAAAAATCTGGATCTCTCTTTTAGGCAAAGACGTCAGTTGCTGTTGTTGTATCAATAAGGTTGTTAATTCGTTTTGTCTTTTCATTATGCCAAACACATGGTTTTGCTCATCATTGCCTGATAAACCTTCGGTGTTGTTACAAGTCATATGTGAATAATCATGAGCACATGACAGAGCATTAGGCTTCAGTGTGTGATCTTTTAAAGTAGGAAACTGAAAACTGGCAGAGTGTGTTTGCATTCCCATTTTGCGCTGCATTGATGTATGAATTCATTCCATTGGACCGTGTTGTTGCGTTGCTTTTAGTACCAGACGTGCTAGCAGCACATTCACTTTAGCCAAGTGAGCAGCAATTTCCTCCTCTATTTTTAGCCTCTCTTTGAGTTTGTCTTGTTAAAGTTTTTGTCATGCCATCAAGGCAGCTAACCCAGCCTCTGCTTTGACACGAGCAGAAGAGGTACTTGATACAGAGGATCTCGCTTAGCGCTGTCAATCAAACAGCGTCCCATTCAACAATCCACAGCATGAATGATGCAGATTGATACAGGCCTACCAGTCTGGCGTCTGCGCAAGGCTGCGCTCCGTCTTCAGCGTTGCAGTAAAACTTCTCCATCGTATGTAGTACAAAGAGCATGAAAATGTCTTTCCAGGTGGTGGTCAGGGTGGAGTGGAGGGTCCCTCACTCCACTCTAACTCATACAACCAAAGTAAGAGACCTGTTCGTAACTGAACTGAACTAACTAAACCTAACACGTGTAATCAATGATCTATTTTCTTCCTTTAAACCTTGCAAACATGTGTAGCTCTTTTCCTAAGCCTGACCCTTTGTGGCTATTGTTGTTGCTGCTGTTCTTAAATTTTGTTTTTCTCCTCCTGATCTATGCTCTGGAGCGGTGGCGGTTGTGAAGCTACAAAGCTGGTTGCACAGGGAAGAACAGCAGAAGGAAGAAGAGGGAGCAACGGAGCACTGTGACAGAGGTGCTAAGCCCCAGCCTTTCTTACGGGCAGTTCTGGCTTGCACCACCACCAGTGACCTTATTCCTGGATCTGGCTCGAGCAGCAAAACCTTTGTGACTCATCTCTTCTCTTCTCTGCATTTATTCCCTACCAGCAGGATTACTTCCTCACCCGTGGACTAAATCCTTTGCTGTTCGGGAGATACTTTGTCATTTGCTTGTTTGCACTTTATCCTGTGTTTGCATGTTCGCACATTGTCTAATTTCAACAGCCTTTGCAGTGGGTAAGGAAGCATTTTATTGCCTTTGTCAATGCCTGTTGTCCGGCATGAGGAGGCACCACAGTGTCCATTTTACCTTCAAAGAAAAAGGTGGAAAGCTCCTGGAGATATCCAGAAAGCCTTAAGATTCAAACCTAAATTCTAAATACCTAATTCTAACCTGAGCTAAACTGCATCCTGACCTTCCCTCTTAACAGAGGCTTTTGATGAGTTTTTGTTCTGCCACTTTGTTGGGAGTTTTGGCACATGCCTTGAAAATGTTAAACCCCAATTTCCCGCTTTTGAGGTTGAGAAACTTACTGACAATGCCTCTTAAATGGTTATTGTCAGAATGTTCAATGAGACAGTCAATGCAGATGACATTTGTGTGCAGCTGGGTAGATATTTCACTGTTAAAGGCCAAGCTATAAAAGTGAGAGATGAAGATGGCATTTGGAACTGTGCTTGGAGGGTGCCTGTCCAGCAGTGGCAGGACCCTGAAACATCTGCCATCTGTGATAGTTTTGGGAAATAACAGAGGCTACATCATTATCAAGCCCATCATATTTCTAAAATCTGCTGGTGTACCACTCTTTCTAATATTTTTGAGCATGGACACTGGCCTATAGTTTCCAGGATCGATTTTAGTCCCCTTTTTATATAGGGGGATGACCAGCTTGGACAGAGAAGGAGAAATTATTGGCCTGGATCCCTTGTTTGGCATAAAAATTATGGACATATTCATTTCCACAATCTCCTGAGCTAGGGGGTGCGTCACAAGGTTGCTGACTACCAAGGGTTAGGGTTATATATATATATATATATATATATCGAAATTGTAAGGTACCTTTAATATTTAAACCTATGTTTTGCTTTCCACTTTTGGTTTTACCACCACAACCAGCTTCCTTAAATTACTTTCCATAACTTCTTCAAATCATTTTTGTACAACTTTTTTTTTTCTCTCTGTACTTCCTTTTGAAAACAGCGGAACAATTCCTTGGGGAAAAAACTGGTGGCCTTGGCCTACCAGAAGGTGAAAGGTGATCTCCTGCCTTGGATTACATCTCTAGAGAAGTCACCATGTACTATCAAAGTAGCAAACATAAAATCATTTTCATTTCATTCATTTCTGGAATGCACAGACTGGACAAGTCAATATCTCAAGGTAGATAGACATTTTTGAGATGTTGCATGTCCGCATAGTGTGCAGTAGGTGGCAATAGCTGTCTATGCAAGATAGTATTGACGATTTTTGTTTTTTTTTAAATTGTTAAAATTGTCTTTCATGTGTTGTCTTTCATGTGTTCATAATGAAGGAGCTTATGTGTCAAAGGAAGTCACTGCGCACCACATCTGTGGAGTCAGCAGGTGGGAGGAGGACGGAGTGGACTACAACTGCCATCACCTCACCCTGACCCTGGATGAACAGAGGAGAAAGAAATGGCTTCATCCTCAGTCTCCTGCACACCAGACTTTGTCCTCTGCAGTCTTGCACAAGAAACTCCGCCTAAACCCAAAACAGATTGCCAGCTTCAAACATACAGGAACAGGACTTGTGTGGCATAGAAACAGCACATCTACACACTGCATGATGTTCTTGTGATCAACACACGCCATACTGTAAGTAGGTGTACACACCAGTGTGTGCCAGTGTGATGCGCCTCTTCAGAGTGACAAGATGGAGAAAATGAGAAGCGTTTGAGGCCATGGAGACGGAGCTAATCCTGACCGTTTGTCATCTGGGAGAAATTGATAAGATCATGCCGACCAGATTACAATACCAAAGAAGCCATTGACAGTTCCTGACAAGTCATTTTGTCTACGTGATTACAATAGCAATAAGCAAAAGTAAATTGTGATTGACCTGGCTCATTTCAGTGCCGCAGGGTTCAGCCTGACTCCACTCAATCCAGAGTGCATTCTCACTTTGAATATTTCTTCTTTTCTTTATTGGCCGTTTTTTTATACAGATAACGTTTTTTCGTTACACTGACAACAAATATGTACAAGCACATGTCCAGTCTCTGTGTCTAATGGAATTACAGCCTTGTGGGCCTTTTCAGCCGTTTCAAATCCACCAGTGTCTTGTGTGGTTCTTCATGCCATGCCAGGTGTAGCACTGTGACCTGAAGCACTATAGTGGATTCAGTTACAATAAACAA
>MDSQ01000377.1_pt1 | contig 10869 bp, 9 predicted proteins | sample 1008251 | NCBI WGS metagenome assembly MDSQ01 (sample SAMN05526597, study PRJNA338239) | gut metagenome | isolation source: Hindgut content | host: Naso unicornis | place: Saudi Arabia: Red Sea | collected 2016-05
AAGTTTCATCACATGCGCTAGATTTAAATAGAGTGGATACATGTGACTTTAACATTGGGATATTTACAAATTTAACACAAGACCACCTAGATTTTCATGGAACTATGCAGGAGTATGCAAAAGCAAAAGCTAAGTTGTTTGCAATGTGCGATATAAGCATAATTAATGTAGATAGTGATTTTAATGAAACTATGTTAGCAGCGAGTAAAAACCCAGCTATTACGTATGGTATTGATAATGAGGCAGATTTTAGAGCGTATGACATTGAAATTCATGCTACTAGAACGAGATATAAATTTAAGTGTAGTGAAGGTGAGTATGAGGTTTTAGTACCGATACCAGGGAAGTTTACTGTTTATAACACATTATGTTCTATCATTGCGGCATATAAACTTGGCGTGCCACTAGAAGATAGTATAAAAGAAGTTAGTGTAGTAAAGGGCGTACCAGGCAGGGTGCAGAGTTTTAATTCTGTAAAAGGTTATAGTGTAATTGTAGATTATGCTCATACGCCAGATGGGTTAGAAAATGTCCTATCCGCAATTAAGCAATTTGCAAAGGGCGATATTGTAACTGTGTTTGGGTGTGGAGGAGATAGGGATGCTACTAAGAGACCGTTAATGGGCGAGGTGGTATCTAAGTATTCCACAAGGGTTATAATAACTTCGGATAATCCGCGTAGCGAAGAGCCAGCTTCGATATTAGACCAAATTGAGGTAGGTTCAAAACAGCATGATACGCCATATACAAAGGAAGTGGACCGCAGAAAGGCTATTGAGACTGCTTTAGCAAATGCTAAGGAGAACGACGTAATATTAATAGCTGGTAAAGGTCATGAAACGTACCAACATTTAAAAGATGGCATAATACACTTTGACGATTCTGAAATTGTTCAAGAATATTTAGCTAAGGAGAGTAACTAATGACAATTCAAGAAATAATTAATGCAATTGATGGGATATGTTTAAATCCTGATAAAATTGGTAATACCTTAATAAAGGATATATTTACTGATTCAAGAAAATCTCTAACTGACGGCTTATTTGTGCCGTTAGTAGGGGAAAGCTTTGATGGGCACAACTATATAAATCAAGTTTATGATAAAGGGGCATTAGCTACTTTATCATCAAACAAAGAGATAGTTGATGATAGATTAATTACAATATATGTGCCAGATACAAAGGTAGCACTTTTAGCATTAGCAAAGTATTATAGCAGGAAGTTTGAGAGATGTGTAGTAGCTATTACAGGAAGTGTAGGAAAGACTACAACGAAAGATATGATAGCGACAGTGTTAGCACAGAAGTTAAAAGTGCACAAAACTGAGGGTAATTTTAATAATGAAATAGGGTTGCCATTAACGTTATTTAAAGTCAAACCTGATGATGATGTAAGTGTATTAGAAATGGGAATGAACCACTTTGGTGAGATTAGCAACTTAACGTTAACCGCAGAGCCAGATATAGCAATAATAACGAATATTGGCACATCTCACATTGAAAACTTAGGTTCAAGAGAAGGAATACTAAAAGCTAAATTAGAAATATTAGAAGGTTTAAAGTCTGATGGAATAGTTTTAATTAATGGTGATGAACCACTGCTGACTCAGGCTAAAGGAAATAATATATGGGTGACATATGGATTAAACCCTTCTAATGATTACTACGCAACAGATATAACATATGCAAGCACATATGTAGAAGCAATATTTTACTCTCCATTAGCGCTATTTAAGCTAAGGGTACCAGCTCCGGGTGAGCATATGGTTAAAAATGCATTAGCAGCAATTGCAGTAGGGGAGTTGTTAGGACTTACAACTACTGAAATAATGGATGGTATTAAAAGTTACAAAACGGGTAAAATGCGAATGGAAATTACCGAGTTACCAAACCAAATAACAATCATAGATGATACGTATAATGCAAGCGTAGACTCGATGGTAGCCGCACTTAAAGTACTTGAAAATATTGAAACGAACTCTAGAAAAATCGCTATATTAGGAGATATGTTTGAGCTAGGTATTTATAGTGATAAGTTGCATGAAGAAGTAGGAGAAGTAGCGAACGAAATGAATATAGATTGCGTGTATACAATCGGAAATTATGCACAGAAAATTAACCAAGGAGTCACGACTTGCGAGTCGGAGCATTTTAATACAAAGGAACTATGCATAGAACAACTACCTAGGATAATAAGGCCAGGCGACGTTGTACTAATCAAAGCCTCCCGAGGAATGCACCTTGAGCAGGTCGTAGAAGCCATAGGAAAGGTGAGGTATTAATGGATAATGAAATAATCTACGCGGTGGTAATAGCATTTTTACTAAATATTGTGATGACACCATTTATAATCCCAATATTACACAAGTTTAAGTTTGGGCAACCGGTGCGCTCGGATGGACCACAAACGCATCTTAAGAAATCTGGTACGCCAACTATGGGTGGTATTATGATTGTTAGTAGTATTGTAATTACGAGTTTATTGTTTTTTCATGATAACAAAGAGTTGCAATGTATATTGTTTGTAACATTAGGTTATGGAGTGATTGGGTTTTTAGATGATTATTTAAAGATTGCAAGAAAGAGTTCAGACGGCTTAAGCGCTAGCCAGAAAATATTATCGCAATTAGTAGTAACAATAGTGTTTGCGTATTTAATAACTTTCTATTTAAAGTTAGACACATCAGTGTTAATACCATTTAGTAGAGGAGCACAGTTAGATTTAGGGATACTATATTACCCATTGTTAATAGTAGGTGTTGTAGGGATAGTGAATGCGGTTAATTTAACAGATGGAGTAGACGGCCTTGCAGCTAGCGTAACTGTGTTGGTAGCAACGTATTTTGCAGTAGTAGCTTGGGCGCTACAAAACGGAGCAGCACCATTTGCAGCAGCTACAGCAGGGAGTTTATTAGGGTTTTTACTATTTAATAGCTATCCAGCGAAAATATTTATGGGAGATACAGGTTCATTAGCGTTAGGGGGATTTGTAGCATCAATAGCGTTTATATTGCAAATGCCACTGTTTATACTAATAATAGGGATAATTTATGTAATAGAAAACTTGTCTGTTATAATACAAGTTGGTTATTACAAAAAAACGCAAAAAAGGATTTTCAAAATGGCACCTATACATCATCACTTTGAAAAAAGTGGTTGGGAGGAAACAAAAGTAGTAAGTGTATTCTCAATCGTAACAGCAATTATGTGTTTAATAGGGCTAGTCGCTATTTAAGAAGGGAGCAAGAAATATGAGAGGACGTATACCTATGCTAGTAGTAGGGTGTGCAAGAAGTGGTATTGGAGCTAGTAAGTTAGCAAATTCGTTAGGATATAAAGTAACACTTTATGATGACAAGAAATTTGAAGACTTTAGTGAAGAGACTAAGCAAGTTCTAAAGCAGTTAGAGAGTGAAGGGATTGAGCTTTTATTAGGAACTAAGATTTTTAAAGAGGACATAGAATTAGTGGTAGTAAGTCCTGGTGTACCGCTTGAAATTCCTGTGATAGAGTATTACAAATCTCAGGGGATAGAAGTAATAGGAGAATTTGAGTTTGCATCAGCATTTTGCAAAGCTCCTATAGTGGGGATAACAGGAACAAATGGAAAAACTACTACTACTACTATGGTCGGTGAAATTTTAAAAAGTTTTAACCCTAACACTTATGTTGTAGGTAATATTGGCACAGCTTTTAGTGAAGAGGTGCAAAGTATTACTGAAGATGCGATTGTAGCAGCAGAACTTAGTAGCTTTCAGCTTGAAACTATTTTAACGCTTGAATGTCAAGTAGCGGCAATACTAAACATCAGTCCTGACCATCTTAATAGACATCATACAATGGAGAATTATATTAAAGCAAAGTTTAGGATTTTTGAAAACGGCAATGGCATTTTGGTTCTAAATCATGATGACCCTGAGTTAATTAAATTGGTTGGAAAAACTAACAGAACGCAAATACTGTTTAGTTCTACCACTAAGTTAGATAAAGGAGCTTATGTAGATGATGGAACGTTATGTTATGATGCAGAGCCTATTTGTGAGATTTCTAAGCTTCATATTTTAGGTAAGCATAATATAGAAAATACATTAGCAGCAATAGCGATAACAAAGGCTTTAGGGGTACCAAGTGAGATAATAAAAAAAGTACTATTAGAATTTAGAGGTGTAGAACACCGAATTGAATATATTAATACAATTAAGGGCATTAAATTCTATAATGATTCAAAAGCAACTAATGTAGGTGCGGCAATACCAGCAATACATGCTATGACAAGTCCTATAAGGCTTATAGGAGGAGGTATGGATAAAGAGGTTGAGTTTGATGAATGGGTAGAGTTATTTAATGGTAAAGTAGCAAAGGTATATTTGATTGGCGAGACTACAAATAAAATAATAGAAACTTGTAAGGCGCATGACTTTCATAGCTACGGAGCTTATAAGACTTTGGATGAAGCGATACAAGCGGCGTATAATGAAGCGCAAGAAGGTGAATGTGTGTTGTTATCACCAGCATGTGCAAGTTGGGATATGTTTGAAAGTTATGAGCAACGAGGAGATTTATTTAGAGCAGCAGTTAACACAATAGATATTTAGAAAAGGGTGAAGGAATTGAGAGACGACAATAATAAAAAAAATACCCAGATGGATATGGTGTTAGTTACTATCATAATTGGAATTGTAACCTTTGGTGTACTAATGGTATATAGTGCGAGCAACTATTATGCCTTAGTCACCTTTGGTGACTCTTTTGACTTGGTAAAAAAACAAGGACTATATGCATGTGTGGGTATCTGTGTAATGTTTTTCGTAGCAACAAGAATTGATTATAAGATGTTTAATAATTTTAATTTAGCGCTTACAATTTACATAGGAGCGAATTTATTAGTAGCATCTTTACCGTTGATAGGTCATGAAAGTAAAGGGGCAACACGATGGATAAGAATAGGGCCGCTTAGTTTACAGCCTTCGGAGTTTGCAAAGATAGCAACGATTTTATTGTTATCTGCTTTTATTGTAAGATATAGGAATAAGTTAAGTCATATGGCATTTTTGGCCTGTTGCGGAGTTATAATTATAATACCGGGTGGGCTAGTTTTGTTAGAGAATATGAGTTCGGCAATTGTTATTATGTCTGCTGGGATATTAATTATGTTTGTATCTACTCCACAGGTGTGGTATTACGTAGCAGGAGCAGGGGCAGCAGTGGCAGGAGCGTTTTATGCACTGTTTTTAGCAAATACTTTAGACCCCACAGTGGAAACTACCGGTTTGTTAGGTATAGTGTTACCGCAGTATAGGTTAGATAGATTTAGAGTTTGGTTAGACCCATGGATTGACCCAAGGGGTGATGGGTATCAGCCGATACAATCGTTGTATGCAATAGGGTCTGGTGGATTATTCGGACAAGGATATGGTTCTAGTATACAAAAGCAAGGCTTTTTACCAGAACCACATAATGACATTATATTTTCTGTTATATGTGAAGAGTTAGGACTAGTTGGAGCTTGTATTGTATTGTTAGCATATGGCATATTAATTTTTAGAGGGTTGTCTATAGCGATTAGGGCAGAGGATTTGTTTGGCTCGTTAGTAGCAACAGGGTTAGTAGGGCTAGTAGCAGTGCAAGTTATAATAAATGTGGCAGTTAATACAAATACATTCCCAACAACAGGGATGCAGCTTCCGCTTGTAAGTTATGGTGGAACGGCATTAGTAGTATTACTTGCATCATTAGGATTACTACTTAACATTTCACGCAGTGCAAAAATTCAAAGAGCAGGAAAATAGTACATAATAAGCGAGTAGGCGAGTATGCCACTCGCTTATTTTTTTGGATAACTTACCCAAAAACTGGGTACATTACATAATAGTATTTAAGGAAAGGGTGATAAAAGTGAGGGAAGATAATAAATTGGATATAGCATTAGTAGGAATTATATTAGCAATAACAATATTTGGAGTATTAATGGTGTATAGTGCAAGTAATTATTACGCCTTAGTTACATCTAATGACCCTTTCAATTTGGTGAAGCGTCAAGGGATATATGCATCACTTGGAGTAATGTTAATGTTTATTATAGCCTATTGTGTGGATTATAAGGTGTTTAGTAATATAATAATATCGGTTACTATATATATTTTAGCGAATTTATCTGTGGTAGCTTTGCTGTTTATAGGGTATGAGAGTAATGGGGCAACTAGATGGATTAGAATAGGGTCGTTTAGCTTTCAACCTTCGGAGTTGGCTAAGGTTGCGACTATATTGTTGTTATCTACAGTAATTGAGCGTTATAGAAGTAAGCTTGATGATGTAAGATTTTTAATTTTATGTTTAGTGATTATTTTAATTCCCGGCGTATTAGTATTAAGAGAGGATATGAGTTCAGCTATAGTAATAGTGGCAGCGAGTTTGTTAATATTATTCGTGTCTACACCTCAAATCTGGTATTATGTAGCTGGAGTAATAGTAGGGATAGTAGGAATATTTTATACGTTGTTTTTAGCGGCAACGATTGACCCGAATGTACAAATTACAGGTATATTAGGGATGATATTACCGCAATATAGGTTAAATAGGTTTAGGGTGTGGTTAGACCCATGGACAGACCCTTATGGATTTGGGTATCAGCCTATACAATCTCTGTATGCAATAGGTTCTGGAGGGTTATTTGGACAAGGATTTGGGATGAGTATTCAAAAGCAAGGTTTTTTGCCAGAGCCACATAATGATATTATATTTTCTGTTATATGTGAGGAGCTAGGGTTAGTTGGAGCTAGTGTAGTTTTAATTGCATATAGTATTTTTGTGTTTAAAGGTTTTTTGGTGGCTTTAAATGCTAAGGATTTATTTGGCTCCCTAGTAGCATCAGGATTAGTAGGATTAGTGGCTATACAAGTAATTATTAATGTGGGGGTTAATACGAATTTATTTCCAACTACAGGGATGCAACTGCCGTTAATAAGTTATGGAGGAACTGCAATAATAGTATTGTTGGCATCGTTAGGAATATTGCTAAATATATCAAAACACGTGTAGTGGGAGGGGTATATGGATAAACGTAACCAAACAAAAGTTGTATTTGGATTTATAATAATATTTTCGTTGCTTCTATTATTAATACTGCCGTTGTGGAATGTGGAAATTATTGAGTATGATGTAACAAGCGACCAACCGTACTATAGTCAAAGGGATATAGAAATAGTGATGGGAATAACAGAAAATACACATATTTTGAATATTACTAGTAACAATGTGGAACAATGTATGGAGAAGTTACCATTTATAGAGAGTATGAGTATTGAGAAGATATTTCCGAACAAGTTGAAGATAAAGGTAACTGAACGTATTCCATTAGGATATATATCGTTTTCAGGTAGTTACTTATTAATAAGTACAAAGGCAGTTGTAATAGCTGAGCAAAGAGAAAGATTTTATTCGTTACCGTTAATAGAAGGGGTAAAAGTAGAACAATTTAGTTTAGGTCAGCCACTTACGATATTAAACGATGAACATATGTTAGCGCTGGAATTAATTTTAAATGAGTTTAAAAAATATGACATAGTCAGCAATATTACTAACATAAATATTGGAAATTTAGAGCAAATCCACTTGTATATTGGAAAATTAAATGTTATAATTGGTAATATAGACGATTTTGATAAAAAAATAGCTTGGTTAAATAGCATATATCAAGAATATACTGTAGGTGTTTTAGATTTATCAAATGTCGGCTCTGACTCTGGCTCTAGTTCAGCGGTACTTAGACCGTTAGAATAAATTATGTAAAGGGGGCACTAAACCGTGAAAGAAATAGGACAGGAAGAATTTACTAATGAAGCAAAGATTAAAGTAATTGGTGTAGGTGGTGGTGGTAATAATGCTGTGGACCGAATGATTGAAGAGGGTCTAGCAGGAATTGAATTTATTACAGTAAACACAGACCACCAGGCTCTAGCTCGCTCTAAAGCGGCTGAAACAATTCAAATAGGAACTAAAATAACACGAGGACTTGGTGCAGGTGCAAATCCAGAAATTGGGACTAAAGCAGCTGAGGAGAGTCGAGAGGATATTATACAAGCAATTAAGGGTACTGATATGTTGTTTATTACGGCTGGAATGGGTGGTGGAACTGGTACTGGAGCAGCGCCTGTTATAGCTAGAGTTGCAAAAGATTTAGGAATATTAACAGTAGGAGTAGTGACTAAACCATTTAGTTTTGAAGGTAGGAAGAGAATGGTGGCAGCTGAGAAGGGTATTGAGGAGTTGACCCAATCAGTAGATACATTAGTTATTATACCAAATGATAAAATTTTAGATGTAGTGGATAAGAAAACTTCTTTCCAAGACGCATTTAAAAAAGCTGATTCTATTTTACAGCAAGGGGTTGGAGGGATAACAGAACTTATTGTTAAGACTGGTATTATAAATCTAGACTTTGCTGATGTTAGAACTATAATGAGTAACAAAGGTATAGCTCATATGGGAATTGGTACAGCAACTGGAGAAAATCGAGTTGAGGAAGCGATTAAGCAAGCGATTAGCAGTCCATTACTAGACTCAAATATACAAGGTGCTAGTGGAATTCTACTTAATATAACAGGAGGACCGTCATTATCATTAACTGAATCTAATATTGGTGCTACTATGGTACAAAATGAAGCTGATATAGATGCTGAAATTATTTTTGGAGTGGCAATGGATGAGAATTTAGGGGAAGAGGTAATGGTAACAGTAATAGCAACTGGATTTAAAACTAAAGAAGTTGCACCTGTTAGCTTGGAACCAAAAGATGTGAATTATAATAAAACATCCACAGCTTCAACTACAAACAAGAATTTCTATGAGGGAGCGCCTGAAATTCCTGCATTTTTACGTAAAAAATAATAGTGAACGCGCGAAAAGATACGATTTATGTCGTATCTTTTTTTGTATTCGTATCCTTCTTTTTACAAAATATGTAAGAAAATTAGTATACAATTAATATAAATACTTAAAATTAAAAAAGGATGAAGTAATATAACTTACTTGGAAGAGGATGAAGATGCAAGTAATATATATTGATACATTATTTATAGTCAATTTAGTAATGGATATATTTATATTTATTACAGCCAGTCTATTATTATCACAAAAACTTGATTTAAAACGCATATTTATTTCAGCTTTTTTAGCTGCTAGTTTGTACTGCATCACACTTATCATACCAGAATTACAAACGTTACCTTTAAATCTATATTATGTAATATTGCCATGTATGCCTATTATTTACTTATTTCGGCCAAATACAATTACTAAATTTTTTAAGGTATATTTGGTGAATATTATGAGTGCTAGTATGATTGGGGGAATTGCATTTAGTGTCTACTACCAGAGCGCTTGGTATATGGGCAAACAACCATCTATTTTAATACCATTTCTGTGCGGAGGAGGGGTAAGCTTACTGGTATACAGTTGTTTAACTTTCATACGTAAGAAGATATTGTTGTTACATTGTGAAGCTAAAATTTCATTTGTTCTATCTGGTGAAAAGATAACGCTTGAAGGTATCGTGGATACGGGAAATACATTATATACTCCTTTTTCTAAGCAACCTGTCACAGTAGTATCTATGGATAAAATCGATAAATTTCTATGTAGTGAAATAAAAGAGTTTATATCAGATTTAGAAACAAGTGAAAATCTGGCCGATATGATGGCTAAAACGTCTTCATCGTTGCAATTGATTCCATTTAGGAGTGTAGGGTGTACAAATGGGATGATAGCAGCAATTCGTGTAGATGATGTAACAATAAGTAGGGGAGATTACACCTATTCACATGATGATATAATGGTTGGCATTACTAAAAATCATGTGTTTAAGGATGATAGTTACTCTGTATTAATACATCCAGATTTAGTAAATTAGGAGGGAAGAGGAATGCATGTTTTGTATAAATGTATAAACTATTTAAAGTTTAGATGTTTAGGTTATGGAGAGGTCCACTATATAGGTGGGAGTGAGGTTTTGCCGGCACCTTTAAATAAAGAGGAAGAGAATGAACTTATTGAGCAGATGATTGTGTGTTCTGAGAATGCGCAAGTTATTGAGGAGATTAAAAAAATTCTTATTGAGAGAAACTTGCGCTTGGTGGTTTACATAGCGAAGAAATTTGAGAATACGGGTATTGGTATGGAGGATTTAATTTCTATAGGGTCTATAGGGTTGATTAAAGCTATAAATACGTTTAACCCTAACAAAAAGATTAAATTAGCTACTTATGCATCTAGGTGTATTGAAAATGAGATATTGATGCACCTTAGAAGGACTAATAAGTTAAAGGTGGAGGTATCTATTGATGAGCCGCTAAATGTGGATTGGGATGGTAATGAGTTATTGTTATCAGATATTCTTGGAACAGATTCGGATGCAGTGTATAGGAATATAGAAGATGAGGTGGATAAGGAGTTACTAAATGAGGCTTTGAGAAAGTTAAATGATAGAGAAAGAGAAATTGTGGAGTTAAGATTTGGGTTTAAGAATGAGGGAAAAGAGAAGACGCAAAAAGAGGTTGCGGATTTGCTCGGCATATCACAGTCTTATATTTCAAGGCTTGAAAAGAAGATAATAGGTAGATTAAAAAAAGAAATTAATAGAATGAGTTAAATTTATGCATAATTTGTAATATAATGGTTATCCTTAAGTTATAGGCTTATAAGACTTTTAACTAGGAGGATTCTACATGGCAATTAATAAAGTAGAGATATGTGGTGTTAACACTGCAAAATTACCTATTTTAACAAATCAACAAAAAGAACAACTCTTTAACCTAATAGAAGCCGGGGATAATCGTGCTAGAGAAGAATACATTTACGGGAACTTACGATTAGT
>MDSQ01000378.1_pt1 | contig 10864 bp, 12 predicted proteins | sample 1008251 | NCBI WGS metagenome assembly MDSQ01 (sample SAMN05526597, study PRJNA338239) | gut metagenome | isolation source: Hindgut content | host: Naso unicornis | place: Saudi Arabia: Red Sea | collected 2016-05
TGTAGTTAAGAACCTGCAGTGCTTGATTGAAAAGCAACAAATGTTAAAAGTGTATTTAAAAAAAATCATTTTATTATGTTTTTAATACAATGCCTACAAGAGGCTGCATTAGTTTGTTTCATCGAGGAACACACACAAACACCAATCCCAGTGAAACCAGAGGCTAATTGTGGCACATTGCCTGAGTTAAGAAAGTTAGAAAGACAGTTGTAATTGAGATGAAAACAGCAAACCTCGTGCCAGGAGTTGCCCAGGTAGTTGCCGTCAGTGTGGGCCACAGTGATGAGGGTCTTGATGGTGTCAATGTTCTTCTGCTTCATTTCTGCGATGCCTGAGCTGGCTGTCAGCAGGGTGAACCTGGCCAGGGCCTGCACGTATGCATCCCTCTCCAACTGATGTAGAGACAAAAAGACAAGGCAGTGCATCAAAATACTGCCAAAGATAAGGTACAACAGTTAAACAACCTCTGGTTCAGGTTGCAGTACCTGTATGGAGAAGATGCACGCTATCCTGATGGCACAACGGATCCCCTCCAGACACAGTGAGGCCACTTCGGTGTCATCGCAGTCCTGAAGACCCACGCTGAAAGCAGCCAGGAAGGGTGTCCACGCCAGCTGGGGAGGAACACAGATGAGGTATTACAATTTGTGTTACACAACGTGTGTGCGTGTGTGTGTGTGTGTCTGTTTATGTTACCTTGAACATGGGCCTGACGTGCTCCAGGTGTGTGGCGCTGGTGAAGGGAGCCTGGACGTGACTGACAGCCTCCATCAGAGCTTTGGCCGTCTTGGCCATCTGTTCCATCTCCACATTGTACAGCAGACGCCTCTGCTTCTCACTGGCCACACCTGAGCGAGAAGCAGCCATGAACACACACAAGCACAAGCGCACAAGCACACACACACACACACACACACAAACAGTGCTTTTTAGTGTAACCACACAAACTCAACAAGCAAAACACTGCAGCTTTTCATCTAAAAATCTAAAAATCAAAAAGTAACGATAGGCCTCTTCATGCTTATTAAATTTTAAAAAGCTCATTGAAGTTGTGCACAAAACAATTGATGGAAAATGTGGACGAGCCAGTACTTTGTCTATTGTATGATATCATCATGCCTGTAACTCCTCATTAAATAGGTTACTGTAATTTCTTTCCCCTGTAAGCTCCTTATCTAAAATGACTCACAAGCACCTTTTTATAAGACTTTTATTGACCAACCAGCAGCAAAATCTAATTAGGTTACATCTGACACGCCTCTGAGTCTCATTTAAACTCATTGCAGCAACAAAGCCATCAGGTAAACAGCTCTGGATAATAATTGAAATGTTTGTATGAGTGCCTATTATCATCCCTCAGCAGTGAGACTCACTCTGCTTGTTGGATTTCATGGTGAGCTCTTTCGTTTCCTTCATGGCGATCTTTTTCCCCGCGATCTCGTCATAGATGGCCGACAGGTATTCCTCAGGTAGGTCTTTGCTGTCGTTGATGCCGCGGTTCATCTTGATGTATTGCTCTTTTGTCATCTTGTTCTTCACCTTCGCAGACAACAACAAGGATACGGGTCAAAAGCTGCTTGTGCAATCTCTGTGATTTATGCTGCGCTGATATCTGAGGGGATGACTGTGGTTAGACAATTCCCCCAATGGCTGCTGCGTCCTCACTGAGGCGGATTGCTTACCTGTGGACTGTGAAGGTCTGTTGTCAGCATAATGATTGAGTAGGCAAGGACATATGCGGTGTCAGCACTGGCAAAGAGGGTTTGCCTGGAAAAGGAAGGGAAGAGAAGGGAAGGGAAAGATAGAATGCTTATTAATATCCCAACATGTTGCATGTAGGTCGTGCAAGATCAAATCCAGCTGTTTGCACAGTGACGGGACGTAAACTCACCCCTGATTGCATTCAAGGTATCTCGCTGCAAATTTCTCCATGAGCCGGTCGATCTTCTGGGCCTCTCCTGGAAGCCGGAAGCCCTCCAGGAACATCCGTAGCGCCGAGACAAAATCCTTGCCCTGGAAGTCCATTTGATCCACGTATGCGTACATCACCTCTTTATTGAAGCGGTCATTATCACCGAGGAATTCTCCCACTTGAGTCTAAGAGAGCAAAAACACTGAGGTCAGACTTATTTTAACATCAGGCAATGTATCATGGATATTAAAAGAGGAGATCCTGCTAAAAGAACCTAAACCCTGAGTTGTTTCTCCTGCATGATGTGTTAAATAAGACGACATTTTATTCCATTACTGTAAAAGAGCATCTTATTTATCTTATTCAGCACCCGTGCACTTCCCACTAGAAGCTGGTAAGAGCCACTCCTCTAACAGCAGGACTCTCCAGTGTGTGTGGATTTGATAAACACATGTTAGACTTTCACGGTTCATCCATCTGTTGCCGCTTCTGTGGTGCCACTGCATCTAAGGGCTTCTCGTTACTAACCAGATGTTATGAACTCTCTTTAAAGCTGTTTACCACTGCACTGACACCCTCGAGGCCATCCTATCAAGACAGAGTGTGCTCCTCATTAGATTTAACATTCAGGCTGTTTAAACAGACTCTAGGTCACAGAGGCGGGGTGGCTGCATAATACTGGTGGACAGGCACTAGACTGCGGCGTCTGTGTGGTTTGGCTTTCTGATGCAGGAGGCAGAAAGTGCAGTTGATTTGGACTGGCTATTTGTTTATTTGCCAGGAACTTTACAGCTACTTCAGCAGCTAATGCTTATTTTCTTCAAGAAGACTCCACAAACCTCAGAAAGGCAGTGGAGTTCAAAGAGCTGTCTACTGTCAATTAGGGCAGTTGCAGACTACAAAGCTTTGCCAATGTTTGCCCATCCAAGACGTACTTAGATCTAAGACGTAAAAAAACCCTCAAGTCAGGGCAAACTAGGCTGGAGGTGATGATGATATAAATGATGCCTCAGTAGAATATGGCCTGCATTAATTTAAAGGTTATTTGAATGTCTAAAAGCACATAAAACATTATCTGGGGATAGAATGAATCACATGTGCACCTACAAATTTGCTGTAATCTGCTGCACAGAGACTTCTTGCCTGTTTCCTTTGATCATCTGATCCACTCTTGGATTTCTCCAAGTGGAATAATCTTATAACCTGTACAACTTGTCTGAGATCAGGTGTGCAGTTCCTGCAGCCTCTCATTTTGCCCTGAGAGCAGCACATCAGCTCAGTAGTCTGTAATCTGAACAAAAACAGTTGACTTCTCACCGAATCAAGCCTCTCCTCCTGGTGCAAGAACTGAGCAAGGTCCTCTGGGGTTGTACCCAGCATGCCTTGCTCCTGAAGGTACTGGATTCCTCTCTTTGGTTTCTTGTTGAACCTGTGTCGGATCCAGAGACAAAGAACACTGTAGCTGATGCAACATCACAGTATCAACATTGAAATCTTAAGTGTGCGTAGCACAACGTACAGGTCGATGCCTTGCTCGATGATCTCCTTCTGCTGTTTGAGAACCTCAAACTGCTCTGGGTTGTCGGTGCCTGACATCTGGGTGCTGTAGCTGCCGATGCCAGACGAGGCTGTGGAGTCCAGAGAGTTAATGCTCCCATAGCGGTTTATGGTCTCAGGAGCCTTTGTCTCCGTGCTCTCCTGTTCTGACGGTTTCTCTTGGCCTGAGGAGCAAAAAAATATGAGCTAAGACGACACGAGAGGGATGATAGATGAGCGTAAATAACCATTTCTATTGTTACTGGAAGAAGAAACTGCCTGAAAACATCACAAAGGTGAAATTTTTAAACTGAAATTTTGTTGTTGGCACAAACTCAGCCTGGAGGCTTAAGAAGAGAGCAAACTTTAAGTCAGTAGTGCAGGAGAGACACTTCAGTAATTGAAAAAGGAAACTGCAATATAGAGAACAAAGTGACCCTGAGGCTGTCCTAATGATTGTTGTTGGCAGCGAGGGTATGCACACTGGCGTTACTCACATGCACGAAGACCACAGCCTAACCGACTCCAGAAAACACACACTTATTCACACGGAGCAGGTGCAAGGGAGGAGGAGGAACGGAGGATATTTTAAAAAAGGTGAGTTATCTAAAACGCTCCAGGCTGTTACAGAGGAAGTTGCCAGAACTTAAAGGCCAACAGAGGCGGCTTGTTAAGCCTGCCGAGATGTTTCAGGGATTTGCAGCGGCTGCCCTAACCCCCCTGCAAGGGCCGGGCATCTTATTACCCATCGGAAACTCTTTAAAACATTCAGGACAGTGTCACAGTAATGTGAGCTGGCAGTGTGCTTCCCTTTCTTAGCCTGACAGGGTGGAGAGGCAAAGGTGGGAGGAGGGTAAAATGAACTCAAGGTTTAAACTGTGAACTGAGGAAACACTTCATCACATATTCATGAGTTTTACAAGCAGCCCATCGAGTTCAGAACAAGAGTTTTTAACATTAGTCTGAATGAATCCACACACGGTTCGGTTATTCTCTATAAATAAGGGGACATCCTATAAACAACACAGGTTACATAATGCAAGACTAGCACAAAATCATCTAAAGCAAACACAACAGGCTTAAAACCAACAAGTCTCATCACAGCAACACATTCTAGCAGACACTCCGAACTCTTCTACTGTTACCTGCTCTTGCTTTGAAGTCACACAAAAAGGGGAGAAAATAACACAAGAGAAGATTGAAAAGTGAAGCTGATGTGTTTTACTTCCACATTTCAGTTTTTTATATTCACAAATCAAATCGCTTTTCTATTGTTTTAAGAAGGAAACAGTTTTCTTCTAAAACCTCCGAGGGCCAGCAGGGAATATTTAACATTCAAAATTAAAATTCTGACCTATGAGCACCTGCTAGACTGCTAATGAGTTTTCATAAGTTATGGCAGGAATATCGTCTCTGCGAGATAACACAACTGCCTCTGCTTGTTAGTCTTGACAGCTTAGCCTGAGGCCAGCCTGTGGATAGTCCCAGGGACTTGTGGGATATCTTTCCTTAGTTTGAGCTTCACCTTTGGAAAACAACAGAAATCCTCCAGTGTGCAGAAAACCCACAAGCCGGTCTCACACACAGGATACACTCCGTATGTTCTAGACGGGTGTTTCACTGCCGCTCGGCTCCAGGTGTTGCTCTTTTTTAGGTTAAACCTGCAGGATTAGCCTGTCTGCGCCGGCCCTGTGGGCATTATCTCACTGCCTCCTCTGGCTGGAGCTGAGCTGAAGGATGCTCGCTTTGCTTCATAGCTGTATCTTCCCTGATGAATGCCAACTGTCAATCCTACAACCGATTGCAGGCGAGCTGACGGAAGAGAGCTTTAGCGCTAACCCCAGTTAACCTCGACGATAAACTGCTGCCAAAAGCCCGGCCTGATCAGGGGAGAGACTAGTTGTAACCTTGGCAGGAACGTCTCTGACACAACACAAGTTCAATTCTCTACAGACTTAAAAGAAAAACAGCAATCTGGATTTTTATGGGCAAAAGCCAAAAGCATAATATTGCAGGCACACAAACAAATCAAGCATGTGCCATCTGCATAAGTCAGTTTAAACTATATCTGATCACGCCAAGATATAAAATATGAAATGCAGTGATATGCATCAGTGACTTTCCCTTGGAGTTAAGTTCATCCTTCCATAACGGCGCTGGGATTTAACATCAAGTGAGAACTTTGCGTGTTTATTTTCTCCTATATTGATCCAGACTCAAAGACACACATGAATTCTGCTGCTTATTTGTCTAAAAACTAAATATTTAGTCAGTTTGTACAACTAGAGTGAACATAGAAAGGTTATTTTCTTGTTATTTTCTGATGTGTTTAGTTATCTTTTCCAGACAGATTTAACGAATCTCACTGATGTTCAGAGTATCAGCGTCTTACCGAGGCTGGTCTGGGAGTTGGGGTTGACGTATTGGTCTTTACTCCATTCCACCATACATTTCAGGATGGACACGAGACATTCAAGGCCTTTCTTCCTCAGGGTCAGCTCCTAGAGAGGGGTTAAAAAAGGGTTATACCACTGCCTCATGACATACAATATTTGATAAAAAATAAGGCAAAAAAAGAAAAAAACTGGAGAGAGAGAAGAGAAAAATATCACCTGTAGGGGTGTCGTGCCAAGCTCGTGGCCTCCGCGGCCCTGCGCAATTTTTGAGAGGTCGTTGACCAACCTCTCAAATATATTAGCAGCATTCAAGTCACAGTCATAGTTCACGTAGATGTCCACCACACTCTGGGCATCTGAGAGAGACAAATCAGACAGTTTGTCAGCACGAATGTGAAAGAAATACACACTTTGAACACTGCTTTTATTTAGCCTAAAGCATCTCAATAATTTTACCGTTTATAAGAGTTTTAATATAAACATTTACTTAAGAGAGGCTTCTAAAAAATGCATCATGTGTTTAGACAGATTTAAGGACAAGAATTTTGCAAACCATCAGGGTTAAGTGTCACATTCACTGCCTTTAAGGGGCCAGTTTCCTTTCAATGAAATTAAAACACAAACCTGCACATATTCTAGTGAGGGTTTGTATGACCATCCACTTGTGGTCGTAGGAGCTCGTGGACGTCTCGAGAATGTACAGGAAAATCTCCTTGAAGAACACCTGCAGACAAAGTCCATGTGATGGTAAGAAACAGCAACATGCCAAACAAAGAGGAGAGCAAAAAAACACCTCGAGCTGCCTGCATGACCTGCGCAGCACTCAATATTCTCCAGGAGCCCACATGAGCTTTCTTCAGTAGACACAGCAAACATAGCGGGCGGCCAGGCATTAGAAACTTTGAACGGACTCAAACAGAATAACAAGCTGGAGGCAGGAGAGCGCTGGTGATGGTGAAACAGCACAGAGAAATGTCAGACTCAATATCAGAACATACTGGATGAGATGTTCTTCTGCTTAATTTCAGCAGGTAATTAGAGAGCTAAAAACTGATGTTTACAGGAACTGTTTTACAATCCTGATTTTGTAATTTGTAATCTGTTGCACTTCACATTTTTGCACCCGTTCTGCCGTAGTCACTAATTTCCTGTTTCTCAGAGAGACTGTCAGCTTCCAGAGAGGTGTGAAACCGTCAATTCTCATGAAGAAGTGGTGGGTGGATGTATAAATATAGTTACTGTACTTAGCCAACCTGTTCGTCTCGTTTTCCCTCTAATTAAGCTCTAGTCAGAATGTCAGCAGAAAAAATCCTTATTTTCTACAGAAGAAATCTGTCTTATTACCTAAGATAACAACAAAAACTAAAATTTTCTTGATACTGCGCTAATCTTATTACATTTCACTGTGTTTGTACTCTATGATTATTATGGGACAAAAAAACTTTTATCAACTACATCTGTTTTACCTCGATTTGCATCTTGAGGTGCGTCTTGAAGTGGGAGAGCAAAGTGAGGAAAATGGAGAGTGAGAGCTCGAAGACCTCAGGCACAGAAGAGACGCCGTTCTTGGACAGCGCCACGCACAGATACTGCTTGATAGCGTTGATGAACATCTCGTTAGTCTTGAAGATGGGCCCGGCGTTCTGCAGGATGGACAGGAGCAGCTGCAGGGACAAGACCTTCGATCGCAGCTCATGGGACCTGAGGCAGAGGAGCAAAGAGGAAAACGTTCATCAGTGATTAATGGATGTGAAGACAGCACATCATGCAGCTTGGGCTGTAAAATTATCAAAAGGAGCTGTGTGAAGTTAAGGGGGAGGGTTCTAGTAGAATGCAAAATTTATTAGTAGTTACCAAATAATAAAAACAAGAAAATACACTGTAGAATGTTTGAGAAACCAATAATCACAGAGAGAAAGGTTAAAACAGAGTGCAGGTCCACGTCCGTATGTTTAGCTCTTTTACTGCATTGTTTGTGTCCCAAACCGTTGAAAATGAAGCTCCTGCATAAACAACTTGATGGATTTCCACCACCATCTGCTCAAGACTCTGGGAACACACCGTCACTCTGATGAACATTAACATTATAGATGTGCAAAATTCAGCAATAAGAAAAGATAGCAGCCTCACTAAAACTGAGAATTTATATTCAAATTCATTGTCCTTCAAGCAAAGTTAAACGTCAAAGCAACAGAGATGTAATGCACACTGAGCCCACATCGTTCTGTTTCCCCCCATCTGAGAATTAAAATCTTCAGCAGCCATCATAGAAATGCTGGGGCAACTAAATCAAAGCTCCTCTGTGTGTGTTAAGCTTCAGCTTGTCTGAACTGTTTTCCTGCAGCAGCAGGACAGAAAAACTGAGGCTCAAAAAACATACTTTCAGCTACTTTATATGCTGAGATTGGCTGCTTCTCTGCAACGTCTTCCATCTCTGGCGAGCAGACAAAATAGGATTTATGTGGCAGAACAAAAATGTGTCTCTGCTTCTTCCACAAGGGCCAAAAATATGGACTTTTTTTTTCTTCCAAAAGGGCTACACACACACACACACACACACACACACAAACCACACAGGCATTCTCATGGTGAACTGACTATAGAGCAAGAAACACTAAAGAGAAAGAAGAACAAGCAAAATACTTATAAATAATAATAATTTTAATAATAAGAAAGTAAATATAGATGAACAATACATGGATAAATGTGTTGTACATAAGACTACATTACCCATAATTCCAAAAACCAGGAAGAAAGAAACCAGCTTGCTGTTTCTTGTACAAGTTCACTCAAGCTCGCCAGTTGTTTTAGAAGCTGTCTTGTGTGTTCAGATGAACTGATCATGTACGGATGGAAAATCCATTCTTAATTAACTTCATACTGTTTTCCACAGAAGTATTTTCATCAGAAATACTTCAACTAAACAGAATATGGTAAAGACTGGCAGAGGAGAACAGGTCAGTACATCCTGTGCTCTAAATCATTAAAGTTGTTGATACCAAGCACATAATAATCCCTCTCAAAACCAGATGTGCACCTTCTGATCCGCCATGAAGGCACAAACTAGTTTCTGCAAGTCAAGGTAATAATAATGCAGCTTTTCAGCCTGTGTGTTGTGAGTGGGACAGAAAGTGAAACATCACACAGAGCAGCCTTGTTGCAATGTAAAAGGTTTCCGTCTGGCAGTGACAAGGCCTTCCTGAGCCACAAAACACACACACTGCTCCACTGCATAACTTTAGCTTTACTGCTGAAACACCTTTATGAGAAAAACATATTCATCCACACTGTAAAAGAAGGTGCAGAGTTTGGATTAAGCGCCATGGATTTTTGAGATGATCATCCAGCCAGAGCGGCCGACAGAGCCATTAGCTCTGCTTGGACTCCAGACTGCTCCTGGCTAATGCCTGGTCTCAGGAAAAGAAAACAGACCAAAATGGACTCTTCCAGGCCAAGCAGGGAAAAATCAGAGGCTCAACTACAGCATCTCGGTTTTAAATGTTGCACTCGACAGGGTCCAGAGTGTCATGAGTCGACAGAGTGCAGGGAAGCAGGGAGGTGGGCTCAAACGCAGTTTAAACTCAAACAAGTTAATGGGACTTAGTTTCCCAGATGTCAGCCTTTCAAGGGGCTGTTGGCCATATTATCACCACCATCTTGTTGCCACTGTTTGCATTTCCCCAGATATAAATTAAAACAAAAAATAGGAAAAATGTTTCCTGGGTTAATAAATGTATTTGCATTGCTCTATTTTATTTTAAATCATATTCTATTCTGTGTATATGTTCTATGTTTGTAGCATAAAGTGCTACCATTTGCGATCATTATGCAGCGATGTGTTGGACAAAGACAAATAAAACATCTTAAAATGCTCAAAAATTCTAGAATAGACTGTCCTTATACTTTGCATGACATGAACATTTCCAAGATTAGATAAATAAAAAGTAAATAAACAAATAGAATCACCCAGCAGACACTGTGTGAATTGAATTACACACAGAAACCAGATCCAGGAAACCCTGTTTCACAAAGAAGCTGCTGCTATCAGGACGAGCTAATCAGATGCCTCTCTTTTGGCAAACCAGAGCATGCTCGCAAGTAATATAGTGAATAATGGCAAAATCAGATTATTTTCCTCTTTCTGCTGCTTTGAAAAAGGGAAATGGTTAAAAGGGGATTCTGCGCTTCATGAAAACAGGAAGTGATTCAGAAAATGCTGAGTGATGCCTCATTGTCTCCTTCATCATTACACTATCGCTATCACTGGAGCAATCCTCGTTATAAACCGTGACTCACATCTATTCTTATCTGCGACACCCAGACAGAAAAACAACCGAGGCAGAGCTCAGTTCTAACTGTAGAACAGAGTACAACATGACCTTTATCTACGAATGTGTTCAGGAACAAAAGCTGGAAAATATCTGAATGACAAATAAACATGTTGGAGAATAAACACTTTTCCTTCACTATGAAGTGGGTTTTACTCTCCTGTCTCTTGCTTATCAGTGTGAAGGTTCACTGCTGGAAATGTTCAGATAATATCTGAGATTTTGTTAAGACCAAAGGATTAGTTTTGGTTTTGACTTATAATGATGCATGCTTATTGTAACGCAAAGAAAGGACCGCAACTGAACATTATTTTTGTTATTAATAAGTTATTTTCTTGAGTGAACGATTTTTCTTTTTAGATTTTTTGATTATAAATAATGAGAACGTTACAGAATTTGTCTTAAACCCAAATATGTTCAATTTATTATTAGATATGGCAAGAAGGAAAATATTGTCAACTAGACCGAGTGAATTTTTTGTCATTTTTGCTTAAAAATTTCTTATATATCCGGTGCAATTTATAATAACAAGCGCAACAGCTGCAACCAGCAGTGTACATCAAATGGTTGATGAGTTTTGGAAGGGAGAGGGGCTAAAATGTAGGAGTGGGGCAAGTCATGACCAATGAAAGTGTGCGTGTGTGTGTATGTGTGTGTGTGTGTGTGTGTGTTTTCACAAAGTTTGGCCATGT
>MDSQ01000379.1_pt1 | contig 10856 bp, 8 predicted proteins | sample 1008251 | NCBI WGS metagenome assembly MDSQ01 (sample SAMN05526597, study PRJNA338239) | gut metagenome | isolation source: Hindgut content | host: Naso unicornis | place: Saudi Arabia: Red Sea | collected 2016-05
ACAAAAGGTCCGGGTTCATTTACTGGGCTTAGAATTGGAATTGCCACTGTAAAAGGATTTGCAAAAGCTAAAAATTTAAAAGTTATAGAAGTTATTAAAAATGCTCTATTCTTACTCTTAAAATTCATTTATACATAATTATGTTTTGATGGTATTTGTATAAATTACAGTAGCTCCTTAACAGGCAGTGTCATGACCTTTTTCTGTCAACAATTTGGAAAGAAAATGAGCCCTTAGCTTGGTTTAAACAAACATCCAGACCATAATATGTATTACAATGATTACTGACTGCTTTGTTTTTATTACTTTGATTTTACTTACGAATAATGACAAAAAAAATATGTGTCAGAAGTGGGATTCGAACCCACGCCTCCATTCGGAGACCAGAAGTCCCGTCTCTACGGAAGGATTAGAACCTTGAGTCTGGCGCCTTAGACCACTCGGCCATCCTGACACGGTGCTTAAACACGATGAAGTAGAACATTTTATCTATACTCATTTTCCTATGAATTTTTGTGGTTATATGGGTTATTGTATTTATGACATAAGTAGGATTTCAGAATACAAGAGTTTTATAGGGTGTGTTTTCCGTCCATTTCCACAGCACTAACTGTGGCTGGTTCTCTTCGGCGCATGCTCAGATTGGCGTTCTCGACTTCCGCTGTAGCTCTGTGCGGCAGCCATATTACACTTCCGTTCGTCAAGGGTATCTGAAGGCACCAGGCTAGACAACATGTACCGGTTTGCCAAAGCTGCAGTAAACATCACTGGTAAGGAAATGGTTTATTCGTAGAAATTTAATTGTCTTTGTGTATTCAAGCCAGCCGACGGTTTGATTTCAGTCGACTCAAGTTAGACCAGCATGCCTTTGGTCTGTGACCGCGGTCAGCGTGCTAACATTAGCAGCCCGCTGCTAGCAAACTAACATTAGCAACTCTCGCTAGAGACGCGTTATGTTTCTACTACTGTTATTTGTGTAACCAGACTCCCTGAAATGTCTCCTTTAAGTTAACTAGGTTGATGTGTTTTAAGTTAAGTCTATTCGAATTGGCCTTAATTACGTGCTTAGTGCACTGAGAGGGATTTTTCCGAAACACGTACGTGTAACTTACAATTTAAGCTAGTGATGGGCTACTTCCTTTGTAATGTTTATATCTTACACGGATAGCATTAATAGTAATTGAAAATAATAAGATACTCCTAACTGTCTGGATGGATGATGCCCATGAATTTGACTTTGAGGAAACGGAAGGGCAAATAAGGACAGTCTTTTCAGCTGTCTCATTGTAGCCGATCTAAATAAATGGATGTGGAATCAGTAAGTTCCGTAATGTTTTCATACATCATTTGGTACAACTTTGTCTTGACCATAATCAACCAAGTAAATTCTGTGGGTTTCTTCTTCATAATGTAATTCAGCCCTGGATTGTTTTTCATAGACAGTAGGTGGTTCTGGGTGTCATGTAAGTCTGTCCTATGTCTACATGATTAAATACTGTGTAACTCTTAGTATGACTGAGATGTTTGAATAAAGAAAATCTTGATCGGAGTATCTTCTATCCAGCTTATCTAGCTTTATGAACATATTAGCTTCTGTAACTGCATCCTTTAATGTGCCCTTTTTGCTTGTGTATTTACATTAGGTGATGAAAAGGAAAACTTATTAGTGTGACATTATGTAAAGACTCGTCACTGTTGTAAAGAAATGTTTTTTAATCCAGGTCAGGCCGCGAGGCAAGTGAGGCATGGATCCACCGCCCAACCGGACTTCCACACCAAGTATGGCACCGGTCTGATGATTGGTGGAGCTGTCTTCTGCACAGCTGTGTGGTCATACGTAAGTCATGCTGTCCTGTTATTTCACGTCACATCGTTTTTAAGTATGACCTGAACACACAGCTTACCATCTGTACATTCTTTAGTCTTTGGCTTAGATTTGTTGTGAGATTGTATCTTTTGCTAGAGAAAGACTAAAGAGTCCTCTGTTCAAATATAAAAAAAATACGGGCATTACCTCTGGAAAAATTATTTTCCTGTCAATGTGCAGGTGCTGACTCAGACTGGCATCACCTGGAATTTTTCACCTGTTGGAAGGATCATGCCCAAAGAGTGGAGAGAGGCAGAGGAGGAGTAAAGAGCCACCATGACAGACATCCTTCTTACCTAATAAACCTTGTGGTTGTACAAATGAATGATGATTATCTGTGTTCAAACAGCAAATGCCTCTGTTTATTCCAACATGTTACTTTGTCTAAATAAATTAAGTATGATTCTACTGATCAGTGTTTCTTCTTTGATGCTGTGTGATATTTCTAGTTACCCAAGTTGCTTCTTATTGTTGATGATCTATTGTTCATGATATACGCTAAATATGTTTGTCAGTCACATGAACACCATCAACTCTGCCCAACGGCAAGTTCATGGAAACCTAAGAACTGTTTGCTTTTACATATGTTTACTCTTCCTTTGTGAGTGATCGATAACATTCTTTTTTATACCCTTTTGTCAGTATACGTTTATCTTTATTGTTAAGTCAACAGGGACAATGCACAGTAGATGTGTTGCACCAGAAAAGGCTTTAAGCAAATGTGCATCTGCTGTCTCTGGGAGGAGGTTAACCCTGGCACACAATTCTGATTACAAAAACTCTAACTCATAATTTATAAAACTGTATCCATATTTCAGATAATTACACACATGTAAATACATTAGTCATATCTTACTATTTCATCACATTTAACAGCTACATAAAATTTTATTTTCTGTTCATGGACACTAACCTAATGTCTACAGGACTGTCCATTCAGCCATTTTTAATGAGTCAGGGGTTTTTTGTTTTAAAGTATACAGCATTAATAAAAATCTGCGGGGTATTCCACAGTCAGCTGCTTGACTACAAAAGTGGTCTGGCTAAACTTTGCAGATGGAAATTAGACACAACAGTCCCCTCTAATAAAGGCTTTTGTTTATATTATACCAGTGTTTCAACTTGTTAGTGGTGGGGCAGGGCTGTGGAAGATCTTGTACAATAAACAAACATTATTTGTAAACAAAAAAAATTCAAAATCCAGAAAATTATATCTAAAGAAGTATTTATGCTGAATGGCTCCGTTATTGAACTATTTATTATTTCTTATGTGAATCCTAAGAGCAAAAAAATTATATGCAACATATATGTTATTGTATTGGGATTACTGGTATTTCTGATGCATCATATTGTGAGGATCATATTACTGTTGCTCAGCTGCTTGGTCTCACTGAAACATAACTGAGTGTTGCTCAGGCTAATGGTTATAAATAGTAAGCCTACTTTCAATTTTAGTTCTTGGATAAATGTACTCTAATATTCAGTGATTTTTGTTTGTCTATTTGTATGTATATGTTTGTTTTTCTGTTATTAAATGTTGTTGAGCAGAAGAAGTCCTAATTAGAGAAAGTTGGGTACGTCAGAGAACGAACAGCGAATAGATCCAATCGAATGCAAAACGAACGTACCGCTCTAGCCAATCAGCATCGGGGGGTGTGCTCCGCCCCGCCCCGCCGCTGCTCCTCCGCGATGCGCTAAGGTCACTGCTGTCATTCGGTAGCTAACCAGCCGAAGGAAGCGGAGGAGACCCAGCAAGGAAAGTGCAGGAAAGAAACAGCCAAACCAGCAACATGTCTCTGTCTAACAAACTCACCCTGGACAAGGTGGACGTCAAAGGGAAGCGGGTCATCATGAGGTGAGCGGATATGAACCAGCTGATGCGACTAATGGGAAATTGGATTAACGTTGTTTGGTTTAGCTAACGTTAGCTAGTTAACTTACAGTTTTGTCCGTGTTCTGGTCCGCAAACTGAACCTTAATGTGATGACAAAGTGTGTGGTGCTCTACAGTGTTGATGTAACGACTCTGAAGTGTTCGAGTCGGTTCAGACCACACCAACGGGCAGACAGGAAGTGAACTTGTCGGTTGTCACGTTTTCCATCCATTTTACGTGCCCGTGAGGAGATGCTGCATGGATCCGACAGACTGCATCCGTGATGTAACGTCACATCTTTAAACCGAAGTTAACATCGCTGCACTGATCCAGTGTTTTACATTGTGAGAAATGCGATACAGACGTGATGCTGCATCTGTTTTCTGAAAAAGCGAATTCGGTTGCTCAGATATTCAGTTTAATGAATTTGACGATAAAAGCCTCAAATTAATGACCTTTGCTGAATGAAGCTGGTCCCGACGTGATGCAGGAAACATCACATGATTTAAACTTTAAATATCATAAAGTAGTTTTTTTCTGAATTAGCACTTAAGCTGTCGTTAATGATCAGAAATGTAATTGGTTTATTTAGTTTCAACCGAGAATCTACTGATTCAAGACTAGTTAGTAAAGTGAACAGGAGAAGCTGATTCAGTGCCTGAGGAAGCTTAGGCCTCATAAATTTAAATTCCTTCCTTTATAGTCAAAGCACAATGTCTTTGTCTGGATTTATATCCAGCCAGTTTCTTTTAATGTTAGAAATTCCTTTAAACTGACAGTATTTTACTACAGGCAGGTTTTCATGTTTGTCAGATGCTTGTTGGATATTTCCTCTGGCCCTTGACGATGGAAGTGCACTTGAAACCGACACCCCCTGTGGAAATGTCAAAAGGCCCTTTGGGTTTGCTCAGCTTGGTGATGCAATGGCAGGCAGCATAGGACAAGGTTCACACACTGCTCAGTGTCAAAAGGTCCAGTTCACTCCACGTTTAGGGAGTTTCTGTGTGGAGACAATGAGACAATAAGTAACCTCCCGTCAGACACACAGTGAGTGTGTTTTCTGAACTTCCAGCCTCAACCAAAGTGCATTGTGTGAGCTGCTGGTCCAGAATTATAAAGAGGGGAGGCAGGACGTTGCTGCAGAGACCTGACAGAAATCTGTTCAGCAGCCAAATCCAGCAGAGGGCAGGAACCCACTTCCCGGAGAGGCGTTGCACATTTTCATGTAGCTCACAACTAGCATATTTCAATGAGCTTGCACAAACATGTCAGATTGTAATAATCTCATTGGTTGAGTTCATAACAGACATATGACAAGAGAAGAGGAAGGTTTCCAAAGACATATCTCTGCTGCTTAATAAAAGAAATGCCAGCTTTGGACATAGTGATTTTTAGCTATCAATTGTACCCAATGCTTGTCCTGGTAAAAAATAAAAATCAAAGGCATTTTCAAAATTTTCAGTAATTGGTCTTTATGGTTGAAGTTAGCTGTTAGCCACCCTGAGCTGTGAATAGCTGCAGTTTTGCGTTGCTCATCAAGGTTTAAATCTTTCAGTGAGCTTTTTTTCCCCCACTGAGAAACGTGTGAGCCCATGAATGTTTGAAGATGGAGCACAACCTGAAAAGATCTGCAGATCCACACGCAAGAGCAACAGATGGAGCGAAGTTAGGAGCGCTGCTACAATTATTAGATGATTCTTTGTATGTGGGAGCTGCTGAGCCACTGAACTGCTGACTGTTGGGTTTAGTGCTCAGACAATGGATCGCTGTCATTATGGCAGTGGGTGAGGTGTGTGTGTGTGTGTGCAGGCCGATCATGGGTCTGAGTGCATCAGGTCCTCAGACAGAGAGGAGGGAGGTGGTTATGTAACTGCCTGGAGTACGAGGGATGCAGCATGTTCTCTTGTGCTGCCAGCGTGCATCACTGCACGGCTGCACGGCTGCACATGCAACCAGCTCAGTGGGAGGAGCCACATTAAGGGTTAGGGTCACGAATGCTGAAAAGGGGAACATGTTTCAGACAAAAGCCTCCAGTATCTGAATGTGTCTGTGTTGACCGACTGTGTTCTGAAGTTGAAGCCCAGTAGGTCCCAGAATGCAATGCTGCAACAATTTTGTAATTGAGTAAGACAGAAATTACACAAGCATTGTTGTGTAAGTATGGAAAGATGTTTCTCAATTTCCATTCATTTAGAAAATAATTTTTGTACATGACTGTTACTTAGTAAGCCAACCACAAGAAAAAAAATGAAATCATTTACATGCAGTATTTATTCATTATTTTTTATTATTAAGATTGCATGGTTCATGTATAAGTGAATGTGTGGAGGTTGTGTCTTTTTGTAACTTACAGCACCTTACAGGCTTCAAATTTCGTTGTGTGGTTTCCAGGAATGCAATGACAATAAAGGCATTCTGTCCATTCTGTCTACTGTATCTATCATGGATGTGCATGTTGTTTAGTTTGTATTTTACGTATTTGTCAGCATGTAAGAACCACACAAACAGTCCCGACACAGAAAGCATTCTGCGAGTCTGACGTCCTGTTTATTCACATTATGTTGGTGGTTTTTAGCTACATTTTTTTTTCAAGAAACGCTGACGTATGAAATGCACTGAACATCTCATTAGTGAAGGTCTTTCTAATAATTCAATTTCTTTCTCTGTCAGGGTTGATTTCAACGTTCCAATGAAGGACAAGCACATCACAAACAACCAGAGGTAAACGTTTTGACATCCTTCATGTTCTTCAAGATAAAATCAATGAGCCAAGCTTGAACTTAAAATAAATAAACATTAGCTTTGTTTTATCCTGTAAAAACAAATAAAAATGTATTTTCCCATGCACATCATGTTCATGAATCAGCTATATAAAGGTTTAAGGAAGGATTTGCTGAACTCTTTTCAGGATCAAGGCAGCTGTTCCCAGCATCCAACACTGCCTGAACAACGGGGCCAAATCCGTCGTGCTGATGAGCCATCTGGGTCGTCCTGACGGAAACTTCATGCCCGAGAAGTTTTCTCTGGAGCCCGTCGCCGCCGAGCTCAAGACCCTGCTGGGAAGGTTCGTTGAGGGATTGAACGACTGAATGCTTTTCTTTCACCACATTCAGTTCATCTCCCAAAGCACAGAAATAAAGTTATATACTCATACCTGGAATATTTTTATGTTTGGTTGAAATTCAAGTTATAATCCAGGTTCACTTGCACAGACCTGTGCTAAGTGATAACAGCAGATGGGTTTAGTACACCTGTTCTTCATCTTATATATATCAACCAGTAACACACATTGGTCACCTCAGGTCTGTGACTCAGCATTTTTAAGTGAGCACTCACCAATCATCGGCATTACACTGCATTTCCTGTAGGTTCGTCACAATAAAAGCCTTCCTGTGGGTCTCAAGTAGGATGCTTTTACTGTGAAGCAGCAGCAGGAAATGTTCGTTTTGCTTTATCAGCAACATAACACAGCTCTGACTCGACTAGAGTAGAGCTGTCATATACATACTTGCTGCATAGTTCATCGTAACAGTGATCAATACCATAAAGAGAAGTCACTACAGATTAATTTAACAGCTACTTCAGAAAAAGATGCTGTGGTTCATCTTTTCCTTTCTGATGTTCATGTTGAAGTCTGGGTGGAGTCACCATTTGAGTCAAGTTCAGTCAAACTCAATACTGCTCTGTTTGAAATGTCATTATATACATATTAAATCATAACAGAGTTTCTTGGCATCACAGCTTCTTTATCTTCATTAGTGTCTCTCATTTTGTCAAGATTGTAAAATATCCCCCATCACTCCGTCCTCACTGGTCTTCTGTGACTCTGTAGGGACGTCACGTTCCTGAAGGACTGTGTGGGTCCAGATGTGGAGGCTGCCTGCGCTAACCCCGCTGCCGGATCCGTCATCCTGCTGGAGAACCTCCGCTTCCACGTCGCTGAGGAGGGAAAAGGCAAGGACGCCTCCGGGAACAAGGTGAGGCTCGCAGCCGTTTGTCTGTGCACACAGCTGTTGATGTGTGACAGAATTTTGTCCATCATATGTTGGAGTTATGTCAAGTTACTAGCGGCAGCCAGCAGTGATTGATTATGCTTGCCTCTCGTTAAAACAGAAGACAGCGTGCACACCTTCTGAATGTTTTGTTTTATTTTTTATTTTATTCTTCTTGCACTCGTATTCAGCCACAGATCAGAACAAAGAGGCACTGAAGGATCAAATTTGTTCAGGAGACAAACCCAACAATGGCTTCTTCTGAGGAGTGTGCATTATTCTAACACAGATATCACAGTATTTTGTTCCAGACTTAAAAGCTGCAGTTTTTATTCCATACATAACCTACTGGAAAGACAGTTTACCCCCTTCAGTCTGAGGCAGAATATTTGGCCTCCTGTCTGTCAGTTCAACTGTTTAAATTGTCTGATCGGGCTGTTTGGTTTCCTGCCTTTGAACATGTTGTTCGTTTTCTTCTGGCTGTCAGACAGAAAGCAGCTGAGTCAGTCACCTGGAGAAAAAACGCACAGTCACTCCAGCTGCAGTGTCTGAAACATCTGCGTCATCGTCCGATGACGAGGCGGTTAGGAGTACTGCAGAGACTGAAATCATTTTTAGAACCTGCTTTAGTGCTCTGTGTTTACTCAGCATCATTTTATTTTAATTGGGAAATTACATAAAAACATGTAGTTCAGTCAGGTGGACTGAAAAATATTTAGTCTGTGTAATTTAACTTGATGCAGCTCTCATAAGTGTTTGAGGGGTCGCTGTAGAGGAAACTGGTGAGTGTGTAATGGACAGCAAAGAGAGTGAGACAGACACAATATTTAAATCCAAAACTTTTCAAGAGTTTAATGGGAAAATACTGCCCTTTTCCTTTTTTGCTGTGTCATTGAAGACAGGACAGAATAGCTCAGTGACAAAAATTACGGACCACAAAGCTGACAATGATGGAAACGAACACTAGTGTAGCAGTAGTTTTATATGATGTGTGCACATAATGGTCAGTGAATGTTTGTGTCAGTATGTTATCACAAGAATTTTTACATTTTCTACAATCTACTGCAGTTAAACCTAAAATGCTTTAAAGCACACAAATAACGAAGCATTTCTCGATGACTGTACACTGAGTTCAGTTTCTCTGCTCTGAGCTCATTCGTCAGGGTTTAGCTCAGCTGTTGGCCTGTCCGAGTTGCCCATTAGACTTCGAAACACGCACAGACTGAGACTGGGTGTGTGTGATCAGATGTAAGCTCAGATTCAGACTCAGGCGTCCTCACACATGTGAATGTTGGTCCTGTGAGCTCGCGGTTGATCTGCAGCTTTGACCTGCTGGCATTTCTTCTGAAGGTCAGCGGGTCGTCGCGACTGGACGTGTTGCTTTTCCTGTCTTGAGGGGCCTGGCTGGTATGCAGCCTGCTGGGCTGGTTTCTACTGTACAGCTCTACTGTATCAGATAGGAAGCTCTATTTTTAGTTAATTATAGAAACATTTCTCACTAGCAAGGCTGAATTCATTTCACTTGTCAAGTCAAACATGGAGACGTTTGTCAGCTACAAATGACGACACTATGAAGATGAAATCATGACGCAAACAGCAGCAAACATGCAGCAAATAAAGCTGGTTTCTTTGTGACAGCAGTTACTTTAACTGTAGACTGTGGGCTGAAGAGGTGGATGAAGCAGTAATGAAGCGTGCAGCACTCATCTGACATTTGAACGACACTGAAGAACTCTGTTGACCTTTTTGAGCCCTGCAGTCACACACTCGCGACCTTCGCCTGCTAAAGTGCAGCAGGAACCTGATCCACAATCACTGACTGATCATAAGGAACCTCTGAATCCTGGAGTAGAAAAGCATGAAGACAGTCAGTCAGTGGAGTTGGTCAGTCAGAGACATTTGCCTCTAACTTATCAAACGCATTTCAGCAGCATTTCTTTTCTTCATCAAAAGAAAAGTGATATTAATGTTTATTCAAAAATGCTCTAAAAAATTGGAAAATGACAAGTTCTAACTTAGAAATACGCTGGTCTGTCCGTTGAACGTTTTTACTGTTAGTTGTCAAACTAATCGTTGAAGAGACACGCAGAGTACAACCCCTGTTGCTGGTTACTTCTCTCAGTCAGTCTGTCTGTGTCCCCATCCTCTCTTATCTCTGCTCTGTCTTTGTGCCCCTCAGACGAAGGCGACCCAGGAGCAGATCGACTCCTTCAGGGCGTCTCTGTCCAAACTGGGAGACGTTTACATCAACGATGCTTTCGGCACCGCTCACAGGGCCCACAGGTGAGCCACCTGTCTGCACGCAGAGCTGATCAGTGAAAGACAGAAACACTGACGTATGCGATAATTTCCTGTGTTCCTTCCTTCCGCCCGATCCTCTCCTGTCTTCCTCTTCCTCCTCTGTCTCAGCTCCATGGTGGGAGTGAATCTTCCTCAGAAGGCGGCTGGTTTTCTGATGAAGAAGGAGCTTGACTACTTTGCCATGGCTCTGGAGAAACCCAACAGGCCCTTCCTGGCCATCCTGGGAGGGTGAGAACTGTTCATTTGAATTATTCATCAGACTGAACTTCACACTGTAAACAGACCTGAGTTCAGTGCAGAGAGCTGCGCTGGTGGAAAAGTTCGGCTCCACGTACAGAAAACCAAACCAAGATGTCTGTTTGAGTTACACAATAATTTCTGAACCGTTTTCATGGTTGCAGCTAGCGTGATGATTGTGAGGAAAACAGCAAAAATATCACATTACACAGTCATTACCAGGAATTTGCGCCTGCATGTATTGCAGGAATGATTGAACCTAAGTTTTGAACCTGTGTGTTTAAATTGTGTAACAGCAGCAAAACAGCTATAGAGGAGTGTTTTTCCTCCAGACTAGAACACAAAAGTTATAGTAGTTTTTCTTGCAGAAGCCATTAAATTTAAAAATAAATCTTCTTATGAGCGACGTCCTCTTCCTCTTCTGCAGTTCAGTATCATCACACAGCAGCATCTCTTTAAAACCGCCAGGTGGACATCCAGGAATAGAGGCTGTAAGCTCATTATGTAACATGTGGTGTCACTGTGCTGTACTTCCTGCAGACACCCACTGCTCAGCTCTAACAGCTCTTAAGCTCCAATCAAAAAC
>MDSQ01000380.1_pt1 | contig 10848 bp, 7 predicted proteins | sample 1008251 | NCBI WGS metagenome assembly MDSQ01 (sample SAMN05526597, study PRJNA338239) | gut metagenome | isolation source: Hindgut content | host: Naso unicornis | place: Saudi Arabia: Red Sea | collected 2016-05
TCTCCAGATGCTGTATCGCTGTCTACCGGAAGTCAGATGGCGAATGCAGCCGATGGGTTCCAAGTTTGCTTTCTTCTTTACATCTTTCTCTCTCCATAATTTTCTTGCTTTCATGTCTATCTTTTCTTCCTCCTGATATGTCTGATTTCTTCCTTCATCCTTTGTTCCTTCCTGCTTTCCTCTGTTACTTTTCTACCTCATTCACTTATCTCCTTCTTCTCTTTTCCCTTTTCACACACTTATCTCCTCCCCTATCCCCTAGCCTGTTTCCTTTTACATCCCATTTTCTCTACTTTGTTCCTACTTTTTTCTCTTTTCCCTTGCTCATTTTCTCCATCTTACTTATTTATCACTACATTCACTCCTTTCCCTTTGTGTCTCTATTTTCTTTCTCCTTTTGCCAGCTTTCCTTATATCCTTCTCCTTGTTATTTTCTTCCTTTGCCACCTCCCTTCATTTAACCCTCTTTTCTCCTCCAACCACACCCTTCATTCCTAGTCCTCCTCCTTCTTCCTTCCTAACATCTTTGCTTCTTTCTATTCTTTCCTCTCAACAGGACATTCCTCCTTGTACTCTTCAGTTTGTCCATTGGCCTTTTCTTTCTTCATCACCTTTTCCTCCTTCTCCTCCTCCTCCTTTTCCTCCTCTTCCTCCTCCTCCTTTCACAGCTGTCAGATGGCCCGGAGTTTCTGGCCTAAGCGGCTGCTCCATGTCACAGTTCAGCTCTGTGGAGAAAGCAGCAGGAGGAGAAGACCTGTCAAGCCCAGCTCTGGGGAGGCACAAGGTAGGGTGAGGAGGTGCTAGGTGATGTGAGGAGCCACTCGCAGAGTGAGAAGAGATACAGCAGAGGACCAAAAGGCAAAGGAAAGAAGCCAAGATTTGTTTTGGCTGACAGCAAAATGGCAAGAAGAGAGGAGAATAAAGGAGGTAGGGAGGAAGGGAGGAGAAAATAAAAAAAGGAATGTGGAGGATAGGAGAAGTCAAGAAGCAGGAGGTCTTAAAGGTAAAACAGAGGAGTAGAGAAAAGAAAAGGTTAAAATAAAAGCACACAAGAGCAGAAAGAGCAGAGAAATTACCATAAGTGAAGGGGATGCAAAACAGGGGAGAAAATGAGGAGAAAAAGTCAGCAGAGGATAAAGTGGAGAGTTAGCAGTAGAAAAGAGGGGAATAAAAGCAAGAAGGAGATAGAGGAGATCAGCAGGGAGGTGAAACAGCAGTAAAGCTCTAATCTCTCATCTCCCAACGGCATTTCAATGGTAATGATGACACCAGCAGGAAGTTTCCACTCAGCAGGCCTCCTCCCTCCTCCCTCTCCTGTTTCCTCTCCTCTAGTCTTGTCCCAGCCTCTCTTCCACTCTCCTCTCTTCATCTTTTTACTCCTTCTCTAATACTCTCTCTGCTGTTTGCTCACTTTACTTCTCTTCCCTTTTCTACCCTCCCTCCTCCTTTTTCTTCCCTCTCTATTCCCCTCTTCTTTCTACTCTTCTCTTTCCTCCTCACCTCTCCTTTCATCGTGTATCCTGTCAACCCCCCGTATCTGCTCCTCCTCTGTTCACTTTCTTCCTCCTCCTTCTCTCCTTTCTGGCAGCATCACCCGGACAAAAGCAGGAGGCATGTTGCACTTCTCTTTAACCAGCCTAACGTTTCCCCTCTAACTTCCTCTCCAAGGTAACCATCATCATGATCATCAGCCTTTGTCATCATCATCATCATCATCATCATCATCATCACAGCACTAATGATCTAATTTATAACCCACAGTGATCAGGGCCATACATCATTTGCAGCTTGACCTCGGCAGGTGAAGGAGGCGTGGGGTTCAACCCCGGCCAGTCCGGCTCACTCCGCTGACCTTCCAGACAGCGTAGAATGTCCGGCGTGATGGTAGGAGGTGAGGTGATGCTGGTTCGCTGCCGGCATGGCGTGGAGGCTGACTGACCTTGGTGAACAGGATGGCAGAGTCTGTTGAATCCGAAGCTCTGTGCTCCATCAGCAAGTCTGACAGATGTGTTAGCTGGAAGGAAGCTGATTCATTTCCCTTACATCATTAATTTTATTGATCTGTTACATCTGAAACAACTTTATCTCAGCAAACCGCAGGAGATACACACCACTTGATCCGATATTACCTTAAATATTAATGTATAAGTTAATGTTTATTTTGATGCCTGTCAAGCAGCTTGAAATGTCAACATGTTGCTGTTTCTCCCCGTTTCAAATCTGTTGAGAAAAGTCTGAATCTCTCAAAATCTCTCAAAACTTTCTGACTTCCTGTGACTCTCAGCTTTGAGCATATTGGTGCCTAACGAAGATAAAAGTCTTTAAAACCATCTCACAGTGATGCTGGTTTATTTTTAAAAAGGGCTCAGCTGGTCACTTGAAATCGTGCATTTGTTTTGGACCATATTCGATGGGGGATTAATCCACATTTGGTGGTCTTGTGAGGATTCTGGGCAGCAGAACGGTGTATGTTGGTCTAAGTCAAAATAAACTGCAATGGCTGTGTTCATGGAAATGAAAGGAAGTGTGCTTTTAATAGTTCTGGTCAACAGTAGAGCTCTGAGGCACAGAGCAATAAGCTATAGCATGCTTTGGATACTCACTCAATTGTAGAATCAAAAAATAGCATTCGTCCAATGGATTGAAAAAGAAAGCGAGTCAGTATGAAGAGATTGGACGGTGGACTATTTTTATTATGCCTTCACAAAACCAAAAACAAAAGAGTAAAATTGAAAGAGATAGATTCTCTACTGTAACACAAACTACAATAATAGCATATCTGGCTAATTAGCTTTCAGTTAACAGAAGCAAGGATTCAAGAATTCAAGGATTCTTTATTGTCATTCTACCACATGTTGGTACATGGACAGAGCGAAATTTTGTACCCAGGTCCCGGTCAAGCCCTAACATAGAAGAAAAGGAATTATATAAAAATATTATATACAATTATATAAAAATAGTAAATTAAGTTCAAAATATAAAATCAATTCAATTAAAAAACAACAACAACTGAAGTTTGATCAATATGTCACATTTGTTTTTATTTAACTTTTATTCCAAATGTTTCATGGATTTGAATCCAAAAAAGTCAAAAAATAAAATTAACATATTACTTTTGAACTGCAAGCAGACAACTTTGTCCTTTGGCCCTCATATGGAGTTAAATACATGAAATCTGATCTTTGCAAAAACTACAAATGCATTAAAAAGAACTTTATTCATATACTGACTTATTCCAGAGTGTGTTCATCCAATTCAGAAAAAATCTCCTACATTTAGTGCAGGGAAAATATTTTGTTTTCTGTGTTGCTTTTACTATGAAAAACAGAGATGTTATGTTGAAAAAGGGCATTTACAGGGTTCAGACTTTGAAAATTCATTCATAATTTGCATTACAACCATGAATGATGTTGGTTAAAAGATTGGAATGTTTTGTGTAGTATATTTTGTGCCTCTTCAACTCCTAGGGGACGTGTGTCCTCCAGTCAAAGTATGGAGATGAAATTGGGGGAAGGCAGTGGAATGAATGAGAGTATATAATGTCATGCCCTGCATTTTGTTTTTGCATTGTGAAATCATTATCAATTGAAAGACATGCCATTCTGTACAGATGCAAGTCATAATGCTGTCTGTAACAAATAGCAACCTGGAGGTGGTGTTTTTGAAGTAAACAGTGATGCTGTGTTGTGACTGGTTATGGGTTGTTGACTAGTGCACATTTTAAGGGGTCAGGTGGCACAGACTGGTTCTCATTATGGATTGGTTGGGTATATCACACTAAGAAGCACAAAAACTCCACACTTTGCCTATGAAGCTCCAGATGATCCTATGTGACAACCTCTGCAGCACATTGAGCAGTGGAGATGTAGTTGGCATTGATGGAAAGGAGGTGGCTGTAGAAATACAAAACTTGCGGAGCTTGCCTTCTGATGACTGCATGACATGACATGACTGCACTATAGCTTCTCTCCTTCATCCACAAAAAAACATTTGAATGAACCGTATCCTAATGTGTGGCTTCCCCTGTGAATCGCCAGCACTCTTCCTTTGACTGCGCCCTCAGCGGAGAGGAGCTTCTCAAAGCTGAAGCTCATCAAGGCCTACCTGAGGTCTTCCATGGGACAGGATCGCCTCACTGGTCTTGCCATAATCAGCATCAATCATGAGATTGGCAAGCAGCTGTCATATGATGACATCATTGACGACTTTGCTTCTAAAAAATTCAAGACGCAGTAGTTTTGAGGAGGATAATTAAAACATAGGACTGCGATGATACAGATAATGATCACAAGTAGTGTGATCATGTTATACAGTTATATATGGTTCATTTTAAACTACCACATAAGTACTATTTTTATTGCTGGTTTGTTTTCATTGTTGCACTTTAAAATAGATGCTTTGTTTTTGAACATAAAATGAACATTTTTGAGGAACACTCTGCATCTGTTTCATTTACTGACATTTAGATGATCCCCATTGTTTACCTTGTATTATCATTTTTTTTATCGGTTTAACTTGCTTGGGTCGGTCAACTCAAGATGTTTAATTTTACTTTGATAGAGGTTTTCATGGCTCTAGCCTGTTTTCCTCTTAAAGTGTAAAAGATTGTTGCATCTTCGTGGATCATCTGAAAGGGTTAGGAATCTCTCAATCGTAGTATGACAAAGTAGGGGCCCCCAAACAGCACCTTGCATAGGGCCCCCAAAAAGCTGGAAACGGCCCTGCAGGCAGCCATACAGTGCATGGTCAATACAGCAGGAAAAATCATCAGAGTGCCTCTACCTGATATCAACACCATCTCCACCTCCCGCTCCCTGCAACACTCTCATCGGATGGTTTTTGATTTTTGTGTGTATCTGTGTTGTTTTGCAGTCATTGTAGTTTGCCAGTTTGTTTGAGCATTTGCATTGCATCAGTTTGATTGCACCCTCCCCCTTTCTCCAACCTGTGCTGGATTAGATCCTAATAAAGGGAGATTATTTAAGAGCATGAAGTCTCGGTATTGTTCGACTCTGATGAAGACGCAAGTGGTGTCGAAGCGTTAGTCGTAATATAATTGTGCTGCCTTGATCTGTGTGCTCCAGTGGGCCTTGGATAACTTCTGAAGCTATCTCTTGAGTTTCTTTTTACATGCCATAAGACTTCCCAATGTCCCACCCCCACGTTTTATGTTTTTATTATGTTTTATTTCATTATTATTATTATTATTATTATTATTATCCGGGAGATGCTTTGCACTTTTGTTTGGAATAACAATAACAATAAAGAACTTTGAACGAAAGTGAGGAGAGGGAAAAAGGATGAGGAAAGGGAGAAGAAAAAGTTAAGGGGCAAGAGGGGCAACACAACGAGAGGGAAGAGAAGAGCATACAAAAAGAGATATGGTTCTTTTGGAGGTAGCAGTCTGTCAGTCAGTCAGTTTAATGACAAGATTTCCAAAAATTCCATTTATATGCTCCTGTTACCCAGACCAAGATGGATGGTCCGCTGCATCCTTTGCAAGTTGTCAAAACACATGATACCATATTTGTCTCCATTTTTTATTTCAGAGTGATATTATTTGATTTATAATATTATAATAATATTAATATTTAATATTGTTATAATATTTGAATCATATATTTTGATAAATGATTTTTGTACACTGAACTGAAAATGTCCCTGGTTTTCATTTCAGAAATCTGGTCACCGTAAACCAGAGTGATACCAAACAATACATCAAACTACACACTAGACTGTTAGTATCTAATCCAAGTCTTTCCAGTAATGTTTTGTTTTGTGTGAAATATAGAAAATTAAACAATCTCATAACCTACCAAAATATGCATAACTAAATGTCACTGTCTTCCTCTAAAAGGGACATTACTCTACACATTTCCTCTGCATTCTATTTCTCTTCCCTTTCCCCATCTTCTCACACACACACACACACACAAACACACAGAAAGCTTGTGTCTGTGCCAGTTGGAAAAGGCCCAGATCATTTGATGGCTTTCTGTGAGGCAAAGTTGCCACTCTCAAAGTGATTATGTTTCATTACAGTGGAAATGGGAGAACAGGGTTTCCTGGCGCCTAAAGATCAATATCCCCCTCTACCCTCCCCAGCATACACACTGACTACTAGTTAGTATATTTCTGAGATGAGTGATGAATATTCTCGGAGATGAGAGGATGATAATTACGGTTGATTCTTTTCTGTTTTTAGTCTTTGTTTTTTCATTTGCACTGCTCATGCATAGATTTAATTTGTGATCAGTACGTAATCATTAGGAGCTTCAGGCCCGAATTAGTTTTAAATGTGGATGGAAGCAGAGTTTCTTTGTTGGCCCAAATGGTCGAAGTGACTCAGTGTTTGTTTAGTCCAGGGCTTAAGTTAGAAAAATTTGGTGCCGGTCAAAGTGCCCTGGAAGATTTCAGTGTCCCAGACAAATTGATCAAATATCTATGATAATAAAATTAAGAATTACATTTCCAAGGCATTCAGATTAAGCCTAAAATACTTGTTGTTGAAAACATTCTAAATAAAAAGTTGCTTCAACAGACATGCATAACACTATTTTAAAAATATGCTAGATTCAGTCAGCAAAGCCCTGAAGCCCTCGCCACCGACTCCTCAGCAATGCATCAGCCAATTAGACGAAATAATTAGATAACGTTAAATGAGAAGGAATAATGCAGAGAAGGAAAATGAAACTGTAAGAGAGTCTGTCTCCACTCTATTCATGCATAGGCCTTTTAATTGCTGTGAAACAATAAAAAAATAATGTTTCTGTCATTCAAACTTTCCTCCGTTCTTGAGCTCAGTTGCATGAATGGTGGTGGGGGGCAGTGCTGTGTAGCCAGAGCGGTGACAGACATCATCATATTTTGTAGGGCTGGCCCCGAACATTCGGATGGTTCAGATCTCGCTCAGCACATAGGCGTTTGAATTTCAACTCAATGTTGGAGGGCTCGTTATTTTGTTTTGGTCTTTTATTATCATTACTATTGGTCTATATTAGTTTCCTTGGAGCAAAGTTACAAGGTTAAGTGGTCAAAATTTACCCCTACAAAACGGGACATCCCTTCAGGAACGTGATACGTCGTCAGCAGTCTCTGATGGCTTTCGCAGCAGATGCAACATGTTTTTGCCGGAGCTGTACAACATTTGTCTGGGACTTCCACAACTAATACAGTACAACAACAATGGCTATATCAGCTGCAATTAATAAAATAGCAAGCCCCTGTTTCTTTTAACGACCCCACTTTACCATGTGTGGAAACAGAGCGGTGCAACTTTATATTACTAAACCCAGACACGATGTCACTAACTTTCCCAACGTGTGTAAGACCTCCACAACTGATGCAGTGCAAATTTTTATTTATTTATAAAAACTTATTGTAAATTTTTAATGTTTTAAATTTGTTTCCTGAAATCCCCACTTTGGCTGTGTGTGGAAGCAAAGTGGTGCAAGACACCTTTATACACTTCGAGATTATGTAATGAGCCCAGACACATTGCCGGTAAGTTTTCCAACATGTCTGTGACTTCCACAGCTGATACAATGCAGCAATAATAGTTATGTAGGCCTCAGTTAATGACCTCCTCTGAATGAGCTAATATAAGCAGGCTGTGTGTATTCTTTTCATTCTTGCTAGACTTTATGATGACACACAGAATCTGAACGAACTGTAGCTTTTGGTTATGAAAGAGCATTATATAGGCCTACAGTATTCCTAATTTTTAAACATGTTTTCGTGAGAACAAATGTTTGGAGGTTCATTCAGTAACACCAACGAATGTCCAAAGCCTAAATCATGGCATCCGGGCCGGCCCTAATATTTTGCTGCAAAAAAGTGGCTCCTGAAATTTACACGCTTAATACCCATATATGGCATGTGGCAAGTGTGGATTTCAGACCCTGTTGGAGGGATTTTACCGGACATTTTGACTGACGAAATTTGAAAATGTCAAGTCAAGATAAGTCAGTATATAATAATAATATAAATGCTCCAACAGAATGTTATGAAAGTAGACTTTAACTTTAACTTTAACTTTATGGCTAGCAAGTCTGAAACCGCGGGCCTCTGCCTCACCAGGTTATATTTTACATGACAGTGTCGTAATCTTCCTGGCGTGTGTGTGTGTGTGTTTGTGTGTGTGTGTAATTTTTAGAAAGAGAACGATCTAAACTGGCAAGCAATGCTGATAGATCCCCTAAGCATTATGCAAAGTACACAGTTTTCTTTCTTTGGTTGTTAAAATTTCAAAAAATGGTCGGAAGAAATCTAGAGAGCAATGCATGAAGTATAACAGAACTTGTTTTCTCATGTTTTCAGACAGTGAAGTCATGCAGGTGGAGAGGAAATGGCACATATTGTTGACTATCTTCTTTCTGCTCATCACCTCGGGCCAGTGTATGGACAGCAAGGATGTCAAGCAGAAAGAAAGAAGGACCCTGCTGGATCTAATCTTACAGGTTATCAGAGAAAGCCAGCAACGGGACAAAGCCATCTCCAGGCGCTGCAGCAGTGGACTCCTCACTTCAGCCCAAGACATGAAGTCCTCCTCCCGTGAAAAGCCTTTCTACGTTCCTAGGCTGGATAATAGTAGACTCATAGGTAAGCTGATAAGATTTATTTTTAGGTCCTGATGATGAGAGCATAATCTCCATTTTACCGTTGGAGACAGCTGTCATCAGTCTGGTCTGTGCTGTGCACCCTGTTTAGTTTGGCTGAATGGAACCTGTGTGTACGTTAATACGTGATATATTGTAAAAAGAAACGAGGTTTGCCTGTCTGCAGTGTCCAGGTTGTCACGTCTTCACATGTCCAACTGGAGTGAAAGATGTGTCATAATGCATGTAAAACAAGTTTATAAGATCTGCAGGACAAAAGGGTTAAGTCACATTCATCAAACCTGCTGTTTTTACTCCTAAGAGACACATTTTCAACACATGTGTTTGTCATCCAGTCTCGCTCCCTCATTCTTCATTCAAACTGGGAGCGATTGATGGATGGAAACATGGATGGGTACTACGATTTCATGTAGGAGAAGCACCGTCACGTCAAACCCGTGAATGATTCATTCAGTATGATTCACTGATGCATCTTTAACATGAATGATGGCCACCCCACACGCACACAAACACACTATGACGTGTCAGAGAGCATCTCCAATCGGGAGCATCTCCGCAAGACACATACAGAGCAGAGACACGAGATTGGCTGTCTTGTGTCACATTAATGTAGTTGTGGAGCATGAGATTATACTGAGAGACGATATAGAAACTGCAGCAGTCCAGGCCATGTTATCGATTTGGGCTTGTCAATCAACATATTGCTCTTTAATATTATTCTCACCAGAAGTGATTTTTTTTTTAATTTCTCTCATAAATTAAGAATTATGTCCATATTGGATTTAAGATATTAAGGAACATCTTTGAAACTTATCTCTTTAATTATCTGAGATACTAGACAGAGGTTGGACTTTAAGAAAGAACAGATACTTAGAAATCCCTTTTATGCACACTCACTTTACTGCTGCAACAGGCAAAGTTAACTCTGAGTGCAGGCTTAGACTGTGCGTCATTGGTATGTGCAGAGGGACTTTATGATGTGCCGAGTGAACACAGTGTGTTGTTTATCTGCAATTTAAGAATCACTCTGCCATCACTGTCAATTAGATCATGTTTTAGAGATGTTGCACAGACATCGTAAAGCTCAAAGTCACTGCCCCAGCTTATGCAATTGGAAAAGTACTTCTCTCAGACCACTGACTGGATGGAATTTATCTTTTGAGGATATTAAAAGCAGCATATTAGCAACTGGTGCATGTGACACTACCAAAGATCCATGTTCACGCAGGAATAGCTGTTAGGAACACGATGAGGAGGTATGAGAAACACCCATAAACGCACATAAATGTTCAGTTGCTGTCTTTGTGTTTTCTGCAAAAGTCATAGATGTGTTGTGGTGGCTGTAGTTAATCGGGCACTATAAAAGTAACAAGTCGTGTCATGTTTTTACTTTTTACGGTCTGGGTTTTTTCTTGATGGCACATTTGTCTCGTACATGTCCTTCACTCCTCTCAGAATACTGAAATATTTGGTGTTTTTATCCTTTTAATCAGTGTTGGACAGGGTGGATTGGTTTGACTGACTGTTTATGTTGAATGTTTTTAAAATGACCTGCTTTCAGAACAGCTAATCAGCATCTTTTCGTTTTCTCCTGCATGTTATATGTTCCTGAGTCTGGGGTCTAGAGTAATGTTAGCCCAGTAACTACTCGCACGGACTTATTCTGATGAGCATTACACTCCAATACAATAATCTCTTTAGCTTGTTAGTGTGGCTGATTTGTTATCAGACACCTACTTGTAATGTCTGCATGGACATTGAGTAAAAAGGGGGATGGGGGGGGGGCGTCTTGATGTTCTTATCCCCAACTCGACCTGTTAAAATATCCCCTACATCAGGTCTCTGCAGACAAATACATAAAGGTATAAATCCAATGCAGAAATTCGTTATTTGTTGCACTACTGGTAAAAGTCATTGCACAACAAATAATGTTCATTTAAAATGCTGAAGTTAGAAATTATGTTTTTATAAGAAACTGTTTTAATTTTAATTTTACTGGTTTCAATGATAAATCAATAATAATCGTGTTGAAATGTGCTATATTTGTACTATAAAGTGATAAAAATGTTAGATGCAGTGTGCAATGACTTTGACAGTGAGAGTCATATTCCAGATGATTACTGTGCAACTTGTAGCAGGTGCTCAGCTGTTGACAAGCTAACAGTGACTTTCTTTTTCAGAAATTGTTCCTAGAGATGTAAACCTGAAAAGCAAATTCATTCAGCATTTC
>MDSQ01000381.1_pt1 | contig 10844 bp, 3 predicted proteins | sample 1008251 | NCBI WGS metagenome assembly MDSQ01 (sample SAMN05526597, study PRJNA338239) | gut metagenome | isolation source: Hindgut content | host: Naso unicornis | place: Saudi Arabia: Red Sea | collected 2016-05
TATTATTATTATTATTATTATTATTATTATTATTATTATTATTATTATTATTATTATCGGCCAAACGTGTTGTAAAATATCGGCATACTGGACATTGGCAAAAAAATCCAATATTGTGTGTCACTAAAAGAAACCCTAAAATCCTCCTAAAAAAAGCTGATTTCATTGATCTAGTATGTATACAAACACAGGTAGCCTACATAAGTGGTTCCCAAAGTGGGGGCTGGGGCCCCCCCTGGGGGGTGCAAGACACAGAGAGGGGTGCCACGAGGTGCCTTCCAAAAAACAAAATGTTTTTAAAAATTAGCCTATTTATAACTGCACTTTTAACCTGTTATTGTTCAAATTCTGGTTATATTCTCTCCTAATTTACTTAAAAACAATATTATGGCTGTTAGGCTGTTGCTCTTTTGTGTTGTATTGATGCATGTGTAGGCCTAATAGTGCGTTTGCACGGCTGTGTACAACATTATATGCCACTTCCAGGGTCAATGGGGTCCCCACTCTCTGGCACCGATATTTTGGGGGCCACGGGCAGAAAAGTTTGGGAACCCCTGGCCTACATCACAGCACAAAGAACAAATCAAGGCTTAGTTTGGCAGCTACTCACAAACCTGGTGTTAAGCACCGGCCTTTAACCCACTGTTCACTTCATGTGACCTGTGTGCTGTGTATCTGTTTGTGAAAAAGCAAATAAATGGAAACCAGTGTTGAATCATTTTCTTTTATACCAGTTACATGCAGATGAGGCGATTTGGCCACTTGGTGGGGGTAGAGGAATAGAAAGCCATCTCAGAAATTGACTTGGCTCTGACAGTCACCCCATAATTAACACAGAAAGAGGCTTTGTCTTGTTTATTACAATAACAGATACTTATATTACCAATCATAACCAAACCTTCAACAAATTTTTGTCTAACAAATTCAGAATCTTTACACTATATTTTAATCCAGTGCTAAAACTGATCTTCAGTCTCAGACCAGTTTTTAGAGCATCACACTGGCCCCAAGACCCAGAAAATACAAGGGCCTTCATGACTTCAGGTTTAGTGTGAGCCAAGTGATGTGCTCATTTAACAGAAAATCTGTTGTGGAAATATTTTGTTTGGAAGGCTGGAAATGTGCAGCACTAAAGCACATCATCATGTGAAATGATCCACATTCGCTGATCTTGAGCACCTGACTTGAAGACGCACAAATCTGGGTTTGAGGTTTAATTTTCTCTTCTTTTTTTTAAGTTTTGGGCTCATACAACGCGTATTCCTCGATCAATTCATGAAATAAAGTTATCATTTCTAATGAATGTTTTCAACTGTTAACCATTTTCAAATGTTTAAAGCTGACAGTGTAAAAGGCAGACGTGTGGTGCTGCAAAGTCAAACCAGAGAACCAATCAAAAGCGTCAGAACAGCATCAAACTTTACCTCTACTAAATTATAGCTTTTTACAGAAAACAGATGTAACCTGCTTTGTAATCATTAACATTTTTATAAGTAGGCCTAACTGTAATTTAATTATACTTTTTTTCTCAGTAACTGTCACTGATTACAGTTACATTTATTTTGTAATTAAATTACCTCATTTCATTAAATGTAACTAGTTACTCCTCAACACTGAGCATAGCTGCTATTTTTTAACCATTTTTCATCAGATTTTGCGTATCCTACAAAGATCAGTTTGTGTAATGGTAAAAGTAAAGTAATTTAAAGTAAAGTACTGAATACATTAAACTATAAGTGTAGTTATATTTTTTTGAATCTTTTTATGCCTATCTGTTTCAAATAAAAATAATCAATGTTTTTTCTGTCTCACAAGCCAATTTTTATGTCAGCCTATATAAAAATGGTTAGGAAATGGATGGGAAACGAGTGGGAAGGCAGTAGGCTACACAACTTTGACAGTCTAAAATCATTTGAAACTAATTCCTCACTGAGATAAGCCTGTCAAATAAATATCTCAATGGGAAATTTAAGGTCCACTATTTTTTAATTCTTTCCCTAGAAACTAAAGGTAGGAAAAATCTAAGGCTGTGCTTTTTTAACGGTGATCATTCTTTTAAATTAGATTTCTGTCTATTCAAAGCATCCCATCTATTTATGAGTAGAATATTAAAATGCTAAGATGAGTTGGCCCACTAAACCCGTTTAAGGTACCATGTGAAGTGTCACATGACGTCCAGACAATGTTTCTGATGACATACATGATGGCAGGGATACATTTCCATAAATTTAAACATTTGAAAGAAAACACATGGAAATACTGATGTTGGGCTGTTTTTTTCTTTTTCTTTTTAGGACACATTGAAGGTAAAAAACATAGTTAACACAAATATAAAGCTAGAACAAACTCTGCAGACACAAAATAGAACACATACAAAAACAGTTTAGTACATCTGATTATTATTTAAGTGAAAGGCTTACTCTATAGATCTGGTATAGGGACCATAGCACCCTCAAATCCTCAAGTTTCAGCTGAACCACAGTGAAGCAGGAGAGCCCAGGTAAAGCATTTCAACGAACAGTAATAATCAGTCTAATGAAACATTCAATGTAATGTGAGTCACAGAAAAACAAGACATCAACGGGCAGGAAAGGAAGAAACAGCAGGAAGAGTTACTAGAATATTTTTGTAATAGATTTAAATGTAATTAATAACTTCTCTTTTAATTCATCTTAAATGAGTCAACAGTACATTTTTTTTTCACTCAAATGTTATTTAACCGTGTCATTTGATCTGCTGCAGGTACACGTGAGCAAAAAATAACATAAGGACACCACAGAATTTACAAATGAACATTTACTATCCATGGATGCACATTATAAACACAGTCCAGCCTAAATCGGCTTCACCTGGTCTTGGTCTCGCAAGTGTCAGGTTCAGTGGCGAGCTGACGGAGAAATTCTGGGATTTGGGGGTGCAGTGGCTGCTATAACAAATGTGTCTTTAATTTCAAACAAATGCAAGGTGGATCATAGGTTCAATAATTAGCACATATTGAGTATGCCCAATTCTAAAAACTGACTCAGACAAATTCTGTCAGTTTTTCAGGAGTCAGTTTTTAGAATTGTGCCCTTAAAAAAACACTTCAGTCAATAATTTAAATGTAGCTAAAACACATTCTTGGAACAAATCTCTTTCATAAGGAAAGGAAAGAAATGAGAAAGGGGCTAAAACTAAGAATCCTGCTAATCCATAATCCCTTTATCCATTCCCTTCCCTCCTCATATTTCACTTTCAGAGCCTTGGCCAATCACAGCTTTGCTCTAGGCAGTCGTCACAGTGGCACTTGGATCTAACTGGGCGTCGTCCCCTGACATCAGAGGGCTGCCTGGCCTATAGGAGAATAACAAAGAGGGGAAAAGGAGTTTTAGTTCATGAGTGGATGGTGCGGGGGAGGCAGGAGTTTACCTCACTGCAGGGTTAGAGAGAGGTAGGGTAGGAGGGCTAATCCAATCTGGATTAGGCCAGGTGGTTTGTGTGGTGGCAGGAGGTGAGTTGGTAATGTACCATTGGGCACTCTGGCTGTAGGTTTGAATTAGACTTAAACTGTTTGAAAAAGCTTTTAGTGCAGCAGGTGTCCCAACACTTTGTGATAAAAGCAGAATGACCTAATCCCTACCAATAATCTCATCAATACAAACGGCTCTACGGTGATATAAATACATTTTAACTGTGTTAGAAAACAAAAGAAATAAAAAGACTGGAGCTGGATTCCTTTTAAAATATCTTTGGCAAGTTCCTGCTCCTACTTTATTCAAATGCAATACTAAATAGCCCCAGTGCTGGTATGAGTTATAGTGCCTTAGCTGACATTATACCTCAGTACTGCATTTTGTAGAAAAAGAATGCAATTAATAAAATCGACTGTTTTTAATTGACATGCAATAAATATGGAACATTTGGGCCTCCGTAGGACTGGGGCTGGGGGTCATCAAGCCTCTGCCTTATCTTGAAATGCTTTGGTGTTGCCCTTTTTTTGCAACCCAGTAGGCTGGGTATGCTGCTGGCCAGCTGTTTCTGGAAGTTTATTCACATACTCATGTATTAATCTTTCCACCAACAAAACCCATACTCTATAAAAACGCATGATACAAAGTATTCAACACCATTCTTCTATCACCTGCTATATAGTTTGTCTCATTCTTTTATTGTGACTATAATTTGTTTTGTCTGTTTGTACCCAACCAATTACTTTGAATTGGAAATTTTAAAAAACCCGCTACATTTGACAAACTGAAATTTTGAAGTGTTATTCAGTCTTTTGCTGTCATTCTCTCAGTGTAGTTTGGTTTTCTCTTCCATCAGTCCGGTAGCTGAGGTCACTGATTTGCCCTCTGACAGAGTGGCACTTTGGTCGTCATGTCTGCTGGGAATGCAGATGGTCAAATGTGCTGCTGTCCTAAGCAGTAACAGCTGACGGGGGTAGGAGCCATCTGTGCAAATTTATGTAAACAACCAGGTCAAAGTAACCTCATTGGTAATACCCTGATTACATGGATCTAACCCTGCCTCCATTTTCTTTTAATAATATTAAAAATTTTAGTCAATGTTTTATATAGATTTTGTGTATCTATTTATATGTATATAAATTTACATTTGCACATCAGATATGTATCAAAGAGCTGTCCCAAATATCAATAAAGACTTAACAGGTTTATTTGTGACCGTGCACACTGATGTGTACTTTTGCTAAGCGTGACTTGTACTAGTAAGTCCTTGTCTTTTTTTGTCCTCAATAGACACAAACAGGAACAGAGACCAGCAAGGTTGATCTAAGCACACCACCTTGTGATATTACTTACCTGTATTTTGTGGTACCAGGCTCACTCTCCTTTGCCTGGCTAGACAATGAACCGCCATCTTTGGAAACCTCTGATCTGGAAGTCAAACTAGGCCTCTGTTCAGACTGGGTGCGGCGGGTAGAGCTGTCTGTCCTTCTCATGAGCAGCCTGCCTCGGGAGGGCTCTCCCCAAGTCCTGGGAAGTCCAGAACTTCCAGAGGAGGTCTGAGTGTTTTGCAGCTCATTCAGACAGAAGACAGAACGGGCATCACGAAAAGACACAGATGGAATGATCTCTTCAATGTTGGTATCTGTAGCACGTGTCACTGTTCTAGAAGAACCTGGGCGAGATGAGGGCCTAGAGGTGTTCTGAGGTCTGACCACGGGAGGGCTTGGAAATCTATGGCAGATGGAGGGACAAGATGGTGGAAGGCGGACTCTTGAGACAGGTGGTGCTGTCACAGGTAAGCTGCAAGAGGACATCTCACCCTCATAATATTCACTGTTATCATATCTCTGGCCTGTTCTGGCTTGACGGGGTGAGGATCCTGTGCTGCTTAGTTCTACTGTATTCCTTTTGTTGGGAGGCGTTACTGCATTGCGCAAGTGAATGATCTTACGTGCCTGTTGGTAGAGAGAGTTAGTCTTCTCCATTTCTGGATCCAGATCAGTATCTGGCTGCTGTTCTGCATCTTGTGCCCCCATCATGGCATCCTGCCTGACAGGACAGGCAGGCAACATACTGATTAGTCTTGGCCTCACACTCGCACGGTTTGGCAAAACTTCCACATTCAGCACAGATGCCTTCAGGCGCTGGGAAACTCCATTGCTCTGAGTTATGATTGGGAGACTCTGGACTGAATCTTTCTGTGACCTTTCTTCATTTCCTGGTATGCCCTCAGTACTCTGAAAGGAGTTGTCCATCAGAACCTCTGGAGGTGGAGGTGGTAGATTGTCTACATCCAGGTCATCCCTGCTGTCAGGCCAGCTGTTGTTGTTATTGTTGCCATTGATGACTGAACCCTTCTCATTGCCATTTACCATCTCAGCTAGTAGAAGACTCCCATTTTTTCTGGGCTTCCTGAGATGAGGTGGAATGTTAGCAAGGCTCTGCCCTGGTCTACCATCAACCCCTTGGCTAAAGGTATTTATCAACCTTCTGACTGACTGGCGCTTTGGTGGCTGGTTTGCTAAGATTGGTAAGGAACAAGGTGATTGATTAGCTTTGAAAGGGTTTTTTTGTGAACCTACAGATCCACTCAATGAATGCCGTCTTAGTCCAGCTCTATACAAATTATAATGAGGCCCTGCTAACTCTTTGTGTCCTCCGACTTCAATCATCTTTTTCATTCGCTGATCCAAGTCCCTCTGGCTGTTTTGTAGCTCCATCATGATGTTCAGACATCTGGTGGATGACATGTGCTCCAGTTTGGTTGCTGTGACAGCGGTCATAGGTCGTTTGACTGTAGACTGCTGATCCTTTGTGTATTTTGAATGCATGTAGAGAAACAGATGACTGGGATCTGGTGGGGAAGAGTTTGACCTCTTCCTTTGAAGACTATCACCTTCATCAACCTCATACTCTTCATCATCATCGACATCTTCCTCCTCATCCTCTTCATCATCCTCATTATGGCCAAACAGGTTGGGTAAATTACTGGGCACAGTATCAAATGCACCACGAATGTTGATTCCAGACCCACAACTTCCAGATCCAGCACTTCCTCGGTGGTGGCGGTGCCTGTCAGACCCTGTCAGGCTCTCATTTTCTCCTCCGATACCACTGTCCTCACTGTGCAGTGCTGAATCCTCAGGGTTACATTTCTTCATAGCAGCTTCCTCAACCCGTGCCAACACTTGAGCCAGCCTCTGTTCCGCTGCCTGCTTGGCCTGCAGCTTCCTAACCAGCAGTTTAGAAAGGGAAGAAAAATATTCCACTGCCTCCTCAAGTGTGGTGTCACCCAGTGCCTGGACTGAGTCCCCCACAAGCCTCATTTTCTCTGTTGAATGTTGGAGCAGTTGCTGCAACAGATCTGGAGGTGGATCAGGACTGCTAGCTGTTGCAGTGCTTGGTTTGAATTGCATAACAGCTGGTCCCATCATCCCTGACAGCAAGGCCATGTAGTCTCCATGCTCTTTCAACATCAGCTCCCCCTCCTCAGCCATCTCCTCTAGACCCTGGTTGATTTCTTCAAAGCGCAACACTAAAGCAGACATCATTGGCTGAAGAGACATCTGTGTCTTGGCAGCCTGGTCTAGCAGACTCAACAGGGTCTCATATTTGGAGATGTTTGGGTTCAGAAAGGCATAGGCTGCCTGATGAGCCCTCACCATGTGTGGTGGAAAGTCCACCGTTGCCTGGCGAAATGAGGATTTCTGCTTTTCGGATGACCTTCTTTGGCCTTTACTTTTCTTCCTTTTCTCCATCTTTTTAATCTCAACTTTTTGCTCAACTTTATCAACTACATCTTGAGTCATCACAGTCACCTCTGTTTCTTTAGTGTCTTCTGCATTTTGAAGAGATGTTGTGTTTGAGGGCATCTGAGACCAGGCAGTTTCTTCAACAGGAAGTTCTTCAGTGGGTGGTGGAGGTTCATTTTCTTTTTCATCAGTCTTTAAACATTTGCTCTCTTCCACTGCAGGTAAAGAACCAACCCCATCCTGTGGTGGGTCAGTCAGCAGAGTCTTGTGAGGTTCTTGGCCTTCTGGCTTTGAAAATAGCTTCCCTTTGGATGGAGAGCAACCCATTTTGGTATTCAAACAGGATGCAACAAGAAGTCAAAAATCATCTGCAGAAGAAAAATAAGCCAGAAGGAAAAGAACAAACCACAGTGTTAAATCCATTGGTAAGGAGCTCTGTTGTTCGTTAGATGAGGTCCTCTAGAAATCTCCAACAATGACTTTTGCTATCCTTCCTCCACGTATTTCTTTCATCATTTCATGCTCTCTCCCCGTGAAATTTGTGGTCAGACAGTGCAGGAAAGACGCCTGAAACCTGTTGAATGCATTGACTGCCTACCAGGGCTTGCAATGGTAAGGAGCTGAAAGGATAAGACGGATTGGTGGTTTCTTTCCTCTCTCTCCTTCAGCATGCACAGATGGTAATGTTAAGTGCATCAACACACACACATGCTCGCGCATTTACATGTAAGAACTTAAGCTCATCAGGTTAATCAGAGCCAAGTTTGTCAGGTGGTGTTTTTAGCCTTATCCACTGTGCAGTTTACATGTACAGCTGGGTTCACTTGAGAGATAAACAACTCTGAATCTCTGTGTGTCTCTGTATGGCCATCCTAAAAATCCATCTCACACACACACGCACATGTCAAAGGTCAGAAATCCCAGCCAACACACGGGATCATTATTTCACTGCTATCGAATCACGGTTTAATCCTCTATAGAGTTGCTTTTTCTCATGATCTCCTCACCTCTTGACCTCAGCACACACCAGTAATTTGGCACAGAGGTGGAATTGGCCTCCCTCCACTGTACTATTTGGCTTAATATCCCCCCGCTAGTAAAAGCGTGCTAACTAGGCTTCATAGATCGAATCCTTGTTTGCTTCTCGCTGCAGGAGACTGCTGTGAAATGGATTAATAATGCTCTGTTGTGCTGCGTACGGCGAGGCAGCCTCGATTATGAGCTGTCTGGCGAACAAGAGGCACAACAATGGGGGGGCTCGCCGCACGACGCCGCGCTGCAACACAAAGCAGAGACGACGGAGGAGGCTTTGGCGCGCACACACATGCAGTGTATACACAAAAAAACAAAAATACTGTCATGTGCACCGAGGGACACACACTTGTTACAGGGCTGCGAAGGGCCAAGGGACACACTGTCACCCGCACTGTCTGAAGTGTCACACACAGGCGAGTGCGGGCGTATGGCGGGCAGAGGGGAGCTGTCAAGCCGGAGGAAGATTCGTCCCTCCAGATACTGCTTGTCGGATCGGCTGGAAAGAGCGCGCACGCACACGCGCGCCACCCGCAAACGGCGAGAGGTTATCGACCCAGTCACTCAACAGCTCGGGCAAGGCTGCGCTGAGAAACATACATGCTCGCTGAATGCCACTGTGAGAAGCTCCAGATAAGAATCAGCTGCTTGATTCTTTATTTGTCTCGTGGCGTGCACAGGAAATAAAAATTAAAACACACGCACACACATTTGTGCATATTCTGGAAAACACCTAAATGCTCCCGTGGACTCTTTTTTTTCACAGTTGTCACGATAAAGCAGGTGATTTAATCCGCAGATTGTTGATGCCGGACTTTTTCCCACAGGGCCCACTTAAGAAATTCTCCACCAGACGGCTCATTGAATCACTCTCTCACACATGCACTCACACACACTGCAGTCCCCCCAATCTCGCTCTCTCACAATAGAAGTCATGTCGGCATCCAATTTACAAACTAAACATCCTCTGGTGTAAACAAATGGAGTCGCACGCGTTTTTGTTGGACTTTTCCGTTGTTTAAGTCATTTACCTGGAAGGGAATGTAGAGAAATAGGCCCCGGGGGTCTTGGCTGGAGTTCTGGTGGCGCTCCGGGTACGAATGACGCTCTCACTGGGCCCATTCTTCTGTGTGTTTATATTTGTCATATCCCTATTGTGTGGTGTGACTATTGTGTGGCAGTGATTCCATTCCTGTTAGCAAGTGGTGATTATGTGTGAGATTCATGTCGGAGATATCTGCAATTGTGTGAAAACATGCACTGTACATGTGTGCATATGGATGAGGACGTGTCTGCCTGTACGTGCGGACAGTGCTGATTTACGATTATAACTGTGACTGTATGCACAAGCAGTACATGTGTGTGTGTGTGTGTGTGTGCCCTACAAATTCACTCCAGCAGCAGCCATTCACAGTGGATATCAAAAGTCTACACAGGCTTTCAAATTTCCAAGTTTTATCGCCTCGAGGGCTGAAAGAGAAATCCATTAAATCAGGCTTTTTTCACTTTCATTTCACTGTAGCAACCAGCAAACTCAAGGTTAAAACCAAGCTCTGCTCATTTCTGGCAAGGTGGGAAAAATACAAAAGCAGCTTGGTTGCATATTGTTGCTGTGAAATTCTCCGATGTCAACATTTTTTTTTTTTGAAGGTATGCCATACATAATTCAGGAAAAAGCTTTTCTGTCAAAAAGGTGAGGTGTGATTTTATTTTTTACTTTTAAAAGTGACTGAAGAAAAAAGTTGTTGCAGGATAACTTTGGAAGCTTTCTCGAGTAAGTTGCTTTACAATACCAGACCAAACTGAAACGCTGTATTTTAACATCTCTGTTTTTTGTGAGTGCACTGACATAAAAAACTCAGATAATTAATTATGGAACTGTTTTTCCAGCAAGGAGAGACTGTGGCAGATGTGAGGAGTCTACCCAACGCATCTGTAGTGGATAATATTCGAGGAGTTTTTGGCAATGCAGTCAGCAGGTATTAATCAACCAAGAAAGAGCAAAATAATGCTTTGCTATACTGAAATCATGTGACCTGTTATCACCTTAACACTGACTGCATGAGCGACTCTGTGGCATGTTCCCAGGGAGCTGATTGAAGTCAGCTGTGAGGATCAGAAGCTCGCTTTTAAGATGAAAGGCTACATCTCGAACGCAAATTACTCAGTCAAGAAATGCATCCTGATCCTCTTTATCAACCGTACGTAAGACAGAAAAGTTAATGGAAATGTGGCTCACTGGTGCAAATAATTAAATCCCGTTGGACCTAAATGGAGATTTTGATCTGTGTCTCAGATCGTCTGGTGGAGTCAGGTGCTTTGAAGAAGGCGATAGAGACAGTTTACGCTGCATACCTTCCCAAGAACACACACCCTTTTCTGTACCTGAGGTAACTAAAAGAAGAACTTAGGTGTTTTTCTACCTGGGTCCTATAACTGTGTTTGTGTGTGTGTGTCACTGATGGGGACAGCTATTTTGGAAGCTGAGTCAGTATTGAGTAGGACCCGACCGATATGGGATTTTTGGGGCCGATGCCCGTACTAATATTAGGGAGTGAGAAAATTCTGATATCTGATATATTGACCGATATTCTATAACTAATATTTTGAG
>MDSQ01000382.1_pt1 | contig 10836 bp, 7 predicted proteins | sample 1008251 | NCBI WGS metagenome assembly MDSQ01 (sample SAMN05526597, study PRJNA338239) | gut metagenome | isolation source: Hindgut content | host: Naso unicornis | place: Saudi Arabia: Red Sea | collected 2016-05
ACACACACACACACACACACACACACACACACACGTACACACGTAAAGGCATGTTTCTACGTGTCAGAGCCATAAGCTTGAAGTGCAGAGGTCATCTTGGTGGGTCAAAGAAAATATAGGCGACGTTATTACATGAAAATCTCCTCTTTTTTCTTTTGTATCTTTTCTTTAAAACAAGCACATACGATAAATCAAGCCTTTCATTCCAGTTCACAACATAAAGTAATTTAGATCTTATAGCGGCACTTTCTTGTGCTTTTTTCAAATACACACACAAAACACAAAGTCAATATTCCCATCTTTGAGGAATGAATATTGATTTTTCTGCTCTGGACTTGTGTTTTTGTGTAAATAACAGTTTTTAAAAACAGGACGATGTATCTCAGACATCTCGAAGAGCTAACTTTTTTGATTTTTGTTTTGTTTTTTTGCACAGGGGAGCTCAAGTGTGACTTTGATGAAAAATATGTTTCGGGTCAGTTTGCTGGCAGCAGGAATAATTTTCCGTGCATGTCTTTGTTTCATAACTCAGTCCTGAGCCAGTGGGCTGATAATGCAATACTTGCACTGACGGCTGATGGATTAAGTGACATTTTCTTCAGAGGTCACAGAAGAATGACGTATTTATGGGGTCACTGCTTTAGTGTTTGCTCACTACAGTGGACGATGTTGCCTTGTTGAGGATTTGTTTGATTTGCTCTCAGAAATAAATACAGTCTACATTACATTAGGCTATCACACCATCTTAATGTTTGTCTTTTCCTCTGGAAGAATAAGATGTGTTTCGGAACTATTTTCCTTCCAAATGAACAGTGCTTGAGAGCAGAGGACATGATAAACTTCACACAAACAACGGCGAAAGAGAAACAAGACAAAAGTCTGCAACCATGCTGGTGGCATTGCAGTGCTGTGAGATAAATGCTAATGCTAGAATGCCAGTAGGCTCATAATGACATAATAGTGTGAGATAAAAAGCCATTAAGATCAACATATGGTTCACAATTTTTAATGGAATCGGAAAAAAATAAAATGAACTTTAATGGCGATCCATCAAACAGTTATTCAGACCTTTTTTTTAACTCCTGTAATCTGCAATTTGTTGAAGTAATTTGTCAAAAAGAATGTGTGAAAACCTAATGTAGTATTTGTGAGCCACATAAAAGCTTGTAATTTTTTATATTGCTAGTTTTCCTTGATACAGTGGTTTAAAGTGGATTTTTTTGGCTTCTGGTGATTTTATTTACGCTTCAGAAAACACTTCTTGCATCTCCAGACTCAGTTGTTTCTGTCAGAAGATGTTTTGGCCTCTTACAGCTGGACATTAGGATTAAAGCTATAGCTATATCTGCCCATCAACTTCAGAACGTAATGTCAGAAATGTTTGCTATAGATGTAATATGAGAAAATACTGATGATTGGGCCACCTTGTAAGTTAGGTTATATTTGAATTAAATAGTGTTCATGAGGAAAAAGCTCTTAGAGATCTTATAACGGGCACAAGACACGTTTGGTCTGTCCGTAAACCAAGCTGTCTGAATGCCTGTGCTTGTCTCATTGCCTGAAGGTGACACAGTAGTTAAAATTGCAAGAAGTTGCACTTTCCATGTCTGTAGGTGGATCAAATCTTGATAGAACTATATTTCAAAAGCTGCATATAATGGTCTCGCATCCTTTGCTTCAGTGACAGTGTGGGTCTTTGTTATTTTTTTTCTCCATTTTTATATATTTGTTTAATGACCTTCCACACTAGAAAGTAAAAACATCAGTGCCCCAAGGCAGCTTTGCAAAACACAGAATATTCATTGGATTTTAATGTTCTTGCATAGGCATAATTTCACACTCCTGATAACAAATGACTCCACTCTGCATAATAAGCAAGCCGTGAATGAGGTCCAGAGACATACTGTCGAGGAGTGTGAGTTGCACTAATAGGCTGAATATTTATACCGGTAAACAAACAAAATGGCCACAAAAGATTTTTCCACCTAATTTCATGGGTCTCGCCCTCTCATGTCCTCCTTTTCATAAAGCGCGCAAACGGAGTGATGACTTTTCAGCAGCGAGTCAGATAACAAATAAGAGTCTCTGCGTTTCATCAGCTGCAGTATCGCACACATCTATTTGTGTTTGCCGTTAATTCTTGGCCTCACAATGTGCGAATATTTCTGACGACTGATGTGTGTGAATTTAAATGTTTGTTGACTTAGAGTGCAAAAAAAGCGCAATCTTATTTTTACCTTTCCTGTTTATGCAACCAGTGATTACTGCCCTGAGATTAACATATATGATTTTATAAATCAAAGCAGGCGTACTTCACTTTCCTCTTCTTAGAAGGGCCAAGCCCTCTCTGTGGCTGAAAGAAGCAGTGAAAGATGGGCAGCAAGTTTGAAAAAAACTGGTGGCACGATGCTTAAAAGCTGAGGTGTTGCATTTTCAAAACTCAAGCGATCTGGCACGAAAAGAAAAAATATGTTGCTTCAGGCCATCACAGTAAGAATAAAAAGAATTTTTTTAAAAAACAAAAACAAAACTGTGGCACCCAGCTAGTTATTATTTGCACATTTGTGGCAAACACTCACAAAAGGTTAGTTTATGGTGTAACTGAGGGAATGACCTGTGTGCCGATTGCGCCTGTAGATCAAAACAAATGAGAAACAAGTCTTAGTGGTCGTATAACTAAATTTTTTACCATGAATGGCCCTACCATGTTTGTTTGTTTTTTGGTTCATTCTTGTTTTGTTTTTTTTCTACCCTGCTGCTCACCCAGTGTCAGCGCGGATCGCCTCCAGTCTGTGTGACCCTATAAAGTCCAAGCAGTTATGGAAAATTGATGTTTGGATGGATATTGATCCTGAACACAGGAGTCAGGACTTTCAGTCTGCATACTGGAATCTTATTTGCACTTTCGGTAACAGTAATACTGCCAGAATGGAGGATAGATTAATGTCAATAACATCAATGTGAATGAGATTCTGTGTCTTTAACTTTGTATTTAAGAGGTTCTTTCCTTAAAGCTGCAGTCTAATTACATTACAGTAAAGGTGCCTTCTAAAAAATAAATTGCTGACAGGAGAACATTAAAACTGTGACCTAGAAACAGTTACAGTACCTCCATGTTTGGTGGACAGAAACATAGTAAAAGCATATATCATGCAAGGGAAAGTAGACCTGCTGACATTCTGTGTCTTCTGTGGAAAATGTGTTTCACGACCACCATTACCATATAGACTAATATTTCACACACCAATTTGTCAGAGGCTCCTCCGCATTGCTTTTAGTAATGCAATCTGTATACTGTACCTTCCATTTCAATCATTTGGCTATCACAAGGCCCACCATGCTCCTCCTGGCTCGCTCTGCTTCTCATTACTCCAAAGGAAGCTGTGACCTATAGATCAGGGAGTTTTAAGCAATCAAAGTGAAGGTGACGGCAAATGAAGGTTTAACAGGAGCAGAGCTAACCTCAAACCGTGACAGCTTTTTTTCTTTTCATGGCAATTACACACCGTCTTTGCTTTGCTCCCGAACTGACGGCATGTAAGTGTGTGTGAAAGACATTCAGAGAGGGAGGGATGGATGGAAATACATATTATATACAAATAATGTATTCAAAGGCACAAGCATATAATTTATACAATATATGATGTATGGTGCACACACCACAGTGAATGCTAATGTGTATAACCTCTTTTTTTCTTGCGGTGCGCTTTTCTCCTCCTTACAAGCTCAATAAAGGACATTACAGGAGAGTTCCTGGTACATCTTGGACCTTTTTTATTGTAGTTTTATACGTCCTTACAAATGGATTGTACTCACCAGAGTCATCAGTCAGAGATCCGGGAACAGGGCAACATGACATCGCTGCAATAAATGTGGTTGGGCAACAAACAAGTGCATCACGATCAAACAGGTCGCAAACAAGTCAATGCTTCTGTGAACAACTAAACCAGCTGATTTTTGGGGCGTAAAACTACACAGAATGCATGGAGGAAATGTAACGTTTACTCAAGTACTTCTACTTACTCAAGTCTTTTTGGTGTCGTACAATCTATTGGACGTATGTACTGTTTACTAAGAAAGGATTAGTTTTACAAAGAACAGAGCCTTTTTTAGCCTCATCCAACTGTGTAAATATTTACTATTGATAGTAATTTCCTTGACATAATTGATTATTGTTATCTAAATTGTTTGTAGCTGCAGATGTTCCATTAAGTTTCCATTATTTGTGGACAGAAAAAGAAATTCTCATCAGTGTTGACTTTGAAGTTTGTTGCCGTTAAAAGGTCATGAACGAACTTGGAACCTCAACTATGAAAATGAGATTCAAGTTGTAATAAACCAGCATCATCCTTTTATGAGAGCCAGCGTTTTTTGTTTTGTTTTCCCATCCTTTAGTGTGTCATACAGGTGGTTTGTGCATGCATAAGGTTGGGAAAGTGAAAAAGTACAAAGTTGTGCCAAGGAGAGTTCCTTATTCTCAGCAAAAACAGTGAAGCTCAGTTGTGGATTTATTATGTTTGAAACAAACAAGGCAGCAGCTACCAAGTGTCAAAGTGCGGAACTGTTGGCTGTGGCAAAGTTGTAGCTCAACCAATTCTGACAGATTTTGTGGAGATTAAGTTTTGCCTGGACTCCTCTTCTTTCCTCTGAGCTGTGCCATCATTCCTAAGGCTGTTACCCTGAAAACCCAATAATCAAAAAAAACAAAAACAAAACCGTCACAGTGGACCAAAAGCCTATTTGTCTGACCGCCTGTTATCCCAGAAACAAATGCTGATTACTCCAAAGGGCCACTCCTCTGAAAACTGCACATTGTTATTTTTCCCACCAGATTCCACAAAGACTTCTCTCTACTCTGTCTTGCTCTGACATTGACTTTTTTTTTTTTGCTGACTTTTCCCCTAACCAAGTAAATAATATTAGCCAACCAGAGGCAAAGTAGGGCGGGTCTTTGCAGGATGCGGGGGGAGTATGTATCTTTTCAGAGGGCTGGGCCTTCAGAGCAATAGGCTTTTTTTCCCTTCAAGATAACAGGGCTGTCGGACAAAAGGGCTTTTGGTCCACTGGGACTTTTTTTTCGATCTATGGTTGTTTCAGAATAATGGCTTTTCTCACACTTACGCCTGTCATGAGGCACTTTGAACGAGATGACCATCAGCCCTCTTAATTGCCTATTTTATATGGCGTTCAGGATTTACCATTTTTGATCTTGATGTTGATAATCCTGAGGGTTTCGATGTGTGCTCGGGGAGTGAGGCTTATATGCAGACAGTGTGGGCTGCACTCAGCACGGGCTTAATGAGTTCTGACAGATTTTTTTTCGGATCGCCCCCCGCTGGATACCCCAAGGATGATTGAAACTGCAGGCAGAGGGCTCACAGACCTGCTTCAGATAAATCATCCCATCCAATCCCACATGGGCCTCAGTCAGTGTTATTTACATATTCAAATTGACTGCAGGATTAACTTGAGGTTTTCGTGATTTCACCAAAGCAGATGCATTAGGCAGCTGTCTTGTGTATGTTCTTGAATTTACCTCAGTTATTAAAATATTTGTACTGGTGGCAGCCATCATTATCTTTAAAGTACAAGGGGCTGAGAAAAGCAGCCGTGTTTACTTTCTGCTGAAAAAATATCCTGCAGTTCTGCTTCTCAGCCTCCCTCATTAGCTGTGTTTCTTTTTACGTCTTCTACAAGTCATTCATCATCAGAATTACAAATTGTTATACTGTCAAGGCTTCTGTTAGTGAATTTTTTGCAAGCACAAAACCAATTCAGATAAAACAGAAAAAAGGGTTTTTAGAAAACTTTACCAGTTTGCTTTCTCTGAATATAATCCCGTCTCAGCTGTCTGTGATAACGGTTATATTGTTTTGGGAGGCTTTGGGTCATTTTCCATGGTTGATTTTATTGTTTCTTGTGTGTATGGCACTCACTGATGTTCATCTTCCACTTCAGCAAACATTTTAGGACCTTTGGAGTGAGGCAGATTTAAGCTTGATTGGTGATATATGGTGTGTACCTGCAAGGTGCCATGGGCAGGTTTGAATGACAGTAAACAATACCACTCTGTGGGTGGAAAGTGCTCGGCTGTCCCCTCGTAACCTGCTGCAGAATATAATCCTGAGGGGGAAACACACACTTCCTTTTAAGTGTGTGACTTACAGCCTGAGTACATGAAGTGCCTTGAAGTATCGGAGTGTGTGGGCTGTGCATGGAAAAGCAATAATAGGATATATTTGACACTAGAAGGCGGTTTTCGCATTCATTGGCTGAGAGTGCAAAGTTTCTCTGTGCTCGTTCAAAATCCAATTTTAAAGGAGTGGGCCTTCGGGCATGATTTGTGACATCACAAATAGTTTGGAAGCTAATCTTGGGTCAATACTCAGCTAACACATAAACTATGATGTGGAAACTTGATGCCTCCAGTGCACAAACATTAAGAAATAACTCAATCCAAAGTATGAGACATCTCCTGTTAAACTTTTAACACATATGTGCATAATCATAGTTTCAAGATTTTTTAATAAGGGAAAAGAAGAAAAGGTCACTTTAAGGACTTTAACAAGATAAAAGAACTTTTTTTGGTTGAAAAACTATATCAGAAACACATTATTAGTCAAAATACACGGTTTTATATACATTATTTAACAAGTCTGGAGGAGATCTTTAAAGAAATATGCTTATTAGCTTTCTTGTTAAGAGTTAGATAAGAAAACAGCATCTTACTTCATGGCTGTATTAAATATAAACCTGGAGACAGTAGGTGATTAGCTTAGCTTAGCATTATCAGCACCTTGAATACTAGCTATTAAGCAAAATAATTAACCAGTTTACTTGCTAATTAACACGTTATTAGCAAGTTTTGGAGGCACTAGTTGATTTTGTCAGAGCTAAGCTAACCAGTTCCAATCTGTTTCTGGTCTTTTTATCAGTGCTAAGAAAAGCTAATTATCTGCTTGCTTTAACATCACATTTAGCACAAAAACATGGACATGGTTTCAATGTTTTCAACTTTGAAGTAAATATGCATATTTCCTACAACTATTTTTTAAGAGAGTATTTTATAGTGTTCTTACAGTGTAAGAAATGGGGCACAAATCCTTTTTTTTTGATCCAGCAAAGCTAATATGAGGTTTCAGCTGTGCGATTAAGTCAAGTAACAGTTTAAGTTCCCTTTTTGTGTTTCCATGAACAGTGTTTCACTGCTGCGGTTGACGGGATAAGTTACTTCTGGCACTTGCATGTACAAAACACCGTCAATAAAGCCTGCATGTGACTGCTAGAACACAGCTAACCGCACAATTTGGCTAAGAGAGTGCTGAAGGTTCACATTAGCTGAACTTTTAAATTATTAGAATTCATGGCCACTATCATATTATACTGTTGTCATCACCTTTGGCTTCCACACCCAAAATAAACAGCGTCATTGACAGCCTCTTTTTCAAGTGGTTCAAATGACAGCTTTCACACCAAACTGGAGGAAACTAGCCAAAAAGCAAAGTGCACCATAGTTTGCCTGAAAAATACCAAACACGTCCGGCTGTGAAAACATTTACACATTTCTGCAAGAGCTGTCTATCATTCTTGTGTATTAAATTCTTCTCCATTTCATATTTTCCTTTTCTTTTGTTTCTGACTGCAAGGCATAGCTGTAACCCAGGTTTTAAAAGGACATTGTAAATACAGTTTTTCTTTGCTTTCTGTCACATGTTTGTATGTGAAACACATGGAGCATTTGTAAGAATATCAATCGCCTGCCTCTTATTTCCAGACGCCTCTCAAAGCCGTATCTCTTCAAACCGTAATTGAATTTACACCGCAGGAATAATAAAACAGAAATAAGTTAGTGCTTCTCCCGCTGTGCTGGGACCGCTCATAAAATGCTGTGAGCACCGTGGAAAATCCGAGCACGCAGCTTGTGGACAGACGGAAAACTTTGGCCACTAACCCGGCGTTTAACAAGGCTCTGCGGTCCTTTAACTTTAAGCACTTTGGTTTTTCGGCTTTAGCACTGTAAGCTGTGTGTGTCAAAGAATTATGACACTGGTGCATGTCCGTATTTCTGCACGGTAGATGTTGAAATTTAAGGCTCAAGGGTAATGACTGCTTGCATTTTACACTCGTAGACGGTGGGATCACGGGATTTTAGAGCCTGACTGAAACAACAGCTTGGTGAACTTTTTCCAGCACAGCTACTCAGCCCAGCTAAATGTAACACTCTTTTGTATTATGTGCGTCAATTAGCCCTATGGTGCAATAATTTGGTTGACAGCAAGGTCTAAGAGGCAAATGACCTTTTTGGGTACACTCAATAGGAGATGTGACTAAATTAAACACTGTCCTTCAGTTTGATTTTATCTCAAATTTTTCTCAATCCTTAAAAAACTCTGCTCCTAACTGTCATGGTTAAAAAAAATGACCTTGAAAAGCTGCTTCACTGCCTTGTGTAAATTTACACCAAATGTTTATACTGAACAAGCATTCCACATCACTGAGTAATGGCTCCTGCACTTTCAGACCATTTGAGGATAGAGAAAAATACGTGGATGATTTAAATCTAACCAATGTCAGCAAGGAGTACATTTGTTAATTTGTTTACCACTCTGCCAATATAAAAGCACAAAAACAAGTTAGTGTACTGATGGATTTTGCCTTCCAAGGAAATAGAAAATGGCTCTGAGTTAAGAATTATTTCAACACTTTGCACTCTTGCTGTTTTGAGTCTTAAGAAACCTAAACACAACAAAGACTTTTAAAGAAGATGTGAGATTAAGCACTGAAGAGAAGCGAGAAATAAACAGTTGTTTCTTGGAAAGCCTCTCCACCACCACAGCATGTTCTATCATGAGCCAACATAATTTAGAATTTGTCTCACAAATCCCATTAGTGTATAATAAGGAAACAAGTGCTATTAGTAAGACATGACCGTGACGGTTATCTTTTAAGATGTATTGGGCAGACTGACTGGCTCACCTCGGCTTTGAAGACAAACCAGACGTCTTCTCATGAACACGGAGGGCAATATCAGCTCCAAAGCATTTGTTTGTGTTGGCCTTTTTACTGAGACTGAAGATATGTTTTCTCTTTTTTCTTTTTTTTGAGACGAGCATGACTCAGTTTCGTGAGGTCAGAAGCTAGCTGCATTACAAGTGACGTGGCACAATGTGCAATGGCCTTCAGCACATGCATACGAATTCTCCCCCGTTGCTCCTCTCATCGCTTGAAGGTTAGCAAAATATACTTTTTGCAAAATGCCCCATCCCTTTTTCCTCCTGCTCCTTCTCTCTCAGTTCTGCAGCTCTACAAATTACGGCTTCCACAACCCCTCCAGCCATTCGTCCTCCTGCTTCACCACAAAATAAGATGCTGAGATGAATGTGGCAGGGAGAATCGTCACACGACTGGATCAGTGATCTGCTTTAAGGCATTGCTTTGGCATTTATGTTCTTAATATCAAAGGGGTATAAAACAAGAGGTCTTAGATGATTATCACATGGCGAGCATTGTCTTCCCATAATACATCAAAGAGTTTGAGAACACAAAGCTCATTTAAGCTGCTAATTTATGAGTGTTGCATTGTAATCCAGAAGGAGGAGTTATTTTATTAGGTAATCTTTACTCCTCTCTCAACACATGTCTGGGGGATGCTAATTTCCTGAAGAGGCAAACACCATCAAGTGCAATTTAAAAATCCAATAAAAATCTTGATTGTTCTGGGCTTTGCGAATAAACCGACTCGGCCGCTAAAATGTGGAATAATGCTGCGAAGGCATCATGTTGACAACAGAGCGCAGACGACATGATGGTCTCTGAAATGAGTCACTTAATACTTCTGGGGATACTGTGCCAATCACAAACTAATGAGTGTAAAAACTGATTTTCTGTCCTGCAAGATTATCATGAAAAATTTCTCTTTTATGTTGTTCCTCCCTTTCATGCAGTGGCAACAGAGTTGCAATTTTGAATGCCTGAATGACTTTACTGTTAAATCCCATCAGGACTCAGAAGTCCTATCTCTCTTGAGGAGAGCATCAAGACGATGCTGCAGATTAGTCCCTGAGTTTGAAGAGATTTTGACGGTTTGATTTGTTTTCTTTGAGGCTGCGGCACTGAACACAGTAGGGGTCCTTTATTCTCATGCTCAGAATACTGTAGCTGGCACACACATACAGGCATACACAGTCATATGCATTCGCACATTCATTCACAGCATGAAACTGTATTGCACATGCCCCCAGACACAGTATCACATATTTCTTTTTTTGTGAGGCACCAAACAAACAAACAGACTCAAGCAACTTGTGAAAACAACATTTAATAGTCACTTCCTCTGGGTCATCTTCACATTTTGCCAAGACACAATCAAAGCTTTTACAGACACGACTGATGTTTGATATTTGCCCATGTGTATAATGAAACATTTCAATAACTAGTGGATGGATTGCAGTCAAATCTGGTACAGACATTTATGTTCCCCAGAAGAGAAACGCTTCTGACTCTAGCGGTTGTGATTTCGATGAATTTCTCGACATCTTGCATGGCTATGAAAGTGTTAGCATGCTAACATGACAAACTAAGATATTAAACATTTTTAACATACCTGCTAAACATCAGCATGTTAGCATCATGTGCATGTTAACATGCTAATTTGAATTAGTTCAAAACAGAGTTCTCAGCGGGCCTGATAATTTAAACCAGACCCGACCCAAGTGAGTTGAAGCCTGAGCCCGACTCATCCGAAGTCATCACATACAATCCTGACCCGAGCCTGAGCAAATCTGAAAAAAAGAACAGATATTGTCAGAAAAGGCAGCGCAATTTACACGTTTGTTC
>MDSQ01000383.1_pt1 | contig 10835 bp, 6 predicted proteins | sample 1008251 | NCBI WGS metagenome assembly MDSQ01 (sample SAMN05526597, study PRJNA338239) | gut metagenome | isolation source: Hindgut content | host: Naso unicornis | place: Saudi Arabia: Red Sea | collected 2016-05
AGTGACAAGTCGCACCCACTCTGTCGAGCTACAGGTCTGTTGCGGCCTCAAACGGGATGTCACATCATGCCATTGACTTTATATGTAATTTCATCGCGCCACAAATAAAAGTCGCTTTTGGTGTGTACACAGCTTAAAAATGGAGAAAGGTCTAAATAAACCCATTATCGTTTTGTTAAAGGGGAAAAACATGCCTAGGTCTTGCTTGTATTTCTTTAAACCAGTCAAAATCAACTTGGGCAGTCCAGGATGTGTCGATGGTGCCTTTACAAAATAGTTTTTTAGGGGAACTTGTTTTGGTGAAACTTTTCCATCCATGTGGAGAGGCTCTGATATTAGCTAAATTACCACAAAAGAACCAAGTAGGTTGGCTTAATTACACAATCCAAATTTTCTGCTACTTCTGAGGTTGATTTTAGCAGTAACAAGGACTTTGAATGGTAACATAGGGATGGTGGGGAATAGAGTATAGAGTCATGATCAGTCTGTTAAGATTCTAGAGAAGTCATCAATACGATTTGGAAAAAATGGAAAACTGTTGACCATTTATCTTCTGGAAAACTGTTGCTGAGAATAAGGACTAAAATCCATGAATCAAAAACTTGTCAACTTTAATAAATGAGTGATTTACATTAATAAAGCCATTTGTTTTAACTTTTTACATTATAAAGCATATCTCATTAATCTCATTAGAAAGTGGCACCCAAAATGGAGTCACATCATGAGCTGTCAGTTCTTATAATAGAAAACCTACAGGAAGTGAGGACAGACTCTGCAGTAAACAAAGCATTTAACTCACAATCCTGATAAGTTGAACCTGAAGTTAAAGACTGAAAAAAGACACATGCTGCTCAACAATCACATAAGTGACAAACCTCATTAGTGGCTGTGCACAGGATCTCTACCAGCACGGCCTCGTCTGTGCCCGCCCCCTTCATGGCCTTCCTCAGCTCCTTGGCAAAGTAGATTTGAGGAGAGTCCAACATGGCCATGACGGCGTTCTCAAAACTACCTGTCAGCTCCTTCTTTAGGACCTCCTCCAACTCCTGAGCAAATGCAGAATTAACACAGAGGGGACACACTTCACGGTTGTTTTGTGTATGTGGGAGTGTAAGTGTATGTAAAAGTGAGAGACGAAGATTGGCAGGAACTCACATCGTCGTACTTTTCAAAGTAGGCCTGTTTGATCTCCACACGCTGAGCAGCAGAACGATTGGCCAGGATTTGAATAATGGCCTCTTCATCTGTGCCTGGAGGATACACAACAGTGTGCGCATAAAGTGTCAGAAACCATTCAAAAATTGGAAAAGTCAGTTACCATCACAACAAGATGATACTATTGCAAGTCTGTCTAGGCATCTTGTCACTCAGTCTCACCACTTTCTGATAAAAATGGGGTCAAATAGCAGCTTTCAAGTTATTTATCCACAATAAATTAAACTCATGTGTATACAGTAATGCATAATGAAAACAAAATAAAATGCATTAGGTTCATATTTATCTTTATGCAACACAAATGTCAGAATTATGCTTGTTTATTTGCATGATTGTGATTTTTTTTTCTTTTCATGTCTGCTCAGTCGAAACTCAGTCGTATATGTCTCTCATTCAAAAGAGACTTTTATCCTCACACATCTGAGTCTCTACATTAATCAAATCCATCATCAGTGGTCAGTGGAGAAGAGATTGAAAAAATGTTACATTATGCTTTGAAGCTGGCCACTGTTAAATTATTCACCATAATGCATAACAAACTTCTAATATCTTTGGTCTGTCCATTCTCAACCAACTTTAATATACATGAGGCTGCATCTGGCAAACTCAGAACATAAAACAGAACTGATCGAATGAGGAATTACTGATAACACAATACTGCTGCTAGACACTGTGCCAGCTGCCAGTGGACAGATGCTACCAATTGTCTTAAAAAAGGTTCTACATCATGTCTGTCCAGCTTTTAACTTCAATTAACTTTAATGAAATAATAATTTTAAAAAACAAACAAACCGACAAAACAGTTTTTTGTGTCATTTAAATTATGTGATACCTTCTTTAGGAAAGAGAGAAGACGCACAAATAGGAAAAAAAGGAAAAGGCTTCACGAGAGCTCAAAATGAGGAGAATGAATGAAGAAAAACAACAGAATACACAATGATTCATGGATGAGAACTTATACTCTACACTTACCCAAACCTTTACATGCTTTTCTGATAGCCTTTATATCAGCTGTGACGTCAAAGTCCTCACATGGGACGATGGTGGGCTAGAAGATAAAAAGTACACATATAAATCACTTATAAGATTTGAACTGGTGTGCACAAACTACACTAATACCCACACAAACGTACTTTTTGGGGTCTTGTCATGTATGACAAACTGTACACTTCATAGAAAGAAGCCAAATGTGGAATAAAACTGATGTAAAATGTTGAAGTAAACCCCACAACTGGAAAACCAGAATTATAATTCTCTTTCCTCAAACAGATTAAAGGGTAGGCTGCAGTTTGGGAAAGGAATCATTACAGCAGGCCTCCATCCAGCACAGTTTCTCCCTGCAGGAAAAGGGTGCAGCCTGTGTGTGTTCGCTGAGTCATGGGGCAGCAGCAGCCACAGTAGCTGTATGCAGTCTCCTCTCCTCGCCCATCCTCCGCTTCATACAATGCGGCCTTATTGATCAGCATTTCTGGGAAATTCCTCATGGCTGCCGCAGCTGATCCCCGGCCTGGCAGGGTTCACTCCCTCTGCCCAAGTTAACTGCGCAACTTTTGCTTTTAAGATGAGAGTTGGACAAAAAGTCTTGTTTTCGTCTCCTGATATGATATTTTGTCTGTGGTACTCAACACTTCAGTGATGATTTGTTTTTAAACTCCCCCCCCCTATTGCATCACTGCAAACGCGACCTTCCAGAACTGCAAGTGTCTGACAAATGAAGTTGTTCCAGTTCTATTATTATAACGCACCGGTCAAGAGCAAACGTGGCTGCAGAAGTTGTAGAAAATCCACTTTTCTTACCTGCACGTTGCCCATGATGTTCCGCAGCGCTGTCGGCAGTGACAAAGTGAGGTGGAAGCTGCGTGTGCCGCGTTGTGCTGTGTTGTCTCTGTAGCTGATGTGTGATGCGTGTCAGGTCGCCTCGGTTGTTCCTGCAGGGACGCAGCCCTGTCCGGTGCCGCAGGGATGACGTCACTGCCGCTCGTTAATTCAGCCGGATAGAACCGGGTGCCGAAGGAGATGATGGGAAGACGCAAAAAAAAAGTCTACATGAGCTAATGACCTGAGTTGCCTTTTCCTGCAAAATGATCTTTGAAATTCACAAACATTGAGCCACCATCACTTCCACGAGGATAACGCAGGTCTTGGTTTTAACGCAGATTTTCATTGGATGTTTGTATGCTGTGGAGAGGACATGGAAGCTCCTGATAGGTGAACTGAGGTGTGAAGGGTTCAGCAGCCATCTCAGGATCACGTTGCAGACAAAGAGTAAATATTCACATTCATTCATAGTGATATGGAGAAAAAGTAAAAGATCTCAAGCTAAGTTTTACTACTTTAAAAAAAGATGGCAGAGAGGTGGTGTGTTGCCCTTTGCAAAGCTGCAAAAAGGACAGTTGGCAAGTCTTCGTGTATTACATAAAGATTTGGAAATCTGAAAGCCAAACTGCTGCTTGCAGCTTTTTGTTCAGGACACTGGAAGAAGAAATGCTGGTTCTGAACCTGGCTGGACTTAAAGTTGAGGTAGGCAACATCTGAAAATCAAGCTCTAGCATGAGACTCCAAAGATTCACAACGAGACCAGTCGGTTGCAGGGAAAGTTGCAGCCGTGTAAACTGGTCAGGTTCAGACCACCCAAATTACAATATGCTGAAAGGTTATTACGGAATCTTTGCCTGAAGTCACCAAAAATAAACTGTGTACCCCAGCTTTAAGTGATCAGCAAAGTTGTCACCATTCACCCTGAAGGTGACATGAACGTCTGAACATAATTTCATGGTAATTCATCCAACAGTTGGGCCATTTTACTAAAAACCACAAATGTTACGGTGGTGCTAAAGGGGAGGTCAGGGAATCACAAAAATGATTCATGCGCTTGGAACCAATAATAAAATGCTAAATATTGTCCTAATCCATTTAGCACATGTTAATATATATGTACAGGTATTAGTCACGGGACTGTAAAGGATTCATACTCTGGAGATCATGTGTATGAATACTATATTTCATAGCAATCCATTCAATAATTTTGAAATATTTCTGTCTTGCTTGAAGTCGTTGACTAAAGAACAAACTATCGTTAAAATCCTACGACCCGCATTGCTTGAAAAGGCCAAATTTTATCTAAGGTGTCTCATTATAAGAATGTAAAATGTGACGTGTTGGAAGGAAATTCCATTTTTGACGTCATTTCATTCAAGCACAGACATCTGTGCTTTGGTTATGCGAGCCTGTCTCAGTCTTTGTGGCAAAATTCCCACTTGCTCGTAACTGAGCACAAAGCCTGTCATACAAATGAGCAGGTCCTCACTGCAGGCAAGGACCCAATCTGAGAGCCATGCCACGCTGCTTAACAACCAACCGCCTCATTGTTGAGCATTATCTGGCTGTCCCCTGCTTGTCATACGGCATTAGTGCATGAGGCTCGACCCGGGATGTGTGCCGACATGTACCTGGTCGGGGGTTACCCTGCCTTTGTCTTTCAGCAACACGGGGTCAAGTGGATGGATGCAGCAGCAGGGTGTGTGGAATTGTGTCAACCATGGAGAGGCAGTTGGGCCTCTGGCATTTGCCTGTTAATGACTTGTAGAGTGATGACTACACAGATGCTGGAGACCACAGAGCTCGACTACCTGCCCTGTCTGGCCAGTTGGAACTGTGAGCATGTTCATTTTCACATCGCAAACCTGTTATTGACCCTCGTGTGTCACACCCAATATAGGATAAGGCACATACATTATCTGCCCAACCGTTTAAATGAAAATAGGCCTTAATAAGCCTCCAAAAAGTTTTGCTTCTTAGCTTGGGCCCAAAAAGTTGCTTTCTCTCTCTCTCTCACACACACACACACACACACACACTCTCTCTCTAGGTGGTCTGATAGTTGAAAGACACATACGACAAAACTTCCCTAACTCCAGCGAGTGGCCTTTATTACTTGTCATCCTGTCTCTGTCTCCAGGGTAGCTGACAGAGTCTCCACATGGTGTGGGTGGACAGAGGAGACAAAGTCATTCATTAAAAATTACATAATTGCCATCTTAGCTGGGAGGCAGCAGTGAAATGCTATGATGTGTTGGAGCCATTGGTCCCTTGTTAGCATGTCATCATGTCACATCCTGTAACCACAAGCATTTTATTTTGTAAACATTAGAGAAATTTCCCTAAAACTTGCACCACATTTGGATGAAAGCATAACTGTTGAATGTTATCAGACATGCAGCTTAATAACTCTTACTGATGGACGTCTCTAATTCTTCTTTCATGCTTGAGTTAAATACTTTTAACAGGTGAAGCACACGCCTGACAGTCACAGACAAATACATCATCACTGCACTTATCGTGCATGCATTTCCCCCATCACTCTGCTTCTTCCACCTGCGGCATGCTGGGTGTTAAAGAAAGGAGCTTGTGTTATCTCAAAAGGTTGGTATGCAGACAGGGGCTACTGGGAGCTGGCAGGATCAGACAAGCTGAGGAAAAGGAAAGGTGTCAGAGGAAGCTAGGTGGTAAATCAAAATAGCATTAACCAAGAACAGAGATGGAGATTTAAGATAGAAGGGTATGCTGTAATTTTTTGGTAGAGCTGCATGCGTGACAACCACTTTGAAGAATTCATACGATGTTCTGGATGGTGTGCAAGGCTGCTGGAAATGCTCAAACAGTCTATGGAGGTTGATGCAGGACAGGAAAGTGATAAATGATGTAGGGATGTCTGTTTCCTCATCACTCCTCACTGAGAGATAATTCAGTTTTATTTTGTAAAATAGAGGAAGCAGCGATTTGGTTATCAGTTTCAGCCATCGCCTGCTGTAAACTGAAAATCATCCAAATGAACGGTTGATTAAGATGTCTGAAAGAAAGAAAATGTTTTGGCCTGTTTAATTTACGAGAGATTTTGTTTTAACTACTGACACATCTCAGTATCAGATGGTGTTCGACCTTATCAAAGCGTTTGGAGAACAAACACTTTTAAAAGCACATTAGTTCAGTTTTCTCCACTCCATGTTCACCACGCTGGGACCATAGAAATTATCTTGATCAGATACATCATGTCTGGGATAGGCGGTGTACTGCTTAAGACTGCAAGTCGTCCACGGCAACAAGTCCTCCAAAACACTAGTCTACATCTGTTCATGTTTCTCCATGATCACTCATGTAAGCATTTTCTGAATGGGACCTCATTTGTCAGTGTCTTCTGAAATTTTCTGGGAGGACATTCTTTGTAGGTTGTTAGCCATAAATGCTACATCATCATTGTTTTAGCAGGTTCTCGCACCTCCCGAGAGTGACCTGTCTGACAGCAACAAACACTTCTGTGGCGTCATATCTCCTGTCTAACAAAGACATTTATGTTTGGCAGCTTGTCCTGCCATCAGGGACCTGCAACATCTGTTTAACGTGAAAAATTGGCTGTCTGTATATGTCAGTGCTTGACCACTAAATGTTGCTTTCTCATTACTTCCTTCTTTTCTTTTCAGGGGTAAACATGACTTTGAGAACTTTTCTCTCCTCTGTTTCCACTTCTGTTCTCTTTTCATGCTGGCAGCTGAGATCTCAATCAATGTTGTTGTGTATTTGGGCACACAATCAAAGTGTTTTGTCCTCTGTCCAACTCATGATTGGAATACACATTGGAGAGCCTGTGTGTGCCTTTGTGAACTGTGGGGTTTTTTTTGCCCCTCCAGCAGCAGTAGAGGAGATCTCAGCCTTTCTGTGTTAGCTGTATGAAGCCGCTCTCTTCGAGCCCGACTCAGAGTTTCCATGGCTCTCTCCCGCCTGCTGTGATAAATGGGAGTTCTTAGGCTCACTGTCAGGCTCCTCTCCCCTCGGGACTCCTCCCCCATTCTCTCTCTTCTACCACACCATTTGCTGTTGTGGGTGAAAAATTACCGCAGGGAATATTGTGGATTCTCGGTGCTCAAAAAGGAGAGTGGAACACCCAGAGAGGGTAGAGGTGGCTGTTGTCCCCAGTGGACTGTGAGTCAACACTTGCTGCTAATGGTCTCTCTAAATTTACTTCCTAATTACCCCCCTCTTATTGCCCCCAGCTAGCAACACACTGGCCATGACCTTGATACACAAAGAAGCAAGAGGGCATGCTTAAAATTATGCGTTGTTCAGTTCTGCTTAAAGTCAGCCAGAAGAGAACTGATTTATCGACATCTTGGCTCAGGAAATATGCAAATTTTAAGAATCCCACTCGAATAGAGGATTAGAAGAAATCCATAAATTGCAATGAACAGACTCCTCAGAGGAGGCATTGTGCATCTGGGTGTGTGTTAGTGCAGCTGACAGAGAGGGAGAGTATTTGTTCTGAGTGCCAGGTCAGAGGTCAGCCAGGGAGAGGAGGATTGTTCACTCATTCGCACCAGCTCCGTCTCATTATTCAGCTCTTTCCATAATCCCTCTAACCTATGTTGTCACTGCTGACCACTGCCGCCACCCTGACCAGCCCGCTGCAAGCGACTGCACAGCTACAACAACAAACACAGCTTCATCATCATTACAGCGGCTTGCAGCATCTGCACAAGCCCAATCCCACACACACAAACATTTGTGCATACTACGGCCAGCCACGGGCCCAGACAGCGCCCTGAGATAGAGCATTCTGTAAACAAAGAAAGAAACCAACCAGTGTTTATCATGTTCTCCAGGATCCCGAGATTAGTACAGAGAGAGAGAGAGTCAGGCAGACCTGCATACTGATTTCCTGAAAGGCTTTAAAGTATTTAAAGAACAGTGTGAATATGGATTTCTAAGAAACTTAAGATTGGAAACTTAAGATTTTGCTTTGTAAGATGTGAGGCTGCGTTTAAGATGCATATGTTTTATCCCAATTAAATGTATCCCACCATTACTTCACTTCACATTTGTGTAACCAAGCAGAAAACAGGATTATAAAAACTAGAAGAGAAGCTTTTTTAGCTTTTTTGACATTTTGTGAAGAGGTAACAGTAGACAAATCATAAAATGATATCTCAGTTGTTAACACTTGTTATTTTTAAGTAGCTGCAGCAGCAACGTGTTCTTCACCTTTTCCCAAGTTTTCCTGCTCTCCCCCTCTACTCAAATCATCCCACGCTGGTACCATTTTGACCACCCTGTTTCTCCAGAGCCTGCTTGGAGCAAGCACTCTGCCTGACCCCCCCCCAAAGATAATCCTGATTATGCTGAAGTGTGTAAGGAGGCCAGGGATGAGCTTTCACCTCAGACCTCTCGTGTCCTTTGACCTTTCACCTGCGGCCCTCCAGGGCTATTTAGGGCAGCTGTCTGTGGCAGTGGGTAATGATGGAAAAGCATTGGTTGTATTCACACTAGAGACACCTCAGGCTTTTCATAGTCACATTGCATTTGTTTTTGCTGGATCTCTTTACTGATTTTCTATCTTGAAATACACTTTCACTGAAAACCTACATTCTTTCTTGACAGTTTTTTGGAAAAGAGGAGAATTCTCATAGTCCATCCTTTTGTTCAGCAACTGGAGGATTTGATCTTACATTTGGAGGGCAAATCAAAAGTCTTGCTAATGTCTTGTACTTCCCCTCTCTGGATGTAATCCCACTGTATCTTCCTCTGATGACCACATATAACATGAGTTTAATGAGGGTTGGGTTTGCAGACTGGAGACAGTGGAATAAAGAAACTAAATGACCTTTCCTGTCAGTTCAACCAGAGATACTCCTCTTCTCCCTCATGCTTTAATTAACCTTTCCTGTCATCCGAAACTGCAGAAATAGATTTGGTATAATCTCTCTTCTCCACGCAGGAAGTGAACTCACTACTTAAATCAATCTCTCTCCGCTCTTGATTTGTGCAGTGGGAGACAGGTGTCCCTGATTTGATGTGAGGATCAGAGAGCTCCACTTCTATTTCTATGTACACACAGTCACAAGTACACACACACACACAGTGTATCAGTGGCAGACAAGCGTGAAGAGCATCTGAGTGACAGCATCCGGAAAGTCAGAGATAAGACGTAATCTGGTGCCAATTATTTGTCCTTGACAGGCACAGGTAAGCAGCAATCAGCTCTACTGACATGTGTTCTGAGTCAATACTCCTGCTCCCAGTGGGTGGTGAGAAGCTGATTATGAGGTGCTGAACAGATGCAAACAAAAAGCTGCGACAGGTCGGGCTGATAAGGCTTCCCACTGCTTTTCAGCCCCTCTGATATCCGCAGTGACCTTTCTGGCCTGTGCAACACTTACAAAGGGTTTTATATCAAAAGTGAAACAATATCAAATTTTAAAATAATTACAGTTTTCTTCTTAGTCCTGCCACACTTGTTGCTAGAAACTCAAAATGTATCAATGCATTTGCTTTCTGCAGCTACAAAAGGCATTTTCGTACCGCAGGAACTATTTCATAGCTCTAGGAACTTACTTCTAAGAACCTCCGCTTAACTGCATCTGCACCGCAGAATGCAGTTCTTAGAAGTATGTTTTGAGGAACTTTTTAACTCCAACTCCAGAGTAGGTGCTTTCGCAGCACATGTGGATTTATAGTGATGTACATGTTCATTGATTTCTAACTCAGGAGCCAGCACCAGCAACCGCTGTTTTTTAAAACCCAACAGTTCTATTACCAAGACGACACAAAACACAAACCAGAGCTCGCAACAAGATCATCGTCGTTTTGTCGTTGTATCTTCTTTGAGATTTAGCAGCATTCAGCAAGAGATTCATGGTACATTATTGTCATATACTAGACCAAAGTGTGGACCTGTTTTACAGTTTTCTTCATTTGTTGTTGTTGTTGTTGTTGTAGTAAGTAACGCAAAAGTTACGATGTACATTGCATAGAAGTGTCGTTACTATACCAACTGCCCATAGATACATAAATGTGTATATTGCAGTTTACATAACTTTCATAAGGGGTTCCTATTAGCACTGCAAATGCCAATTTAAGAAAACCCCTTAAAGATGTTTAGTTACCCCGGAACTCCCGAGTCGTCAGTAGGGTAAGGGTTAAAAAAACAAAGTTCAAAAAGTTCCTAGACCTGTTTGGTCCAAAAACACCTGTACACATCAGTCTGTGTTTTCTGTTGGTGCAGGACGGCTCAACAACTCGAGCTGTGCTGACGTTTGTGGAGAAAGTGTGGTTTGCCTGAGATGATGGGATATTGACATGTAAGACATTGTGTTCAGTTCTGATTGTGAGCTGGTGCTGCAGAGAGGAGGTTTGCTGTTGAGGCACTGAAGTACCTGTTGACCAGCGGTGGTAATTAGCAGCCCTGCTGTGTTGTATTTATTTCACTATGAAAACAAACTGAAGCTTCAGTAAGAGGAGTCATCAGACTCTATCAGTCTCTCACAGCAGGAAGACGACAGTGTTGTAAATAACAGTGCATATAAAGCTTCGGTGGTTCTGGTCTGAGGGGTTTTTCAATGACAGTTACTGGAGCTCCACTAAGCAGAATGACTAATCACTTTATTCTGAGAGAGAACGATGTCTCACTGCTTTGAAGTTGGAGTAGTCGTTCTCAGACAGAGGTCTCCGAGGGCCAAGCAGCAAAATGTTGAGTTTAACTGAAGTTGAATTCAAAGGAATTTTAGAGAATGTGTAAGTGAAGATATTTGTAGGCCTGTGGTCTCTGGTTGGCATTTTGTAAAAAACAATAC
>MDSQ01000384.1_pt1 | contig 10834 bp, 11 predicted proteins | sample 1008251 | NCBI WGS metagenome assembly MDSQ01 (sample SAMN05526597, study PRJNA338239) | gut metagenome | isolation source: Hindgut content | host: Naso unicornis | place: Saudi Arabia: Red Sea | collected 2016-05
CTGGTCAATCATCAGCCCACTTCTAACTGTCTCCTCCCCTCTTTCCATACACCCTGTGTTTCCCTTCTTTTTCTAATTTTGAAAACACCCTGTTTTCTTTCTCTTATTAAAATTTTGGAAAGACTGTTTTCTTTCTTTTTTAAGTTTGAAAACACCCTGTGTTTTCTGCACAGTAATATTTTCTTCCACTTATATCTTTGTCCCATCCAAGGTCACACTCTTAGGATTCGAGAGGCACCTGGCTGCAGACATGGCAGAGTCTTGAAACCAGGCCCGAGGATGACGTCCTGAGACAGCGGTTCAAGTGGCTCTGCAAGATGATCAGAAACTAAAAAGGAACTTACCTCTCCGAATCTCAGCTCTCAGAGAAAAATGACCCTGAAGTCTTAATGAACTTGCCCAAGGATTGCACAAAGACTTTGAGGAAGATTTAATAGCCCTCTGGAAGATCAGCACCAAACAGCAGAGGGACTCCTCCTCTGTGTGCGTTACAAACATCTCTGTGTTGGGCTGAAATACTGGAGTGAATTAAGATATCAGTCTGATGAATATGGACAAAAACTTTCTAAACACAATGCACGTCTATGCATGTAACTGCATGGATGACCAAATTAAGGTAATAGACAGCCTCATTGACAAGGAAGATAAACCGACCCCGGAGCAATTACCTGAAGCTCCCACAGTGCCAAAATCAAAGAAAAAAAAGAAACCGGCGAGTGATGAGCTGGAGAACTCTGAACTGGTGTCGTTAAGCACTCTGGAGAGAATAGAGAAGAGAGAAGTCGAGTCTCTCAAGTGACTCCAATCACTGGAAGATGCAGTAAAAGAAAACACAAAACAATGAAGAGTCTCACAGACTCCCTGGAGGCTCTGTGGGGACGGGTGGAGGAAATGGCCGTGTTCTCTCTGTCAGTGCCAGGGGTATCAAAAATCAGTTGAAGAGAAAACGTTTTTTTATATATTGCCAGAATAAGGGGCAGACTTTTATTTTGTTCAAGAAACTCATGCTGTACAAACAGATATGTTATATTGGAGGAGTCAGTGGGGGAAGATACATGGTTTTCTTATGGGAGCAATCGAGCAGCAGGGGTAGCTATTCTGCTGGGTAAGTTCAAAGGCCATGAAGGCTAATTAATCATTTTGCAGATACAAATGGGAGATTGATAATTCCCTTATCAGAACTTGACCATTTTCAATTTATTTTTGTAAATACCTATGCTTTCAACAATAAGCACTTGAATATAACTTTATTCTCAATGCTAGAAAATAAGATTGCTCAACTGTTATCAACTTTTCCTTCAGCTAAAGTTTTGTGGGGAGGGGACTTTAACACAGTCATGGATGAAAGTATGGATAGATGGCCTCCCAGAGAGAAACAAATAAATGAACTAGAAAATGTTTGTGACAGGATAAGTTTATTTGATATCTGGAGACGCAGAAACTCAAATAAAAAAGCATGTACATGGAGTCATAAAGATGGGTCTCTTCATTTGCGAATAGATTTCTGGTTAATCTCATCAGATATTGAAAACAGTGGATTTAGTTACAATAGAACCAACAGTTCTTACAGATCACAAAAGTGTAGCAATTAGAATTAATATGGGGGCAAGGAGACATAACTCTAATAGTGAATGCTGGAAACTAAACAAAACTCTGATACATGACAAAGAATTTAAAAAAAGCCCAAGAAGTCATAGATAAATGCTGGAAACAAGCAAAGGCCTTAAACAATTTTGGACAATGCTGGGAGCTAATGAAATTTGAAATCAGGAATCTGGCTATATTAGTAAGTAAAAAAAATCTCTAAAATGAATAAAGAGAAAGAATCTCAAATTGTTGGAAAAATTATGAACTTATCAGGTAAATTAAATCTGTCTGAAGAAGAAGTGAAAGAACTGACAGCTGCACAAGCAGAACTCAATAAAGCATACGAGGATAAGGCCAGAGGTGCTTTTGTCAGATCCGGGAGAAAATGGCTAGAACAAGGTGAGAAATGCACCAAATACTTTTTTAATTTCGAAAAAAGAAACTTTGAACTATCTTCATTGAGTAAACTCATAATCAATGACCTCATATGTGATGATGAAAAGCAAATCTCACAATTTGTGGCCAATTTCTATAAGGGACTGTATGGGGCAGATCAATTGGATGAAGATGATATGGCTGTGTTTCTGAAAGGAATAGAACCAGAGATTAAAAAAATTGATGATGATCTTAAATCAATATGTGATCAAAGAATCAATATTATAGATGTACAAAACTGCATTAATGCTTTAAAAGACAACAATCTCCAGGTAATGATGGATTAATAGGTGAATTTTATAAAGATTTCAATAAAACATTAGCTCTGTTTTTAGTAGCAATGTTTGAGGAAGCTTTAGAAAAAGAGGAGCTATCAAATTAATTCCAAAACCACAAAAAGATAAACTTAACATTGAGAATTGGAGACCAATCAGTCTACTGAACAACGATGCAAAGATCTTTGCCTTGATCTTTGCCAAAAGATTAAAGCTTGGATTAAATGAAATTATTGACGAAGAACAATCTGGTTTAATTCCAGGAAGAAACATAACCAATAACATAAGACTAATATTGGATATGATTGATTATAATGATTATATATTGGATGATAGCCTTATCCTGTTTATCGACTTTTATAAAGCCTTTGACACTATTAGTCACCAGTTTATGACCAGGATTATTCAGTTTTATGGATTTGGAGAAAGGTTACTGAAAGTGGACAAAACTTTATATAAAGGATGCAACAGCTCAGTGAAGCTAACAAACGGAACAACCCCCAGATTTGATATTAGGCGGGGAATTAGACAAGGCTGTCCACTGAGCCCTCTTCTATTTCTGCTAGTTGCACAGGTTATGGCAGTGCATATAAAAAAAATATCCATTTCTAGGTGTTACAGCTCTAGACAGAGAATTTAAATTATCTCAAGTGGCAGATGACACAGCAATATTTATAAAAAACAAATATGAGGTGAATGAAGCCATTAGATGTATTGAAGAATTCTCGGCTGTATCGGGCCTGAGGATGAACTTAAATAAATCTGTGCTATTTCCAATCAAAAAATGTGATCTATCACAACTTGACAACATTCCTGTGAAAAACTCAGTTACTTATCTAGGTGTTGTGATTGATAAAAATGTAAACAACCGCTGTAATCTGAATTATAATGCAATAATTCATCAAGTAAACAAAAAGTTTAATATGTGGCTGATGAGGGACCTCTCACTGAATGAGAGAGTTCTTCTCTCTAAGGCTGAAGGTATATCGAGGTCGGTTTATGTATCCTTATCACTAGCAACTCCTCCTGCAGTTTGCAAAAATCTAGATAAAATTCTGTTTAACTTTATTTGGAGAAATAAATGTCACTACTTAAAGAAAGGAATTCTGTGTAACCCCAAGAGTAGAGGAGGCATGGAGGTGCTGACCTTCGAAGCGTTGAATAATACTTTTAAAGTGAAATGGTTATTAAATGTGATTAAAGAGAATGACAACGTCTGGAATACCTTCCCTAAACATGTATTTAATGGTGTTGGTGGAATCAAATTCTTACTGAAATGTAATAATAAAATTGAAAAGTTACCTATCAAACTATCCAACTTCCACAAACAAGCTCTACTCGCCTGGAAACTGATCTATAAACATAACTTTTCACCAACTAACCTTTACATCTGGAACAATGAGAGTATTCTGTACAAAAACAAGTCACTTTTTTATCAAAAATGGTTTGACCATGGTATTGTTTTAGTAAGTCAGCTTCTTAATACTGAAGGACAATTACTTCGTTATGAAGGATTTCTCTCTAAGTTTCAGTTACCAATTTCCCCAAAAGAGTGTGCTATTGTTTTTGATGCTGTACCAAGGGGCATACGACACCTCCTTAGAAGCTCAGGAGTCTCCAATGAGAACTCATTTAACAGTGCCATTTTCATTAATGGGGTAGATATCACAAAGAAACTATGCTCCAATAAATACATTAGAAACTGCTTACAAATTACAACTCTGCCACCAGGACAATTCTTTTGGAGCTCCTTTTATGATGATATTAACTGGAGCAAAGCATGGTTGGGTGGTGAAAGGTTTTGTATCGGGAACAAAGTAAATGAAGTGTCTTTCAAAATAATGCACAACATTTATCCAGCAAAAAAGACTTTGGAAAGATTTAAAATTGATATGGACTTTCTTTGTGTTTTTTGTGGATGAGAAAACGAAACAATACAGCACCTTTTCTATAAATGTATGTACTCTAAAATATTCTGGACTGACATTCAACACTTCATAAGGAGAACAACCGGACAAACGATCATTCTACAGGAAAAGGACATTTTTATTTTTTTTGAAAACAATAAGATGGACAAAAACACAACATTCTTTATACAACTGGTACTGCTCATGGCCAAATTCCATATCCACAGAAAAAAATGGACAGAATCCAAACCCAGTCTGGAACAATTCACCCAAGAAATTCACCAATATGCAAGGACAATAAAAGACATTAAAAATAAAAAAGCCATGAAAACGAACTATATTTTTGAGAGGCTCAATATAGCCCCACTTTAAGAACGATTATGGATATCATTTATGCACATTTCTGGCAATGTTTCTTGTCTCTGTTTTTGTGGTTTTTCTTTTTTTTCCATTACTTCATTATGTCTCAATCTCTGTTTCCCCTGGTTTTCTGTTGTATGTGAACCTATGTATACTGTATAGTATTCTCCCTGAAGTGTTTTGATGATGCTTTGGGGATGCTGTCAAGACTATCATGCTAAATAAAACACTTAAAAAAAAACAAAACAAACAAACAAAAAAAAACAAAACAGAAAAACCCAAAATAAGAATGGAAAGACAAAAACAGCAAGAAACATAAAATAGATAAAATAAAATAGTAATGAATAATTGTTATTATAATGGTACACAATAAGACTGGGGATAGAAGAGTTATGCATGAATTGAACCTCCATCCGATCTCTCAATGTGGGTCACCCATTTATTCCATTTCAACATATATAGGTCTACTTTGTTCATAAGTCTGAACGTCAGTTTTTCCAAAGCTGCCAAGTGACCAATTTGACTAGACCAGAGACTGACTGAGGGTGCCTCTGAGGCCTTCCATTCACACATGATTAGTTTGCGCCCCAGCATGAGTACTGTCTGAATCCACTCTGCATCTGAAGGGCTGATACCCTGAAGAAGCGAAGGGTCTCCCAAGACAAATAACTTTGGAGAGAAGGGAATTTTGTGGCTTTCGATATGTTCAATCTGAGTGCTAATTCCTGCCCAAAATTCCTGTATTTTAGGGCAGTCCCATAACATGTGCATCAACGTGCCCTCTGCCCCTCGGCACCTCCAGCAGAGAGGGCTGTCCCTTAGTTTGACCTTAAATAATTTTGAAGGTGTCCAGTAGACCCTATTCAAAATCTTAAATTGGATGAGTCTGGTTTTAAGATCTCTGGACATCTTTTTGAGATTTCTTAGCAGCCGATTCCACTCCTCCTCTGTGAAGTTCGTGGCCAGATCAGACTCCCACACTGCTTTGAGGGCGGACGCCGAATTATTTGAGCAGCGCAGAAGCATTGAGTAATAATGAGATGCTTCATGCCCCAACCCAAACAACCTAAGCATGTGAGTGAGGGCATCTGCAATGGGAGGTGGTGTAGAGGGAGATCCGAATGTTTGGACGAGGAGATGTCTAATTTGTAGGTAACGCCAGAACTGATGTTGAGGAAGTGCGAAGGACTCCTTTAAATTATTAAAAGACATAATAGTGCCACCTTCGTACAAGTCTCCCAGTACCTTAATTCCTCTGTCATACCACAGTTTCCAGAAAACAGGTGAGTTCCCAATACACAGCTTGTGGTTTAACCAGATAGATGCAGAGAGGTGACGGTGTGGGTCGAATTTACACATAGCCGCAACTCTCTTCCATAGCCACTGCATATGAGACAGAATTGGGTGAGTTTGTTCTTTAACTGTCAGTTTAGTTGTAACAGAGTGAATAGGTTGAAGTGGTTTACACAGGGAACTCTCAATGGTGTACCAGGGAGGAGCCCGCTCCGGTGGTAGTGACCAGTCAAGTAAGTGCCGGAGGCCAAAGGCAAGGTGATATAACAAGAGGTTCGGGATACCAAGTCCACCCTGATCCACGGGTCTTTGTAGCTTTCTCAAGTTCAGTCTGGGGCGTTTGCTACTCCAAAGAAAAATATTGCATAGTCTGTCAAATTGTTTGAAATATTTAAGGGGAATGTAGATGGGAAGTGATTGTAGTAGGTAGTTTAATTTTGGTGTACAATTCATTTTTATGACATTTGCTTTACCCCACAAGGAGAGATGGAGGGGGGTCCACCGCTCAATGTTGTTCTTGAATTCTTCCAGGAGAGGTTCGATGTTAACACGTACAAGATCTGACAACTGTGGGGGAAATATAAGACCCAAATATTTAATGCCCTGAGCGGGCCATATAAAATCTCCAGGTGTAAACAGGTTTTTGGGGCAGTAAGCTGAAAGAGGAAGTGCTTCAGATTTTCCCCAATTCACCTTATACCCTGACAATTTAGAGAACCGGCCAATGGTAGAAAGTAGAGTTGGGAGAGACCGTTCAGGTTCAGTTATAAAGACTAATGTGTCGTCTGCGTACATCATTAATTTATGTGTGGAATCACCTATCTGAATACCAGGGAAGTTAGGATCTTTACGTAAGGCTGCCGCGAGGGGCTCGAGCGCTAATGCGAAAATGAGGGGACTTAGCGGGCAGCCTTGTCTCGTACCCCTGCCAAGCTCAAATGGTTGTGAGAGAACGCTGTTAGTTAGGACTGATGCTGTTGGGTGGGTGTACAAAAGATTAACCCAACCTAAAAATTTAGCGTCGAAACCAAAGGATTCCAGGGTGGAGAACAGATACTGCCACTCCACCCTATCGAAAGCTTTCTCTGCGTCTATGGAAAGAGCAGCCGTGGGGGAGTGTTTACTGCTTGAGGCCCACATTATATTAATTAAGCGCCTAAAGTTATCAGCCGAGCTCCGGGAGCGTATGAAGCCCACTTGATCTGGGTGTATCAATGTAGTGATCACTTTGGTGAGTCGGGTTGCAAGGATTTTAGCTAAAATTTTACTCTCACACCCAATCAGACTAATGGGCCTGTAGCTTTTACAATCAAAGGGGTCCTTGTCTTTTTTCAATATCAAGGAAATGACAGCAACAGACAAAGTGGGAGGTAGGCTGCCCCTGTCCTTAGCCTCGTGATACATATCCAGCAGTAGTGGGGAAAGTTCCTCTACATAGGCCTTATAAAACTCAGCTGTATAGCCGTCAGGGCCCGGGGCTTTACCAGACGGGAGATTTTGAATAGCCTTAGCTATTTCCTCCACCGTAATAGGCTGCTCAAGTAAAGCCACTTGGTCCTCTGACAGAGTGGGAAGGCCAAGAGGAGCAAGAAATGCATCAATCTCTTGTGTTTCGGCCTGGGATTCAGAAGAGTAGAGACTAATGTAATAATCCCTGAATGCCCTGTTTATCCCTTCCGGGTCTGTTAGTAACACATCTCCCTGAACTCTTACAGCTGAGATGGAGCTTCGAGCCTCTTTTTGCTTAATGTATCTAGCCAGCATACGTCCAGCCTTGTCCCCCTCTTCAAAAAATTTCTGTCGAGCCCTGAACAATGCGAATTCAGCTTTGCGCGTTAGAATGGTATTCAATTCATATTTGAGTCTGGTAAGGATGGCTAAATTAGCAGAGGACGTGTCTTGTTTAAAAGCCCTCTCTGCTATGTTAATTTTATTCTCCAGCTCAACCTGCTTAGTAATGCTAGTCTTTTTTTTAAAGGATGCGTGCTGTATGATATGGCCCCTGATGAATGCCTTTAGGGTTTCCCAGATTATGCCAGCGGAGGGAGCAGAGGGCAAGTTAGTCTCCTTATAAAGGTTAATTTGGGTTCTTAGGGATTCTTTAAAATCTAAATCCAATAGAAGGCTAGAATTGAGTCTCCACCTGGGGGAACAGGCAGTTTTATTAAAGGGGAGCATGCTGAGAAATACAGGAGCATGATCAGAAATAAGTATGTTACCGATAGTGGAGGATGCTATAGAGGAGGTGACAGAGTTGGAAATAAGAAAGAAGTCTATTCTTGACAGCGTGCCGTGAGGGGATGAGTAAAAAGTGTAATCTTTCCCAGAGGGATGCAACAGTCGCCAGACATCCACAAACCCATAGTCTCTGCAAATGTCCTGTAGGGCCCGAGCAGACTTATTTGCATAAGAGGCAGGAGGGTTCCGATCCAGGACATGATCTAAAACCAGGTTAAAGTCACCCCCCATGATGATCGGATGATTCCCTAGACTATTTAGGTCAGACTCAAGTTTTCCGAAGAAGGCAGGATCATAAATATTTGGGGCATATACATTCACTATTATTACCGTCTGACCTTGAATTGCAGATAACAACAGTACAAAACGACCAGCTTCATCTTTTAGTTCTTTAAGGCACTTAAATTGTAATTGTTTGTTAATTAAAGTTATGACGCCCCTACTTCTGTTACTCCCACATGAGGCAAAAACTTGACCCACCCAGCCCCAACACAGCTTTTTAGCTTCCTCTGGCATTAGGTGCGTCTCTTGCAAAAGCACCACATCACATTTCTGGGATTTAATAAATGACATAATCTTCTTTTTCTTGATTGGATGGTGCATTCCTCTTGTATTCCATGTCATAAAGTTTAACCCATGCTTATTATCTGCTGTCATTCTATGATGTATTGTCAATTGTCCTTAAATAACAAAACCATTTAAGTGTGAGCTGAACAAGTATCGTGTGCACCTTCATATGATTGGAGATAAACACAAAAAAAGAAACATAACTTGAAACATCAAGAAAGGGGTGCCTGAAAATAACAAAAACTAAATCTAGGTGATCAAAACAGAACTTCACCCATATGCGCTTAGACAGCGCTACCTCAACAAAGAAAAAACCATTTGGGTCCATGAACATTGACAGCTACAGCCTGATAAGAAGACGGCTGTGTAGCAGTAAATCTCGTTACAGTATTTGAGTGAGACTGGGATCATTTTAAAACTCTCTAATGTTAACAAAGGGAACATTGTGATAACGTGACATAAAGCCAAAAAGACATGAAGCCAACTTTTTAAACTTTCTTGCTGAGAAAAGTGTAATAAAAGTTCAGTTAAACAGTTCAGCTTATAATACAACAGAGTGAGACCTCACCACCGTTGGTTAGATTGTCTACGGAGAGACGTTGGTTGTGGGGAGAGAGTGGATGAAGTTGATCGCTTTCTTCGGGTCATCGAACTCGCGTCGGCCGTCAGCTGTCTTTATCACCAACACAGCAGGATACATGAGTGAGAATTTGACACGTCGGTCATGCAGCAGCTGTTTGCATTGATTGAACTTGGAGCGCATCTCAACGACCGGTCTGGAGTAATCCGGGAAGACCATGATGTGGTGGCCGTTCCATGTCACTCTCCCTGCCTTACGCGCCGCTGTAGAAATCCGCTCTCTGTCCTGGAATCGGAGAAACCTGGCGATGATGGCGCGCGGTAGAAGATCGCCATCCGAGCGGCGTCTGGCGATGGTCCTGTGAGCTCGGTCGATCTCCACGCCTTCGGGATAATCCAAGTGCAGTAACTGAGGGATAGTTTGGCGCAGAAAGGAGAGAGCGTCCCGACCCTCGCATCCCTCGGGAAAACCGACAAACCGTAAGTTGTTGCGCCTGCTCCTGTTTTCTAGGTCGTCGATTTTGCGGCGAAGTTGTTCAACTTCGGTCTTGGTGGCTGGAGGGTTGTTTTCCAAAGCTTTATTAGCATCTTCCAGAAAGTCCAGTCTTCGTTCTACATCGCCAATGCGTGTTGTTATTTCTGCTATCTTGCTTTCAACAGCTGTGGTTGCTCGTTGAATGATGTTGAGCTTTTCCTCTTGTTTTTCTGACGTTTCTTTGAGCAGTGCGTATATTTTAGCAATGTCTGCAGACAGCGAGGCGTTGTCAACATCGGGCTCGCTGGGCTTGGTGTCAAGGTTAGCCTGTCCGGACTGGTTAGCATTAGTGCTGTGAGCTAGTCCAGACCTAGCTGCCGCGTTTGAACTGTTTCTCGTTGGAATACCGGGTGTTTTTGTTTGATTAGGCATCTTTGTTGGTTCCTTTTGATATTACGATTAAAGAGAGGTCAATAGGTTTCTTAAATCTCACGCTATCATGAAGCAAACTGCATCCACAGCCGGAGCTCTCCTTCAAGCCGCCATACTCGCTGCCCGCCTCACGTGACTCCCCCATCAGATTCAAGTATTAAACATCTTAAACAGTCTTGAAAATTTTAATTTAATGCATGAAATCCAACCCTGTGCTGCTGCTCCACTGTCTGGACAATGTAAATATGCACATGGTCACAAGACAGTGTGTAACTCAAGTACTGATAATGATTAAGTGTTTAACTTAACACACTTACTCACAAAAGTTACTGCTTGCACCTCCTGAATGCACATCACTTTGCATCGTCCATTCATGCACATCAGGAAGAGTCTCTGAAGTTTGGGGGTTGCACAGAATGCACAGCCTTACATAGAAAAGGAAAATGCTAAAATAATGTTGGATCTGCTGGAGAGCAAATGCTCTGTTGCTATAAAGCTTCCAGCGGCCATTGGCAGCCTAAACAACGCTTATGGTTTCAACGCTTATGGTTGTTTACAGTAATTAAATGGGTTAACATAGATCCATTCCTCTGTGAAGGACTGTTACTGAGTGGAAATAACACTGATTAAAAATTTGGAGCAGACTCCGCTCATTCCTTGTAATGCCTTTTTTTTTTGTTTGTTTG
>MDSQ01000385.1_pt1 | contig 10833 bp, 6 predicted proteins | sample 1008251 | NCBI WGS metagenome assembly MDSQ01 (sample SAMN05526597, study PRJNA338239) | gut metagenome | isolation source: Hindgut content | host: Naso unicornis | place: Saudi Arabia: Red Sea | collected 2016-05
CACATTTGACTGTCTTCACACGCTCTCACGCCACACCTCCAAGTTTATCTAGCACCCCCCGCCCTCCCTTACTCACGTTACTCCGTTATGCTATGGGTACCGGATCAGGCGTCGGGGGGGTGGGGGGTGGGGGGTGAGCTGCCTTGGCGGTGGTCTGCACTCTCCGAGTGCTTTTCTAGTTTACATGTGTATCATCACACTTAGGTAAGTGACACTTAGATCTGCATATAGCACTGTTCTGCATTCATCTATCTGCATAGCTCTGCAAAGAACCTTTATTTTAGTCTAGCTTGTTGCCTTGCTTCAGGGCTCAGTTTATTGTGTTTACTGTGAAAAATATTATGATACACAATACCAAATTAAAAAATATATATCTCACCGTCAATGTATTTCTTTGCTCTCACTTCTAAAGAAAGCAAGGCTCAGAAATAAATAACATGTGCCAGTGTAGCCTATGATACTATAGATTTGTGTTTCTGTTTATCTCAAAATGTGCATGTGTTTATCTATAATTGTGTGGTGTTATATGGAAGATGCTTTATCTGTTATTGCCTGGTGTGTGACTGCTGATAAGACCCACACAGCTTTGGAGGACTTTGTACTAACAGTCAAAGATCTTAAAAACAGACTCAACTAAATGTCACGTCATTCTGCCTAAAGCAAAATGACTTTTGAACAGATTATCCACATACACAGCAATATGGTCTCGACAGTCTGGAGTACTCCAGCAAATGCTTTCGTGCTTGAAACAAATTGTAATGTCCAGTTGGTTGTCAGCCTGTGGGTGAGTCACTGACAGCCGTAGCAGGGGGTCCTGCACTCCTGCCAGGCAACATGACCATAAACGTCTTCCAGTCGTGGGCTGGAGATCAGCAGCAGATGAGGCCTCTGACCAATTCATCTGCTCATGAAGGGTGCAGAAAGGAGACGTCCTGATACTCCCCTCTGGGAGAACATCACGGCTCGGCGTGGATATAGCGAGAGCTGGCGCTATCAGACACTTAGCTCCCTCTGAGAAAATCAGATGAGATCAAAGGGATGGAGGATGTTTGAGATGGACTGGTTTCCTAGAGGGGTTGCAGCTTCACCCTCACAGTGACTGTTTAATTTGTTTGTGCTCTCAATCCTGAGCTGTAACGAAGAGTCAGTTGAATTTTAAGTTACATTTTTACTCGTTTTTACACGCAGACTGACAAATCTGGTTATATTATGTTTACGGACGCATAATTTAATGCTTGCTTAATATGATTTTGCACACCCCGGCTGCAATTTGACTAAGCTCTGGCCAGGCTCGTGCATTACTTTGTCAATAAGCAGTAGTAAAAATGAACAGTGAAGATATTGAACACATTTAATTTGCCTCCAGTGATAATTTCTCCCAGGTTCGACTCCGGCTATCTGCTCTACTGTGAGCCACAGACTTTCCTCACAGACTTCCCCTTAATACTCTTATTTTTCCTTTTTTTTTTCCTCCAACCATTCCTGTATTTTCTCCGCATTTATCTGGGGACCGTGTGTCTTGTTTGTTGGAGGCACAAACTGTTTTGCATTTGCTCACATACACAAACCATAAATATTGGATTAAGTAAACAAATCCGAGGAGCTCACTTCTGAATAATATCGGCGAGTCTGCCTTTGGAGCCAGCAGGAATGCCACGGTCGCAGTCTTTGCTCGAGACTCAATACATGAAAAGAGGGAGAGAGGCAGAGAGAGGTGGAGGGAGAGAAAGAGTCAAATGGCAGTTTAATCCTCCCTGAGTGTTATCTCGCAGGTGTTTTGCAGACTGTGCTCTCTTTGGAAACTTTGAAATCGGGCCAGGCTTTCATGTGCAGGATAAGGTAGAGAGTCTGTGCCTGGCTGTTTGCGGGCAATAAACATCAACACAACAGTGCAGGACTCTAGCTCACAACTCCACTTAACATGTTATTCCCCCAAGCTCCTTGTTAGGCACTGGGCCTTGTTGTGAACTTGGAAACAATCCCAGCAGTTTCCTTTGCTTTGTTCCTTGTAGTAAACCTGAACAGAAAAAAAAGGAAAATGGCATCCTTGAATTGAGTTTCTGTTTTCCCTTAAACAGATAATCACAATGCACGATGAGTCGCGCTGAAAGCTGGAAAGCGTTCTCTAAAGTAATTTGAATTGATGTCATTTTACCTTCAGCAATTAGCTCACACCAGCATCCCACAGCACCCATATGGAGTTATATTTCGCCATCTTATTCACACAAATGTTCCTGACTTTATTAGAATTGAACTCATAGATTTCCTCCCCTGAAATTAGCCAAATTGTAAAAGCCAAGATGAGAACAGACCCACGACCCCCTGCAGGCATCCAGTATCGGGTATCGCTGGTTTTAATGGTCCTGTACATCACCAGACTCCTGTGACGGTGGATGGCCTGGCAGCATTTGGCTCCACAAGGGAATGTGCTGGTTTATTGGCCTCCTCAGCATTGAGTTGTCCCCTGTGTCCGTATAATACAGCAGCTAGCATCAGACAGCGGAAAGACCTCCTCCCTGATTAATCGGCAGTGTATGTTTCTCAACGCTAGCTTAGTGCTCATGTTCCATATTTTCTAATGGTTATGGGCACAGTCATTTAGAGTGCTGCTTAGGGAGCCATCCGTCAGGATGTTGCATGGTTGAAGTGGGCCCAGGCAAAGAGCTTTCCAAACCAAGCATGTGCGCATGAGAGCAATTCTGGCAAGAAGAGGAAGAAGGCAGTGGAAAGAAAAACAGATGCATGGGTGCACGCGTAACGTGGGTTCATGTGTCCATGGTGCTTTGCATCTAAAAATAGTGAGCATCGAGAGACCTGTATCTCAACAGCATGATGTGTCCAAGGGAAGCAGCTCCACTGAGCCACCCCACTTACCTTCTGTTGTGAAAGAGCCCAGTGACGTTTAGCACCTCTCACCAGGTAACGGCTAAGTCATTCTGACAGCAGCGTGGGGCACACATTAGATCCGAGGGAGAGGACCATTCAGAGCACTTGACTCCCTGTTGCCTAACATTATGGGAAATGGACATGGGTGCCAGATGAGACAGGCCATGGCAAGAAAGAGGTTTTTTCACTGTGTTATGAATTCCAATAAAATCTAGCAAGCCCAATTAGACCCAAATCCAACATGGTGTTTCATAACTGGGCTTTTTGCTATTACTATGCTGGTGTGGTGAAAGAAGCAACTCTGACTGACTGTAAACAATGCGGCTGACCACTACTAGCATGTTCCTGGCACCCACTGGCTCCAGTGGGGTTTAAAATTTATATCTATTGGCAGAGTATGTACAGAATAAGACATATGTGTGCAAACAAAACATTCATATGAAACTTTCTTTTCATGAACTCAATTTTCATGCAACATGAGTAGACACAGTTGCAATTTTATTGTGAATGCACAATGACAAATTAAGATCTATCTGCCTATCATTATAAAATGCTTCAGATGTTCTACTGCATGTAGTCAGGTGACTTTGTGGTTAGCTCTGTGGCCTCACAGCAATAAGGTCCTGGGTTTAAATAATGGTTCTTTTGTCTAACATTAAGAGGGTCCTGGGCTCGATACCCGGGCAGGACCTTTCTGTGTGGAGTTTGCATGTTTTCCTGGTTTGTGCGTGGGTTCTCTCCCAATACTCAGGATTCGTCCCACAGTCCAAAGACATGCAGGTTAATTGGTGACTCTGAATTGCTCGTAGGCGTGAATGTGAGAGTGAATGGTTGTTTGTCTGTGTATGTCAACCCTGTGAGAAACAAGCGACTGGTCCAGGGTGAACCCTGCCCAGTGTTAGCTGGGATTGACTCCAGCCCCTCCATGATTTTAAAAAGGATAAGCGTTTACGGACAATAATGAATGAATGAATGAATGCTGTACAACACTGGTAGTCACTACAAAGCTTTCAACACTTCTTGTGAGGATGAGCAGATGAACTTCGCCGAGCCACTTTGTTGGATGATAAGGACTGAGCATTAAATGCCCAAACAATGTAAAAGGAATGACACAATTACATTTATCAGGGAATCCTGGAGCTTACTTTTTTGCCAAAATTTTGGAAACCAAAAAAAAAAAGACACACAGTATAGACAGACACTGTTAGAAAAAAAATGAGTGTTCTTGAAGCTAGGAGCTAGATAAGAAAAAAGAATGATTGAATACAATTGAAAAAGATGAGTGACAGACACCCAAGTGGGACTTGTACTGTACTGTGTCTGATGATAATAATAACTTTTGAAATGAGCAAAAAGGACAAATGTGACATTTCGGTGGTGTAAGGGGCAAAGGCGCCCCGGAGCCGACCAAACCGACCTGCATCACCAGTCCTCATTATCTCACCTTCCATCACCAAAAGCGGCTTTATACATCTCCCAACTGTCATTTTATTTCATTGTTACTCCTTACTCAGATAATCATCACCGTCAGCAGCAGCAGCCGAGTCAATAGAATTCCAAAAACATTGGGTCCATCCAAGCAGAAAACACTGCTCTGCTTTGTCCGGCGGTGACACAGGCTCCCTGCTTTGTGAGAGGTTATCAGTTGGAGCAGAGAGAACTGTGGTTGAGGCCTGTTGGTCATCACGGAGAGCAGTTCAGAGGGCTGGGGACAGAAGCAACGCTGATGGATATCTTTGAAATACATTCAGAGATAGCACCTATGACTGCCTCGATGAATGTTAAAAAACTTTACTGCAGCTTTTCAGGTTCATGGAAAAATCTTCACATTTGCTTTCTCTGCACATTTGCTCCATAGGTAACAGGTCTAATTTTTAATTGTCACACAAGAGGCATGGTTTTAGTCATAGCACTGTCTGTTAGTCAGTTTGTAAATCAGTCCACCCCTTTGATCCAGGTTAAAATATCTTGACCAATGGAAGGATGACCATACATTTTCCCAAGCCTTCATGGTCTCCAGAGGATGAATCCCTATGATTTTTATTATCCCTGATTGTTTTTAATCCAGTGCATCAGATCAGAATTTGCCTTGTACTTTGGTTTATGGCCTATTACCAGCAAAACTAATACAGTCCCATCAGCCTCAGATATACATTTTGTGTACTGCTAATGTTATTGCTAATGCTTAAGTTTACATGCTAGCACAAAGCATCACTGTACCAAAGAACACACTCACAGAGCTGCGAGGATGCATGTGTTTCCCTGGTATTTTTGTCCTCAAAACACCAAAGCAAACAAAACGCAATTGCCTGATCCATCTTATCAAATGTAATCTAATGTTTTTTTTTTCTGTTTTGTATCATTGTTAATTAAAAACACATTGGTTTTAAACTGACAAAAGAAGCAATGTGAACTTGGGCTCTTGGAAATTTTGAAGGAACAATGAAATTACATATAAACTATGAAAATGACCATTAAGGCAATTTATTTTTATTTATTTGTTTGTTTTTGTCAGTGCTGCACAACCAAAGTTGCCCATTTTCATTTGGAACACATTCAGAGTTCTTTATGCAGTTCTAATGCATGTAATTTTCAAATAAAGAATATGTCTGGTATTTGTCGTCAAACAGCACAAACCAGCATTCATTTTGCTTCTAGTCAAGTATAATTTCAGGAAACAGTCCTTCTTCTCAGCAGGATATGCGGCTCATCTTTCCACCCTCCTCTTCCCTCATATCTTCTATCCCCTCCCCCCCGTCTCCCCCTCATCACTCGTGGTGATTGCCTTGCCTGCTATCTCTGGGCACCAGTTCTGTTTGTGCAGTGCCTCTGTATGTCAAAAAAAAGAGCAGCCTGTTAATTTTATGATCTGTCACACGTCTGCCTTTCTGCGACGGGCAGTGGGCGACTGGGTCTGGACTTCCTTATCGCTTTGGTTCATTCCTGTCCATCCCTGCCAGACTGGAGTCACATCACATATCTGGGAAGCAGGAATGAATTGGTTTCCACATGCCATTGAGAATAGGTCAGCTCACAGTGGAGGAGATTATTTCGATACTTTGAATATAGTTCAAACCCGGTTTGGAGGCAATAGACTGCATCAGTGATGATAACTGTAGTCATTTATGCGCAGACTGCAACAAGTTAAACTTCGGTTATTAAATTCCTACATAATCAAAATACGCATTTGTATGCAGATGATGTTGATCATTCAGTTGCAGAATAATTCAATATAACAGTGGTCCAAGAAACAATTCAGAGAATGTAATATTGCTTTGACAGCTATGATATCCTGTTAGCGTCTTCATTCACTCCAGTCATTTAAGCTTCTGTGTACAGAGAGTTGGAGCTTCTCAAAACAAGCTTTCATCAACAGCAGAAATGAGAAAATGATCTACATGACACTTTTTCAGTCCCTAAACCTCACTGGAAATGTTTCATAAAGCCAGATCAACTGTGTGTGTGTGTGTGTGTGTGTGTGTGTGTTTACATGCATGAATGTGAGCATTTGTCGGTGTGTTACTATGACTAAAGACCTCACATTTGGAGTAATAATAGATTTTTGTACAGTACATTTAAAGCCGGGGAGCCAAACACTGCAAAGGCAAATTGTGCATTCCAGAGTTAATGGAGACCTATCCATAACTTACAGCATGTTTATTGGAAACTTATTACAATATTTGTCTTGTGCTTCCTTGAATCATTATCTGGAGAACTCTACTGTAGCTGTTACGGATAGCTTTATTTACACAAGGCTATCTGCTTACATCAGCCCAGGAATAGAGATTCAGGATCTTTGTAAATCCAAAAACATGAAGCACTCAAGTAACCCAAGCTTTGTGAGGATGAATTAGTAATCTTCTAATCAAATCTACAATGTTAGGCAAAGACACTGTATCCGTCTTTCTCTGCCTGACAAACACAGAGCAGGTGGGCCACTTCACTATGTAAATCTGAAGGCTATCCGCCAAAATTGCACACAGCCGCAGAAATTAGAAGGGGGCTTTGTCTTGGAGGAAAACACAGACTTGTTTAAAGCATACAGAGCAGGCACTGTAAAGTCAGTGGTTATACATAGAAAAACGATATCTAAGCTTTAATAACAGTAGATGAACAGGGAACTGGGACATGCGTATGACAGCAGAGGGTCATTTCTGAAGAATGTTGAGGGGCTGGATGACTTCCAGGAAGCCGATTTTCTGGAGTGACTGACGACAGAGGTGCGTTGTTCTGGGCTGTGTTTGTAGAACAGGACGATGCTCTACAGAGAATCAGATGTGAGCCCTGCAGGGACTGCCTGGGGAGTCGGGTGATGATATATTAAGGCCCTGTGTTTTTCAGATATGGCTGAGCAGCAGTCACCAAGACAACAAAAGGACCCCGTGCCAGGAAAAAAATGTTTCTTCCTCCTACTCTCACGGCCTGCTAATGAGAGACTGAGTGAACAAGGTCCAATGGAAGGAGAGATGGGAAGGAAAGATGAGAGCTCTTCCAACTCGTTTCAGAATAGTTCCCATATATGGGCTTTCAGTGGGAGGACTAGGGTGATGTTTTGTTTCATTATTGAATCTGTTTCCCCAAAGCTGTTGAATTGTTGGAGAGCAATGAGATGTATTTATGTTTAATGCACACAATTGGAAAATTACTTTTATTTTCATTTTTCAAATGGTACCATAGAAAACTACTTTCTGTTCCATGTGAATGATACCCTGCATTTGTTTTTAATGACCAGCTCCATTATGTAGTGTGGACCCCATGCCGTCAATGGTTTCCAGCCATGCAGGACAGAATACTGATGTTTCTACACTTTAAAATGCATTGGATAGGAAGTCACACCAAGAGCCTCTGATTTTAAAATCTCAGGTACAGCAGATGTTCAGGGCTGTCATGACAGAGAGAGTTCTCACCTTTGGTGGTCGATCCTATTGTTGCATAAGATACACGAGAAAACATTGTGGTTGTCTATTCCTCACACATGCATCCAGAAACAGAAGGCATTTTATGTTTGTAACAATAGTGGAGAGAGTTGTGTGTGCAGGGCACTTCTTTAGACTCTGGGCTGAGGGTGGCACACTTCAGAGACCAGATGGAAAAATATGCCAGGCAAATAGAGCAGAAATTCCATTGTTGTGGCTAATGACATTCTGCAGGATTCATGCTGAGAATATGAAAGACAACGCCGCCTACCCTCTTCCTGAACCTCTTTCTTCTTCTCTCTCCTCTCCGTTCTTTTCCCCTCTTATCTTGACAAAGCCTACAAACTGCAATGCACAAAAACAAATAGCCTGAACAGTGCACAGGCATCCGCTGGAGCATAAATAACACGAATATCCAAAACACAAGTACGTGTATGGTTAATTTATATTAGTGCCTTCAGTGACTAAACATAGCTTTCAGTGTGTAATAAGCAGGTGCTGTCCCATTGGGGGTGACATTAAAGCTTCTTATTATTCCATTATGCCCATGATGCACTTTTCCTTGTTCGAAGCAAACAATTAGCATGATTACGCTGCTGGCTAAAAATATTTCCACAATGGCTTAATTAGGACTCCAGCCACAGTGGCGAACCATTAGTGGTTTGAACACAGACTCCCACAACAGGTGACCATCTGCAAAGTGTGACTAAATATAGAGTAGCATCAGGTAGCACAGGGGTTAGGGTTGTGTTATATGGCCAAGATTTACTGTATAGAAGGATAATATGTTATAATAGTAATGATCAGTTTTTATGATTTTTGATAAATCTCTATTTACCTTCACTAAATCTTCAAATTGGACTGCTTATACAACATAGTGATTACGAAAATAAACTTCTCAATGTAGAGACTAATCATGATGAAAATGGCAGAAGGCCTGTTTGGCTGCACTTACTGGACCAATGTCCAATAGAAGAAACATTTAGAACAGAGATTCAAAATTATACAGAAATACCTAAACACAAGCAAGGGTGCAGAAGGGAAAATATCACATTTACCATCACAATAGTGAGCCACGTGTGCTTTGAAATAAATAGCTTGTATTTATTTTTACTGCATGACTGAACCAATGACACAGAAAAACTCTGTGACCAGGAGACTCAGCAAAGGCTGCCTAGTGTCAAAGTTTAATATGATGTCTTAAGGCGATAGTTCACCATATATAATGTTTTGTGTGAGTCCTGCTCGGGTCTGATTTTCAAGACTCACTCCCGCCCCGACCCGGCAACGTGCAACCCGTGCCCCACTAGCCTGCACATATGGCCGATTAGTTATGCTAACCAACCCTACCCATCGAAACAAGATCCACAGCCCGATCCAGAACCGCATATCCTCTAATAACCACATACACTGGACAGTCTCATAGTGGTCACGTTACAGTGATCAGCCACAAATTTGGTGGTGATAAAGTGATCAATTTAGGCCATTTCACGTGTGAAATTAAGTTAATATATTTTAAAATAAAGGTGATTCAGGAAATACAGTTTGAATGAATATATTTTGTGTATTCTCAAAAGCAGCACATCTCCATATTTAACGTGCCTGTCACCTGATTGAAGCAGCTCTCATAATACCAAAAAAAACTTGACTTTGGTTATATAATTCAACCCTCTGGGACCTTATCTCTCATCCACGATTGCAAAAGCATTTACTTATTACTTTTAATAATGTCTCTGTGATGGATGTAACATTATAGCGACTTACTTTCTGTCCTGCAGCCAGCACAGAGCGCCTTTCAGCTGTAACAACGCACCGTCCCTTGTTCTTATAATCCATCCTGAGGCTTTTTAATCCATCAGGGACACTTTAGAAAAATTATAAAAGTGGTAATTTTACATTTTATTCCCTTACTTATCATAGTCTATGAACAAGATTGGTTGCAGCAGCCATGTTGACCCTCTCGTCCAATCACAACTTGTGTTATTGGGTGGCAAGCGATACGCAAAGAGCTAAACCAATGACTGATGCAAATTGGTAAAGGCGACCCTCAGAGAGTAAACAGCGTGCAGAATTAGAAGCAGAGGTGAATTTGAAGTAATTCTACAATGCAAAATCACAATATAACAATACCCCAAAACAAAGATGATATCCAGTCTCATATCACACCATTAATCTGACATCAGTGCATTACAAGAGTTGAGTTTTTTTCTAGTTCAGCTTGAACAGAGCACATTTTAATAATGTATTGCTGCAATCATAAGAAACATCACCGCACATGCACATAGACTCCTCACATTACCCTACTGTACAGCCCAAACATCATGACCTCCTTTTCTGTGATGACTAAAAGAAAAGCACCAGAGGCAAGGAGGAAGGTTGTCATTACATTGGGTGGGGTGCTTCTTTTGATTTGGAAGAAATAGGTTCTGCATTAATGGAGTCATTCTCTGGCTTGTCTCCTGCTTCAAAAGAGGGAGAAACAGTGACCGGGAAATGATAGCCGCAAGCACTGTTTTCACTGGGAAAAGGGGTGATGGCTATAGTAGCACAGACCTGTGTTCATGATATAGAGGCACATATTTTATTTGAATGATATTCCTATGCCTCCACCAAATTCAAAACACCAGCCAGTTAATGACAATGCCATCCATTGCTTAACACAATCTTGCATGAACATGAGTAAAATAACATGTTGTGGCAGTGTAATGTTTAAAATGTTGTTCTGAAGCATCACATGGACTCAAAATGCTTTAGAGACTTTGTGAAACGATAGTCAGAGTGTAATTTGCTTCCACAGATTGACGTGTTTGGGCCTCTAGGTAGGAACTTGTCGCGGATATTGATTGACGTTCACAGTAGCCAGTAGGGCTGAATGTGTGCTATGCCGCCCTCTGGCCTGGCTGACAATATTGCTGTGTGTGAATACACGGAGCAGTACAACCAGAGTACAACACGACTTTATACACACCACAGGATTACGTCATGAAAACAGACACTGTTAAGTTTTCCTACGTTGCCAACTTTGTTCCAC
>MDSQ01000386.1_pt1 | contig 10828 bp, 8 predicted proteins | sample 1008251 | NCBI WGS metagenome assembly MDSQ01 (sample SAMN05526597, study PRJNA338239) | gut metagenome | isolation source: Hindgut content | host: Naso unicornis | place: Saudi Arabia: Red Sea | collected 2016-05
TACGCTTTGCAACTCTCTATCATGTATGAATAATAAACTGGTCAGCACTGTACTGCACAATATTATTATTCCGCCCATTGTTGGCGTTCCTGCTTTGTTCAGGTGAGCACGTGGCCCATCTGAACGTACATTTTGCCCAAATTTAAGTCGGTGTAAAATAGGTATAATAAACGGGCTAATTACTATATTTAGCAAAAACGCAATAATAACTGCATAAACTACACTACTATTTATCATACTTTTATCCATAATATTTTCCCTTTCTAATGGTCTCTACTATCTGTTCAAAGTGCATTCCTCTAGATGCCTTTAATAGAACAGTATCCCCTACTTTAATATAGTTTTTATACTCTTGTAAAAATAATTCTTTAGTAGCAAAATGCATTTTTTTAATAGCACTGTTTTCTATAGCCTCGTTAATCTTTTCTGATAGACTTCCTATAGTATAAACACAGTCTATACCCGCATCTTGGATATATTTTCCTAAGTCATAGTGGATTTTTTCTGCAAATTCTCCTAGTTCAAACATGTCTCCTAAAATAGCAACTTTAGTAGTATTGTAGTTGGCAAGGACATTAATAGCGGCTATCATAGAATCGTAGCTTGCGTTGTACGTATCATCTATAATAGTAATATCTGTTTTACTAATTTGCATCCGCATCTTTTCTGACTTGTAGTTTTTAATGCCTTTTATTATATTTTCTTTAGATAAGCCTAATTTTTCACCTACTATAATGGCTACTAACGCATTTTTTACCATATGTTCCCCTGGAGATGGTATGTCAATATCAAAGCTATCCGTTGGTGTATGAACAGTTGCTAATACCGTTGCATCTTTTTGGGTAATATTGGTTGCATAATAGTCTAAGTTTGGGTCTAATCCAAATGTAATCCAGTTGTTATCACCTTTTGCATTAATGAGTAATGGCTCGTCTCCATTTATAATCATTGTCCCATTTGGTTTTAAGCCTTCTAAAATTTCTAGTTTTGCCTGCAAAATGCCCTTTCTCGAACCTAAATTTTCTATATGAGATGTACCTATATTAGTAATAATAGCAATATCTGGGGTAGCGACTTTAGTCAGTGTGCTAATCTCTCCAAAATGATTCATTCCCATTTCAATAACGCTTACTTGATCTGTCTCTTTTACTCTAAACAACGTCAGGGGTACACCTATGTCGTTATTAAAATTCCCTTGAGTTTTGTGTACAATCAAACTAGTTTCTAAGACAGATGAAACCATTTCTTTTGTAGTAGTTTTACCAACGCTTCCTGTAATAGCTACCACAGTTCGAGGATACTTTTGATTTACATATTTTGCAAGGTCTAGCAATGCACCTCTAGTATCTTCTACATAAATTGTTATTAGCCTATCATCTATTATTTCTTTCTTAGAAGTCAGTGTTGCAACTGCTCCTTTATCAAAAAGTGTATTTATATATTGATGTGCATCAAATTTCTCTCCTATAAGTGGTATAAATAATCCTCCACTTAAATCTGCTCGTGAATCTGTATAAATTCCATTTATTACATTATCACCATTTCCTATAGAATTTAAACATTTTCCGCCTGTAGCAAGTAAAATTTCATTTATCTGCATATCAAACCTCCTTATTAAGATATTCTGTTACTACTTCTGAGTCATCAAAGTGTATAATACCATGTTTTAAGTGTTGATAAGTTTCGTGTCCTTTACCAGCTACCAAAACAACATCTCCAGGTTTTGCCATACCTAGTGCTGTGTCTATAGCCTTTTTTCTATCTACTTGAATAGTATATGGAGTATCATATTTTTTTGAGCCTGCTTCAATTTGGTCAATTATAGATTGTGGTTCCTCGCTACGTGGATTATCAGATGTTATTATAACTTTATCTGAATATTGCGATGCAACCTCACCCATTATCGGCCTCTTTGTGTTGTCTCTGTCTCCGCCGCAACCAAATACTGTTATAATCTTACCTTTTACAAATTTAGTAATTGCTTCTAATACATTTTCCAGTCCATCTGGCGTATGAGCATAGTCTACTATTACGCTATAACCTTTTTTAGAATTAAAACTTTGTATTCGCCCTGGGACTCCTTGAATAAATTTCAGGCATTCTTTTATAAATTCCATTGGCACACCTAATTTATACGCCGCAATCAACGCACCCACAGTATTATACACTGTAAATTCACCAGGGATTGGTACAGATATATCTATACTTTTATCTGCATAACATAACGTATATTCAGTCGCATTAGCTGTAATTATAATGTCTTTTGCTCTAAAATCTGCATGATGTTTTATACCATACGTTATAGGAGTAGTTTTAGCTGCATTTAGCATAACTTCTGCATAATCACTATCAATATTAATTATGTTTATATCACACATTGCAAATAGTTTCGCCTTAGCATTAGCATAGTTTTCCATAGTATGGTGAAAGTCTAGATGGTCTTGAGTTAGATTTGTAAATATACCTACGTTAAAGTCACACATATCAACTCTATTTAAGTCTAATGCATGAGAAGATACTTCCATTATTGCAGTATCAACATCTTCTTCTGCCATACGCTTGAATAGATTTTGCAGATCTATCGCCTCTGGTGTTGTTCTAGCCGTTTCTAATATTTTGTCTCCAATACGATTTTGTATTGTACCTATTACGCCTACTTTTTTGCCATATGCCTCCAGTATTTGTGCTAGTATAAAAGTTGTGCTAGTTTTTCCATTTGTACCTGTCACACCAACTAAGCTAAGTTTTTTAGATGGGCAGTCGTAGAAGTTATTTGCAATAATTGCCATAACACTCCTTGTATCCGTAACTTTTATCACCGTCACATTAGAGTTTACACTAACTTCATCTGATACTACAACTACACGCACACCATTATCAATTGCTTGGTTAATGTATTTATGCCCATCACTTACGTATCCTTTTATAGCAATAAATAAACCTTGTTTGGTTTTTATCCGTGAATCGTATATTACGTCACCTATCTCTTTGTCTAAATCACCCTGTATTACATCATAACTTACCTCATTTAATAATTCTTTAAGTTTCATCAAAACCCTCCTAAACAATATATATTATTGCCATTATACCACAATATGCAGATTTTTAATCCACTAGCACCAGTTTTATCTAAATTCGGTAAGAATACTCAGCATCTCACGTCAATCTAATGCATGTTATTTGGGATTGAATTTTACAAAATCCGAGCTCAATAGAGACAAGGGACTGAGCCCCCTGTGGGGACGGTGCCCCCAATCCCCCGTATAAAAAGATATAGAAGAAAACTTCATTCAGTTGGGGTTCTAACCCCACCATCTATGCTAGTGTAAGTCTAATTTGATATTTGTGGTAAAATGTTGGGTTATGGTAAAAAAGAGTTCTTATTCGTTAGTATACTACAAAATACAATTTATGGCAAATAAACCTCTACCTATGTGTATAAAATCACCTTACTTGTTTTATTAATCACTTCCCCTTCTGCAGGGAATTGACTAAGCACGGTGTCTCCTTCGCCTTCAATCTCAATCAAAACACCTTCTGCATAAAATACTGTTTTCGCTTCTTGAAGAGTTAATCCAGTCACATTTGGAATGGTAAATGTTTGCGTTTCTAGCATTTCAAGTTCTGCTTCTGTATATTGTGGTTCTATGCCAAGGTAAGGCAATGCATTAGACATAACTTCTTTCATTACAGGGCCTGCAATTGCTCCTCCATAGTATACGCCTTGTGGCTCATCTATTAAAACTATACCTATAATCTGCGGATCATCTGCTGGTGCAAATGATAAGAATGATGCGATATATTTCCCAGACCCTCTAGGTAATTTTTGAGATGTTGCTGTCTTTCCACCGATTTTATATCCTGGGATATAACTTTTATTTCCTGTTCCTTCTGCAACAACGCTTTCTAGTATCACTTTCATTTGCTCACTTACTTCAGGTGAAATAATCTGATTATTTGTAGTATAGTCAAATTCTTTAATTATGCCGTTTTCATCATTTACTATATATTTCCCAAAATGAGGAATTACTTGTGTTCCACCATTTACAACTGCAGAAGCTGCTGTAAGCAACTGGATTGGGGTAATTTGAAATGACTGACCAAATGAAACTGTTGCCAGCTCAACTGGTCCTATATTCGCTTCTTTATGCATAATTCCTGATGCCTCTCCTGGTAAGTCAATCCCTGTTTTAGTCATAAAACCGAAGGTCGACATATATTGGTAAAATGATGCTGCTCCAATATCTGCTCCCACAAGCATAAATACAGGATTACATGAGTTTTGAACACCTTCTGTAAAAGTTTGTGAACCATGGGGCCTTGCACTTCTCCAACATTTTATTTTTACTCCTTCTACAACATGAAAACCGTTACAATTAAATTGAGTTGTAGGAGTTACAACGTTTTCTGCAAGTCCTATAGCAGAAGTGAATATCTTAAATGTTGAGCCGGGTTCATATGTATCGTTTATTGCAAAATTTCGCCACATAGCGTTCAATTCATTTTGCTTAGTCGCACTGTCTAGCGTGCTCCATATTGCTGCAATTTCTGGGTCAGTCACTGTAAATGGTTCGTTTAAATCAAATGTCGGGCTGTTTGCCATAGCATATATTTCACCGTTTTGCGGGTTCATAAGTACTATAGTACCTCGTGCAGCTTGCTTTTCTTCTACTACACTATCAATTGCTTGTTGTGCATACTGTTGCAATGTTAAATCTAGCGTCGTAACAAGGTGAAATCCATTGATAGGCTCAATTCTAATCTCTGCCTCATCTTGTTGTCTTTCTCCTTTTCCGTTTGTCTCCATAAGAATTTTTCCAGGGCTTCCTTCTAGGTATTCATCATATTTAACTTCAAGTCCTATAATACCTTGGTTGTCGCTTCCAACAAAGCCTAACACGTGGGCCGCAAACTCTTCATATGGGTAATATCTCATAGAATCCTCGTCCACCTTTACCCCTGGCAAATTCAGTTGCCTAATAGAATCTGCAATTTCTTTTTCTACCTTGGTGTCAATCCTTTCAAATGCCACATTTTTAGTAACCTTTTGATATACAGTATCATAATCTAGTTCTAGCTTTTCAGATAATATAGTCGCCACTTGTGTTGGGTCCTCAATTTGTGCCTTCACAACTCCAATCGTAAAGACCGAGGCACTGGTAGCTATTACATTTCCATTTGCGTCTAAAATATTTCCCCGTGTTGGAGTTATATTTCTATCTCTAGTGTGTTGTTCAAATGCTCGTTCCTGAAGGTTTGCTCCTTCTACTACTTGTACATAATAAAGTCTACCCGTCATAAACAAAAATCCACACAAAAATATGGTCGATAGTATTATGATGCGTCGTTTAATCTTAACAGGTGTTTTGTCCATAAAAAAATCCTCCTTAGATAGTTTATATGCTTTACATATAGTTTATTTATAAGGAGGTATATTTATAACCTTTACTGCATAGTTTGTACAATAATTTTTGAACCTTTGTCTATTTGTGTTCCTTCTTTTGGTATTTGCGTAACAATTTGCCCGTCTCCAGTCGCTTCTATTTGTAACGTCGCATTCAATTTTGCATTTGCTTGCTCAACAGTTAATCCAACTAAATTTGGTACATATATTAAGTTTTCGGGGCTATCCGTTTCTAAATAAAGCGTTATGTTGGATGCTTTAGGCAACTTTGTATTTGCATTTGGATATTGGTCTATAATGACATTTCCTCCACCTTGTATAATATACTCAAACTCTTTGACATGAATTTGGTTAATAGCCTCATAGATATCTGTACCTATAAAATTTGGCACTTCAATTAAATTATCGTTTTCCGTTTCCACAACGCCATCTGGACTTATACCAAGGTAAGGTAATACATCTTTCATAATGTCGCTAAATACCTTTGCAGTACCACCTACCACTTCGTCTCCTTCATCCAACAGTATCATGGCAATTACTTCTGGATTTTTAACAGGGGCATATCCTATAAACGATAGTATTTCTACTCCCTCCGCTCTAGGGTACCCTTTTTCTGCCGTTCCCGTCTTTCCTCCAATGCTATATCCAGAGATATTTGCAAATCCCCCTGTTCCTTCCACCACTACACTACGCATATATTCGGCAAGCAAAGTAGATGTTTCAGTGGATATAACTTGTCTTTTCAAGCTAGGAGTAGCTTTATATATTATTGCATCATTTTGGTCTACAATATGAGATACAACATACGGTTCCAACAAATAACCACCATTTATAACAGAAGAAAATGCCGTTAACAGTTGCATTGCATTTAACATAAATGTTTGTCCCATAGATGATGTTGCTTTTTCCACAGGGCCTAGTTCTGATAATGAATGTATTATACCAACGCTCTCTCCTGTTAAGTCTATACCCGTTTTTTCAAGCAGGCCATATTGTAACATATAGCTATGAAATACATCATTCGGCACTAATTGTGCAATAGCTATAACGCCGGGGTTACACGAATTTGCAAGTATTTGCTTAACATTTTGTATTCCGTGCCCTGATGTATGCCAGCATTTAATCGTTTCACCCGCAACATTTATATATCCTGGACAATTTGCCGTAAATGTATCTACATCTAAATATCCTGTATCAATTGCCGCTGCCACCATCAGTGGCTTAAACGTAGACCCTGGTTCATATAGATTATGAATACTGTAATTTTTCCAAGCAGTATTCAGTTGTGCACTTTGTTCTTCTGCTGTCATCTCACTCCATACGTCTTGACCCACTTGGCTTGATAAATTTCCATATGTTGTAGGGTTAAATGTAGGGTATGAATACATAGCATAAATTTCGCCTGTATTTGGATTCATAACTATAGCCGCTGCCCCTTCTGGGTCTGCTTGCTCTACGTATTCTTTCATTGCTCTTTCCACTTGTTGTTGGATTACTTCGTCAACTGTTAAAACAATCGTATCTCCATTTACAGCTGGCAAAGTTTCTTTCATAAATATTTCGCCACTTTGTAGGGTAGTATAAATTCTGCCGTCTTGCCCTTCTAAATAATCATTATAAAACTGCTCTATGCCGTATTGTCCTGTTTGATTATTATAAAAGCCTATTAACGAAGCAGCAAAATCCCCTTTTGGATATGTTCTAATAAACGATGGTTCATACCACACACCTTGCAGGGATAATTTTGCTAACATATCTTTATCCGCAGTGACAATATCTTTTTGCATAATTCTATAACTACTATTAGGATTATTATTTATTACATCCCATATCTCTTGCGTAGTAATACCAATATAGTTTGCAAGTTCTTCAACTGTTCTATTTTGTTGTTCTACACTAACATCATTTAGCAATATCTTTGGGTCTAAAATAATATGATACGTAATTTGGCTTGTTGCAATAGTTTTATTATTCCTATCAACAATGTTACCACGTAATGGATTTATTGTTACATCTTGAGCACCCATCATCTCTAATACAATTAGTTCATACTGCTCACTTTTATGCATATATAAATAAGTCATTTTTCCTATTAATAATAACATAATAAATATATATCCCGATGCTAATATAAATGTTCTTTTAAGTTGCATCTTATACCTATACTTTGGTTTGATTGGCCTATTTATAACTTCTAATATTGGAAATCTACTTTTTACACCGCTTTTTTTACGCCTAGTAGGCTGCTTTTGCTCACTATTCCCTAGTTTTTCTCGAACTATAGGTTTTTCAGGTGATGGCAAATTATACTTGTTCGCCTTATCTCTTATGATATGTTCTCTTTTATTTTCCATATTTTATATAACTTTCACTGTTAATTTCTATATAAATTATCTGATGAGGTAGCGGTTGCCTCATATCCAAATCTTCTATAGCCTTTTGTTCTATTGTATTCAGGTCTAAGTTTAATGCAATATTAGCTTTGGTCTCATTTATAATACTCTTTAGTTCTTGATTTTCAGTAGTTAAATTATTCATATAGTTTTGTCTCGCTAAATAATATGTAGTAAGGTTTACATATAAAAACGCTGAGATGAATATAGTTAAACAACATAAAGCCATAGTCTTTACAGCAGGACTCATTTTAGGCTCTACTGCTTGTTCTAACTGTTGCTTAGGTTTTGGTTGTTCTTGTAAATATTCATCATATGCATATGCATCATATTGGTATGAATTCCCCCTTGGCATTATAACCTCCCTTTAAATTTTCTCTATAGCTCTAAGTTTTGCACTTTGTGAACGTGAATTAATATCTAATTCACATTGGGTTGGTATAACTGGTTTTCTAGTGATAATTTTTACATTACTTTCCTTATTACACACACACACTGGAAAGCTGCTTGGACAAGTACATGGATTTTGTAATTCTTTAAACGTATGTTTAACTATCCTATCTTCTAGGGAATGAAAAGTTATAATACATAATCTCCCACCCACACTTAAGCTATTAACTATTTTTTTTATAGTAGGAGCTATTATGTCTATTTCTTTATTAACTTCTATCCTAATTGCTTGAAATGTACGCTTAGCAGGGTGACTGTTTGCTTGCCTAGCAGATGCGGGAATAGCTTTTTTAATGACTTCTACTAACTCTAATGTAGTATCAATAGGTCTAGCTTGTACAATAAATTTTGCTATTCTTGCAGCCCACTTTTCTTCTGCATAATCCTTAATAATTTTAGCTAGCTCATCTTCTGAGTAACTATTTATAACATCATGTGCACTAAAATTGCTGTCTTGATTCATACGCATATCCAATCTTGCATCTTTCATATATGAAAATCCACGTTCAGACTCATCTATCTGGTGCGAAGATACGCCTAGGTCTAATAACATTCCGTCTATTTGCGTAACACCTAATTGTGACAAAACTTCATCAACCATACTAAAATTGTTTTTTATGATGTGTATTTGTGGGTGAACATTTGCTAATCTCTGTTTAGAAATATTTATAGCATTATTATCTTGGTCAATTCCTATAAATGTTGCGTTTTTTGTAAGCCGGTTGCATATATACAATGCATGCCCTGCCCCTCCTAGCGTACCATCTACATAAGTTCCATTAGGTTTAATATTAAGAGCATCTATACACTCTTCTAATAATACTGATATATGTTTAAATTCCATATGCTTTTCCTTTTAATTTATTCTTAGTTCTATTTTAGAGGTATTTTTTATATTTTGCAAGCATATAGTAGTAATTTATCTAATTATTTTTGTAATATGCACTAATTAGCCCATCTAGTTTCTCGCTCAATCTATATACCTCTTCTTGAAAAATGCTATTCTCCGTGTGCTCAATTAAATTATTTAAATCATTTTGTGTCTTAACAATCATATCCAGTGTAATTTCCATTTATATCAGTCCTTTGCATTTTTTTACATTATACACAGAATTTTGGTAAAAATCAACTCTTAATCTGCATATTAGTAACATAAATTTGCCAAAACAAGTTTTTGTTACAATTTAATTACTTTTATAGTAGGTTTATTGCTTTTTTTTAAGAAATATGTTAATATTATAGTAATTAACGGAACTGTTACCTTAACAGAACCTAAGTAATCGAAGGGAGAAAACGCATGAAACTTTTAAAGAGCAAGCCCATAGCATTAGGTCTTACAACTTTATTATTAAGTACAATACCTACTTCTAATACGTTTGCTTCAACAATACGTAATTTAGAAGCGTATTATGATAATATTCAAATTACTGTAAATGACCAATATCGCCAAACTAGTGTAGAACCATTTATAGTAGATGGAATTACATATGTAGGGGTAAGAGATATCGGAAATTTATTTAACATTACTGCCGACTGGGATTCATCAAATAAGATGGTAAAATTATCAGGTGGCTTATCTTCTACTAATGAATTAGCCTATCAACAACAGCTTTTAATGCTCAATAACCAAATTGAGGATTTAGAGGCAAAAATCAAGCAGTATGAACAATTATCTGGTGAGATATTTGTTGGAGATTTAGCTACAGCATTAACTAATGTTGCAAATACGTTCTATAACGAATATGGCATGTTATGGACCTTTAGCGTAGATGAATACTCAACTTATTTATATTTAGAAATCGAATTTGATGGTAGCAAATATTTAGAAGAATTTTCTGAGATTAGTTCAACTCAGCTTAATAGATTTATAGAAGATGTTTGCGATGTACTTTTAGATGGGTTAGTTAACAGTACTATAGAAGATATGAAAATTAAAGGCGAAGTTTATGATACAGCAAACAAAGATATATTAGCCTTGTTTGAATATGATAATTATAACCTTACCGTAGAAGAGTATGAATCAACTGCAACTGCAGAAGACTCAGAAGTAAATATTACGGATATGTTAGAAACTGAATATAGTAATCGTTTTACAAATATATATACAATCTACGGAAATAGATTCTCTCTTAATATTGTAGACTTTAGTATCACTGAAAAATCAAATGGTGCAGTATACTTTGTAGTAGAAGTAGATGCGTCAGATTATTTAGACGATTGGAATAACATTGATACAGACTATTTAGGAAATATTGTAGATATTCTTGACGATATTGTAGATGAAATAGAAGCTAATTATGAATTAAGCTTTAATAGCGGTGAAATCGTAGGGTATATAGATTCCTCTAGTGGATCAGAACTTTTAGCATATGATAGATACGGTTTACACATTCACACAGTAGAATAGAAGAAAACTTCATTCAGATAAACAAAAAAAGTGGAGTATTACACTCCACTTTAAGCTTTTTGCTTTTTAGATACTACGTCAAAAATAACTGCTGCTAAAAGTACAAAACCTTTAACTACTCTTTGATAGTTTGAATCAACACCCATAATAGACATACCGAGGTTGATTACACAC
>MDSQ01000387.1_pt1 | contig 10826 bp, 7 predicted proteins | sample 1008251 | NCBI WGS metagenome assembly MDSQ01 (sample SAMN05526597, study PRJNA338239) | gut metagenome | isolation source: Hindgut content | host: Naso unicornis | place: Saudi Arabia: Red Sea | collected 2016-05
GGAAGCATGTGTAGATTTGGTTTAAGTTTGTAATTAAAATTTTATGTTATTTTGTCAACACGTTGCTTTGAAAAAAGTTGGATTAAACGCATCCATGCAAGGAAAACGTACTTCATCCGCTCTCTCTGTTTTCCTCTCTCATCCTGCATCCTAAATGCTTATGGGAACGTTAACTGATCTGCATTTGTGCATGTGTGTGTGTGATGTTATCAGTTCTAGTGAACTGTGTGATAAATGGCTTCTCATGCTTACCTCAGCTGAAGCCCTGATGGAAATGCAGCTGAGCTGACCTGAGGCCCTGAGGGCGCCAACCGGTGAAACCGCCTGCTCTCACCGCGTGGCCGTGGGCTGAAGTGACTGACATTGCTCGGTCCTTCGTTTTTCCACACATTCAGGAGACTGAGTGGAAAGAGGCAGGAGAGAGAGAGAGCGCAGGGGGTCCTTGGGACTCACCCAGCTGACAGCTCCTGTCTCTGCCTGTAACGACTTATTTATTCAGGGATAATTAATCAGGCGCAGTTTTCTGGCGGTATGATTAATGCGCTTTGTCATCTCTGCTGCAGCGGTGAAACCACAGTATAGTCAGTGATGCCACTGCTCGGCTGTACCGGGCTCCGATGTAACGGCAAAACGGGGACGCCCTGTGTAGATGAGCTGTGAAACCTGACACATGACGTAAACCCTTTCTGCAACCTGTCCAAACAATTTCACTGCTTTTTTTCATGTTGGGACCACTGACAGTGCTGCTGCCCTCTGTTTTTGAATATTCTAGCCTGTTGTGCGATATTAGTTTAGTACCTGTTTTTATTTAATTTCTAATTTGCAGCATTAATTCTTAATCGTCTGATTTGACTTGATAGTATGGACAGCAGCCTGTTAACACATCTGCTTATCAAACTGATAATAAATTGTAAGCCTATCTGTTCTTTCGGTGTTTCGGCTCACTGGACTTTCCTCCCCTCTGTCTGCAGCTTTCACGTCCCGGCCTGTCGAGGAAAGTTGTGGCCGTTGAAGTTCTTTGAATGGTCGTGCTGGCCTATGACGCCGCCTTGTGGCCGTTTCTGTTACCACGACTCCAAGAAACTAACACCGACTTCTGTGTTTTTCAATGGATCCCCCCCAAACACTGTATGAAGTGTACAACCTTCAACCTCTTGTTAAAAATACATTTCCATTTTCTAAAGTTTCCTCAGAACAAATGAATAAACACTAGGCTACTTCTTAAGGCAGGAAAAATGTTGCAATAAATTATGAAACTACCCAGTAAACAGGCTATCAACATGCACAAAAAAGGTATTTGGATATTTTAGCATGCATTTAAACCCACATTTATATTACCAGCTGCCTATATTTATAATCAGATGCCATCTATTTGCTCAAGACTATAAGGTGACATGTAACAAAGAGGTGGGATTCAAACCATACAATCACTTTATTAAATGTTATTTGGGTGTATTGTTGAGTGGTTTAACATCTTAGAGGAAAGCCTGCAATGCTCAGGGTCAGCCAGCCTGGGTCCCCACCTTAACCTGCTGTCCATCTTGTAAAGAAGCTGACCCCAGCACCCATGGCAGAGGGTTTGGGGCCGACAGGGTGTCGTGCCTGGCCGAGTCCACCTTGGCTTCCCCGCCAGGGTAAGGATTGGACATATGGGAGGAGAATTACCGTTCAGCACCTGTTTCAAGTTTGGGTTGGGTATGTGTGCACACGTAATTCTGCAGAATTATGACGGCCTCACAGGTGCTCTGTTTGAGCTGCCTGCATCTGAATGGAGCTGAACTTGCAGTGAGTGATGGCCACCATGCTGTCAGACTGTTTACACCAGCAAACTCAGAGCTCTCTGTGGGAAGCACATCCCTACTCAGATCAAGGTTTGCAATTCACTCAAAAGGGACAGGCAGTCAATGAATCTACATAAACCCACACTGTTGAATTCTCAATCATCGAGGACAGACGTGTCGTAATCAAAAATGGGAAGGTCTAGGTAAAGACGGTGTTTAATTTAGCTTGACTCAAATGCTAGCTTATGCTTTCCAAAGCTCATGTTAACGTTAGAATATGTTGAGTTTTCACGGCTGGGCCCTCACTTTGGACCAAGTTGCCGTGGGATACCTGACCAGGAGCCAAAGTCACCGACCGTCAACACAACTCCCAGGGTCATAGGGACACACAAATCCCCTTCATCTGTGTTAAAATGGCAAGTCTTGAGAATAACATACCCTAAATAACACGCAAATCAAATATCTTATCTGAAAACACATGATAATTCAGATAACTCAAATATCTGAGGAGGATGTTCTCTTACGACATTACGCACACGTGGCTGAGGTCCAAACAGAGGACAAGAGGTAGGAGGAACTACAGCTATATAGGCCTTCGCACTCATAAAGGTGAAGTGATTTCACCTGAGGGGGGCGTGTCCTTCCAGTCCAAGTAGGAGAGCTTGTTTTGTGTTTGTTCTTCCAAAAGTAAGATCAGGTGATTCTTTCAGATTATATCTATTTCTGCTATTTATATTGCAATATCTAGTATATATTTCTCTGTTTTGGTGCTTTAACATTGTTAATCTTTAGCCTACTGTAGGCTATACTTTGACATAAGTTGCTTTATATTGTTGCTCTCTCTCTTGATAAGTGAGTAAAACTTTCTTTAAAATGTTTCCTTCCGTCCTGCTTGAGGTTACCGTTATCTTAAGCCTACTTTATGAAAGCTTTTCTTAATGATTTATTTATTTATTTATTTATTTATCCAGGTGGCCCAGAGCAGCAGTGATGTCAAACAAACATAAACCACAGCAGGGTTACACGCACTTTATTTATACAAAAGTCTCACATTCCTACACATGACAGTTGACAGCATTATAGCACATTCTTGCTCTCCTCTGGGTTTCCGGCTGGTTCTGCTCATTCTTCCTCGTCAGCCTGTCTTGACTGTAGACAACAAAACAGCGGTCGTCATATTATTATCTGGGTCTGGGTTTGTGAACTTAAGCTGAAGGTATGCAGAAGTAAAATTTTGACCTCGACCAATAGATGTCACTATTTAACCATTCTTAGTTTCAGATGTTGTTCCTTTACCTTTGAAGATTTGAAGCAGGCGGTGAGCTTGTTGCCTTGAAGGAAAAATAAGGTTGAGGGATTAGTTTTTGTGCCTTTCTTTGAAACACAGCTGCTCTTGTAACTGTATAAGCAGGTCTGTACAATGGGAACAAGTTATAAATCTCAGCTGCCTTGTCTCAATCAAAATGGCTTTGGAGGCACTACTGTTTGCTTTCACACAACATCTCCACAGACATACTGTATGGTAGAAGTAAACCCCACTCACACACCTCAGCTTCACTAAGTGTTTTGTCTTCCATCTCTGTTTTCACTCCCTACATCACACCTCCATCACATCACATCACACAAACACACAGGAAGTTAACTTACCTGCCAACAGAATGATGGAGAGGAACACAATGATCCCAGCAAAAGCCAGACCTCCTACACGCAGTGTGTGATAGTCTGCAATGTCAGAGTCAGGGGACATAGTCATCACACTGTCACTGTCACCTATGGTAACTTGTACTGTTCTCCCTTATTTATCTCTTATTTTACCCCTTTAGTCTTTTCATCACAGTCCTTGAAACCTGTTTGTTGTGCCAGACATTATCTCACGTCCCTTTTACTCCCCATCTAACTCCTGTTATTCACTCTATTTTTTCCTCTTTCTCTCAACACATGCCCACTTTATTTGCCCGTTTAACATCTACATGTGCTGACAGAAACTTCCTTTAGCCTCTGCATGCCTTCTACATTTTCTCTTTTGAGAGTGCTGTGGCAGAAGTTAAAGATTTAAACTGTTTAATCAAAGGCAGTACACTTTCGTAGTTGCAGTAACTTACCGTATACAAAGTCTGCATCAAGGTCAACCTCTGTATCTGGGGACAGAGGGAGAACGGACATGGGTAGACATGGAGGTCTCAAGCTGAACGCACGCTTATGAGATATTCTCTATGATCAACATTCTACTTTATGTTGTCATATTGTTCATGATTGCCCAGAAGACTTGCACAGGCACATGATTCAGATTTTCACATTGCCGTCAGTGTTTCTGACTCAGAATCAGACTGTGACCTTGCAAACATTGTGTTATTCAAATGGTGTCATGTTAAAGTGGCTCCTTCACACATCCACTGCTGGTGGAATAATGAGCAGTTCAGCTGCAGCTTTACTTACCTTTAGAAGACATGATGCCTCGTCTGTGCGTGTGTTTGTGTGTTCAGTTGACAAAACTGGAGGGACATAATAGAAACAGTTGACAAAAGGCCGGTGATAACAGCTGCCTCCAGCTGGCGATCTGTGCACGTCTGCTGTTTTAAATAATTCAACCAGGAACTTGTTCTGTCCGTGCTGATGTTTGTGAGATGCATAAATGAGTATTTTGGCTCATCGTGAAGCTCTGAATTAAAGTCAGATTTGCTGTTTTTCATGCAAACTTATCATTGTGAATAATAGCCCAAAACCTATGTACTCATTGTCACAGGTATACTGGTAGTGCCAAGTCGACACACAAATTAAACGATGAGAACTATTCTCTAGTGTTTTCTCTGCATGGAAAACAGATTTTCTTTCAAGAAGTCCTTAAAACAAAACTTAATGTATCCAGATGAATGAAGGTGTTTGTTACTGCTGATTGGGAGCTGTTGTTTTCTTCTTTTTTATGGCTGTGAGTATATGACTATTGTGTTATTGTTACTTTTTTTGTTTGTTTGTTTCATGTGTAGAATAATTCTACAAATTTTCTGACCTTTATTTTTGGTTTGTACTCTATTTTTTGTCTTACTGATCCTCTGGGGTTTTCATTTGTTGTCTGTATCATTGTTGTTGCGTTCTTGTGGACTCCAACTAGTAACCACTTTGTTTAAGCTGATATATCCAAATCCAAATAAAGAATTAAGAACATTGTTCTTATGAATAGACAATAACAGCATTCACCAGCAGATCTTGTGTGTGTAATCTGTTTGCAGGGAAAAAGATTTGTGTGGATTTGGTTTCCCCTTTTTAATGAAGTTGGAGACTTGCAGAGCCTCATTTAAATCAGCTTATTCACTTCAGATGAGAGGCGGTTGAAAGCTCGGAAACGCTGCACGTCCTGACAAATCACCTCACTGGGTTTTCAGCTCCAGACTTAAGAGCAAAATGATGGCCTTGATCTTTACTGAGAACTTTAAGAGGCTAATGGCGATATTGATCCCCTCCCCTCCCTCTCTTTGTCTCTCCATCTTTATACTCACACAAACACACACACACACACATACAAACACAAACAAATCCTGCACACAAGCTTCTCATGTGATCTACATGTCCTGACTGATAATCATTAATCTACACAGATTAACAGAGTAAAAATTTCCCTTGCTGTCTTGTTCAAGCGTGCTGGTGTGAATGTTGGACTTGGGTGCTTTTATTTATTATGTGTGCGCGCCTTTTCATTGCACCACTGAGCACAAAGGCATAGCAGACAGTTATTCATTAACATATTACAGGTCCAGTATTCATTAACCTTGAACTTTGCACACTAGATAGGTAGAGGTTAAAGAAGAGGGCAACATAAAGAAGTGTGTTCATGTCTGTCTAATAATGCCAAATTGATACCCAATTTTTTTGGCAGATAATCACACGACTCCTAAATTGAGACAATGCGGCTTTTACTATTGGATTTCTTCTGTGGGGGGGGTGGGATGAACAAGAGCACTGACAAAACAGCACTGCTGTCCTCTAAACCCACTTTTACAACACATATTAATTAGAGCAATTAGAGAAATTAGAGATTTCGCCTCATTAAATAATGGAGCAAATAAACTTTTCATGATGAAAATGCCGTTAATTTCTATTTTTAGCATATCAACGCACATCAGATCAGCCACTTCCAAAACATGGATTAACACCAGGCTCAAAATAAATCTACAGAAACAGTTTGTGCCAATTTTAAGCATCTGGTATGCAAACAACAGATTGGTTTCTATGATATGAACATTTAATTTAACATTCACTTAGAAAAGCAAGCTATCACTCACCGAAGCAGCTGAAGGTTCTGTGCTACCTCCGTCCAGGTGTGTGTGTGCGTGTGTGTGGGCCCATCTGCATCAGGGGCAGGTGCCTACCTAACTCCTGCCCCACAGATCCACCCTGTGACACACACACACACACACACACAAACCATCCCTCACACCCACAGCAATATTTCAGTCTGGATTGCTCAGTTATATATTTACAGTCTCATACTGTGAAGTTTGTTCCCTGATGCTGATAAAAAATATGTATCTGCCAACCTTTGGAGTCATAAGAGAATGAGCAGCATGCATTTTCGGATTGTTTAATGGCCTCAAGTAGCAGCTTCTAAACTGAATGACATTGATGGGAAATTAACGGACTGATTTGAAAAGATAAAATGTTTAAGCATAAAGACCTAGTAGACTTTCTTTTTGGTGTGGTCAGACACTTTTATTTATTTATGCCAAAAGCACAACAGGTTGCTACACAACAAGGCCTCATGCGTGGAATGAACAGAAGTGTTTTCTTGTACAGTCTTTAAAAAAGGTGTTTTCAGACTGAAGATTGGTAAAGGTCGACCTGGCAGGAGGTCCACAGCAGGGACTATCATTTGTTCTCTGGCTATGATTTGGCTTACAAGGTTGCTATTAATGTAGTCTTGCACGTGAATAATATCAATTTTAAGTTCTTCAGCACTTAAACCTTGTCTCTCTTTGTCAGAAACGTACTACATGTATGGCCACAGAGATATCGACTCAGCAAGAAAGGGAAAAGAATGAGAACCAGGCTTCAGAGATTTCCATCACTAGGGAAACTAATCACAGTCTGCCAGAGACTAGTTAATCCTGGCGGAGCCGGTGACGGAGCAGTGGAGTGGATGTGTGGAGGAAAAGGCAGTGAGACAGCTGATGCAGGAGCTCCCTCCACTTTAGATGGTAAAACAGCAGCGGAGGAGCTCGTGCTGATACCTGCAAACCATCCCTGTGCTCAGTTAGAGAGCTGTGGCAGTGGAGATTGTCTTTTATAAGGCTCATCGCATTAACATGTAGAGATATACATGCACCTGTGATATATACACAATCATATACAGGATATGCAGGCACATATATATCCACATGTGCATGCAAACACACACAAACCCGCCCAATCATTCAAACACAGACCTGAATGAAGGATATTAAACTGTTTCTAAACTGATCCGTATTTATTCTGTTTATATAAATGTATATATGTATACAGTATATACCTGTATATCATAATGCAAATATGTCAAACATTATCAAGGACCACTTACAAAATAAGCAACAAATTGACAAATTCTAAAACCTAAAGAAAATAAATAGAGGTACAAAACACATAACAGCAGACCACACAACATTAAAAACTCTTCTGGGGCTTCAAAGACAACTTTGTGTCAAAGGTGCTACCAGCTACGAGAAAGAACTGGAGTGAGAAACTGTCACAGAAAGGCACAGGAGCAGACGAGATTACTGAAGGACTGGCACGATCACAACGGAGAACAACAGGCTAAAGGTTTTTCTTTAGGGCACAAGATTTATGTACATGTTACATCTCTAAACATATACCTCCCCTCTAACTCTGTCATATAACCAGTTATCATTTAATTAATTTCTCCACTGTGATAGTGGCTTAATATGTAACAAAAATTATCAACGTATCAGAAGGCAGTCCGGTCCGGTGGAGTTGCCTCAGTTCTCTGCGGCAGTCTCTGCGACCACTGAAGCTGAAAGAGGTCAAACACAAGTTATTTAGTTATAGTGCAACTACAAAACATTAAACTCATCCACAGTCATTGCCTATTAAATATTTAACTTTATATGCACAGCTCTGCAAACAAAGAGCATCTGAATACATGCTGTAGGCCTACTTAAGACTTATTCTAAAAGATACTATGAGTTTGGTCTTTCATCGTCAGATTGTAAAGTGTACCCTACCTGAGTACAATTTTAGCCATTTTTTTGAATGTTATTAGGCCGCTTTATATATTTTGGTACTTTTTATTTAACTACAGTTATAGTTATAAGGTGGTGAAGGGATGACATATTTTTATAGGCCAGCCCGAAAGTTAGCAGTTTGCTGGTTTCCCCGGCAAAACGCTTATGGGATTTTTGAATGAGATTATGGATTATCGCAGAAAATCAGCTTCGTGACAAACGCAAGTTTCCGATGTTTTGTTCAGCATGATAATCTTCACAGATGAACGCCACCTTTGTGTTTTTTGAAGCCTAAATGAAAGCGATGAAATAGCTACTGTCAGGCAATAAACCGACTACCTCGTGGTCACGTGACTTAAACGTCGCCAGCCTGAAACAAAGAGCACGTTATGAAAATTAACTTGTTCCGCAAATTCTGCACTCTACATATTTCCTGTTAATACAGTTGCGTAAGAGCTGTTGTAAAACTGTGTCTTTGGTGGTGCGTTCAAGGACATCAGAGTATCCTTGAACTGATTTGAGAGCACTGAATGAATGAGCATTGTTGCTAATGGATTCTGTGTTTGATTTCACAACTTTTCAAATCTTGCTGGTTACTGTAATACCATTAAGAGATTTTTTGACATTTTGAGCAGATGTCATTAGTTGTCCATTAGCTGATTATTCATCAGGATGAATTTTTGTTCATGTAAAGCACTTTGTGCTGCATTTTTATGTATGAAAAGTGCTGTATAAATTTGATTTGATTTGATTTGATTTGTTGAAACAACTACTTTATGACCAGCATGAATGTGGGAAGCAATCAAGTTATAGATATTTAGGTTGACAGTGAATCCAGTTTGAACTGGATTGCAAGAATCAATTTATAATAAAATATACCTTAGAAAGAAGCTGATTATGAACAATACACACTACAAGACACACTGAACCATTTACTGATGTACACCTTCTAATGAGACGGCACACAGCCTTTGTGTCTTTCTTTTTCCATCACTGAAATCTCAAACTTTGAAATAAACTCGTAATTGAATAGCAACTTGCACAAATGCTGTTCAGCTTTTTGCTTTACTCCCTTCACTTCTCTGTTATTTTACGTAACTCTTAATATGCAGAAAATCCATCAAACATCAAAGAAAATGCAAAAACAAATGCATGACATTCTTTAGTGACGGCTGGTGACTTAAAAAATGTTAGTTACTTTTGATTAGAAACATGGTCTACACTGTCGGGAGATCAAACCCAGGAATCAAAGGAGTCATGGATGTGAAAATTATCACGCATTCAGATGTTTCTTTTATTATTTACAAGAATGGTAACCGTGAAAGCTCAGATATTGAGGCATCCTCAAATGCATCATAGGAAGGGTAAAGGTAAGACTGTGTTCTCTGTAATAAATTACTTATTACAGTTCAACAGTAAAATCAAACTTGTGAAGTGTCGGAAAAAGGTCAGCGGTAATTCAAAGTAAATATACTGCACTTTGAATGCTCTCTCTGTCTCACACATACAGTTTTACATGTGTGAACATAAATCACTTCACTTCCCTGCTGTGCTGCAGCCATTTTCAAAGCAAAACTCAAGTATGGATGTTCGTCACACGTTAAACCAGAGGTGAGGAAAGCTGGCAGAGAGTTTAAATGTGCATCTTACTTATGGGGACAATCAGGTTATCGTCTTGTTTCTCCTCGTCTCCAGGGGCCCTGAGGAGGTGATCCAAAGGTTGTCATGGTAACTTAATCATTTAAAATGACAGAGCAAGTAGTTTTCTGTTTTTCAACCAGAGTGGCACACCGACTTACCTGGGCTTCTGGTTGATACTGCAGCGGCATCGTCGACCTTGAAACAAAAGAAATCACATTACCTGAATGTAAGAGTTTAGTAACAGTGGAAATACAAAAACGATGACTGGCCTGTACGCAACAGCTTGAAGCACTGAAGCTTTATTTCTACCACTGACCTTCAATTTTTTAAATTAACATTCGTTGACCTGTGGTAGGATTGTTTAGCATTCATTATTTAGTCTTTTAGGAATAAAAAGGATTTATCTTCATTTCAAACTTCAAATAAGCCAGCAGCAAATTATTGCAAGCAACACGGTGTGAAAACATCTTATCTGGGAGACTGGGCAGTGATGGCGTCATAAATATGGCCACAGACAACAACAACAACAGTACAGAGAGACAGAGACAGAGGTTAACTTACTGAGAATGAGAAGGATGCCCAGCGTGAACAGCACCACAGCAAATGCCAACCCTCCGATCCTCAAGGTCTCATAATCTGCAGATGAAGAACACCACAGAAGAGACACAGGAGCACGAGATAATCATGAAACCATCACGCTGTTCATTGCATTTTTTTTTATCTGTGGTCTGTATGTCTTGATTATTCACTGATGATGGCTAGTTTTTACCGAAAACACTCAATTTTTTTCCAAACTTACCATAAACAAATGGGTTTTCAACCGTCTCTTTGTTGTCTGTAAAAATATAAAGAAACCAAACATTTAGAGCCAAGGTGTTCCATCAGTGTTGTTATTAAGACAGTGAAACGATGCATTTTCATTGTTTAAATCTTGTATCTCTGTGTTATTATCCTAACGCTTGTATTTAGTCATCTCTGACATGTAACATTAAAATGAAAACAGGAAAGCATCATAATGACATAAGGATGACATAAGAGGCATGACGCCATTCTTCTATATTAATATATATTAGTTATATTAACTTCCATGTCAATTTTGCACTTTTGGCAATTTCATAGCTATTACTTTAGCCTCAAAGACATGACCAAGAATTGCACAAACTTTGTTTTCTTTTCTTTCTTTCTTTCTTTTTTT
>MDSQ01000388.1_pt1 | contig 10820 bp, 13 predicted proteins | sample 1008251 | NCBI WGS metagenome assembly MDSQ01 (sample SAMN05526597, study PRJNA338239) | gut metagenome | isolation source: Hindgut content | host: Naso unicornis | place: Saudi Arabia: Red Sea | collected 2016-05
AAACCGTTATGGAAAAAAAAAAAAAAAGGTTTTAACTGAGAGAATTCAAAATATGGAAATTTCATTGGAAATGTCAACAAAAAAATTATCTCCTGCTTCTTAAGAAATTACAACACGCAACCGTTTTCACTATCTTGTGTGTGCAGATGCTGAGCAACAAGTTAGAAACAAACGGTCAGTCTCACAGCAAGACTTCCAAGAAAATAAAAACTATACAGAGATCTAATGGGGTTGAGATACCGAATTTCACTTGGTTTTAAAATTCAAATATCCGACTGCAAAGAAAATAACTAAATATCCCTGATCTGAGAAGCTTTTGGAGATTAATACCCTTCACAGAAAGCATTGGCATATGTCCTAATGCTAGATTGTTAATGCTAGTCAGTTCCTGTAAACGGCTCATGTCTTCTTGCCAGCGGATAGATTCCAATAAAGGAGTTCATCATAATCTGATAAACTGCACCTGTCACGCCCAAGAATTAGCCAAGATGAAGCACATCCAAGGATCTAGGATAAAGAAAAAGGTTTCTGCCTGTTAATGCGTCTTATGTAAGATGTTTGTGGTCTTACCTTCCCCTTCAATCCTGGTTGTTTTAAACACTCCCACAACACAATATTGCCAATGTTTGTCATTTTATTTACTCACTGTGTTTCCTGCAAACTCACTCGAAGAATTCTGAGGAAGATTAGACCAACCTGAATGTTTTCTTGTGACACCATTTTTCCTGCTTTGACTCACCTCTGCTGCTGAGTGAAAACTGATGATTCCTGCTGTGTCTGTTCTTTCCAGGAGCCGGGTATGATGACTCCACAGCGGGCCAGGAGAAGGAGGACGATGCCGTCTATCCAGGAGGATACTATGAGTACGTGTGGGACATCAGCCCTAAAGATGGTCCCACCGCCAGCGACCCCGAGTGTCTCACCTACTCCTACTCGTCCCAGGTGGACACAGTCAGAGATATGAACTCAGGACTCATCGGAGCTCTGCTCATCTGCAAATCAAGTCAGTGTGAAGGAGAGCAAAGGACAAATATTGTGTCTTCTTTATATCATTTATGGTCACTTAAAGCTTGTACCAGCTCTTCTATTCTTCATGAATCATAAACTCTATATACAAAAACACAAAGACATATGAGAACATAAACAACGTGGTGAAAACTTTCCGAGATTTAGAGTTTTTGAGTGACAATAAACCTAAATACAGTGTAGGAGGCAATGATGAAAAGATGAGGTGATAAATAATATAAAGACCTAAAACAAAGTGACGTCTAGCTGCAGCTGGTTTCTCTAGCTGTTCCAAACGCAGTCTAAGTTGAGTTGCCTCACTGCTGTAGCTATGATATGCGAGGCGGTTAATTCAAGTTTGACACTCAGCGAAATTGATTCCAATTGATTTAAAATTCCCTCTGGCCCTGTCCATTAAAGTTTAACTCCAAATATTGAGACAACTACTGCCTTTAAGCAGCTCTAAATTCAAGAAATGTTTGGAAACAAGTGTCCAGTTACAGCCGTGCTAACAGCTGTATTAGGCTGTACTTGGTACTCACAGTAGATGCAGCGAGCTCACACGCTAACAACAGAAATGCTAATGTCTGAATGTTTAAGGAGAAATGTGAAGCATATGATCACAACATAACATTAAAAAACCGAATCATCAGTATTAACAAAATGTAGAGATGTAGCGTGGTTGATGTTGTTTCCAAGAAGTCTATGAATTGTGTTGCAGTAAAATCTACTCAAGGTCGCTACAGCCCAAGAGTATCGTGAGCGCAGGTGGCTGTTACTCTGGTGATATGCTGCCCCCTTCGTAACACATTTCCCTTTAATGATTGCCATGTTTACCATCTCAGGTTGTTGGCATGAGATGAGCTAATATTAACTGAATGTAAACCCAAAGTACATCTGAGGCTGCAGGGAGTCGTTCTTTTTGTGGGTATTTTGGTCGTAAAAAGTATGGGACAATTTTGAACTGGTGATGGCGCATGATTAGAAGTCATGGATCCCCCAACTCATTAATAATTAACATGTAAGCATGAATGCCTCCACCAAATTCCACTAAAATTCTTTTGATTGTTAGGATAGTTCAATCAGAACCACATGGTGGCACTAAATTGAAAGCTATTGGATGACAGACGGCAGTAGAATTCTTTCTTTCTTCCTCTGGGCACCGTCAATTTCTGCACCAAATTCTTCAGCAATAACTTAGTCTGGACCAAAGTGGTGCTCTGACAGATCGACACTGCCATCCCAAAAGCCACGCTAGCGGCACTGAATTGACAGACATGACCAAATGGAGGTTTATCTCAGGAATTTAATAGGGAATAGAATGTTTTTGGATATCCTGTAATATTAGACTGAACGATAGCATTTCAAGAATATTCTCCCATCCTGCGTTATATGTATAATGCGTCTGTTTTCCCAGGTGCTTTCACAGACGATGGCCAGAGGAGAAGTCCAGCGTTTGTCCTGCTGTTTGCGGTGTTTGATGAGACCAAGAGCTGGTATGGAGAGGTAGGAGAGAGGAGAAGCAGAGAGAAGTTCAGGAAGAGCAGCAGCAGGAAGGAATACCACACCATCAATGGATATGTCAACTCTACGTTACCTGGTAATGACACAGACTGGCTGTAGCTGTGGGGTTTGTTCCATGAAGTCACTTTGTAATGTTAAGTGTTGCTAACGCTGTGTTAAGAGGCTGCACTGCATGTGGTCCAGATAGAAATTAGGCATAATTCTCTCTCTCTCTCTCTCTCTCTGTCTTTCTCTTTTTTCGGTGTGTAGGTTTGAAAATGTGTCAAGGCCACGATCATGTGTTTTGGCATATGATCGGGGTGGGCACAGCACCAGAAATCCATTCCATTCTGTTTCAGGATCACTCTCTGGAGGTAATTAAAATTTAAAATGGAAAAAACACAGTCACGGCAAAGAGTTTTAAAGATTAAAGCAGACTGAACTACAGAAATAATTATTTTATGGGCACATTAATACTTACAATGTGACTTTGTCAATTGTATCACTTTTCATGTCAAAACGAAATAATAAATGAACAAATGATATTTCAAGACAATTTTATTTTCTGTGCCAAGGCTGACATTGATTTCATTTACATTTTGGGGGGGAATATGTCTCCTTTAAAAGCCCTATCAGAAGATCGATATTAGTCTTATATCTGTACTTTAAGTAAGGAGCTGGAGCCAGGATTAGCCAAGCCTATCATGGAGACTGGAAGTAAACAGAAAAAGCTATCCTGTATGAAGTTCCTACATGCAAACTACAGTAATGTAAATTAAAACAAATATTTTAAACAAAGTGTTCATGATGAACACTTTTACATGAACTGTTCCCAAATGGACTTAAATTGATGATCAGCTTCCTCTTGCTCCCAGTCGTAGGTAAGCTAAGCTAACTGATCTCTGATTCTAGCATTCATACGTATCGATCTGGTCATCTACCTGTTAGCAAGAAAGCAAGAAAGACGATTTCCTTTACTTGACTTTCCCTGTCACAACACAACTTAGCATTTTCTGTCATCTAATCAAACACATTGGCTTTTTCAGGTGTTGGCTCATCGTAAAGTTACTATGGAGGTGACACCAATGACATTCATCGCTGCAGAAATGAGACCTGCTACTTTAGGCCGTTTCCTTATCAGCTGTCAAATATATGCTCACCGCCACGGTAAGAAATGCATCTTACCAGTTACAATCTGTTCTCCTAATTAAATTCAATTTTTCATCTCCTATATTCAAAAGGTAACTTATTGTTATTGTTCATCACTTCTTTGCACAGATGGTATGAACGCTTTGTTCACGGTGGAGAAATGTGCTGACCCCGCCAGTCTGCCGCGGCCCGACCTGCGTAAAGTCAAACACAATGACAATGACGATTACAGCGATGAGTACGGTGACGACTATGGTGAGAATTTGTTCAACACCATAAGCTTTGAGCCTAAGAAACCTCGAGTGCAAGCCAGAGCCAGCAGGGGACAGCAGCTTAAAACCTGGAGGCATTTTATCGCCATTGAAGAGGTCATCTGGGAATACGCTCCTCATCTCAAGCCCACTGACAGGTAGGAAAGATGGAAGAGGGGAAGGGTAACGGCAAATAACTGAAATGATTTAAACTGATTGTTTGTTTTCTCTTTGACTCATCAGTGAGTTGCAGTCTGGGTATTTGCCCACAGCTCCTCATCACCTTGGCTACAGTTATAAGAAGGCTGTGTACGTGGAATACAAAGACGCATCCTTCACTCAGAGGAAGAACCCCACCATTACACTGCTGGGTCCACTCCTGAAGGGAAAAATCAATGATCAAATCCATGTGAGTCAAAAGTTTAAGGACAGAAAATATGCACATTGACCATGATCAAAATCAAGCTGAAACTACAGAAATTGTCAAACATAGAAAAACAGATTTAAACTTTGAAGCTCTTTATATGGCTTCTTACTGATCCCCCATTGGTTTGCGTCTCCAGATCACTTTGAGAAACCTGGCCAGTCACCCTTTTAATATCTACCCCAGTGGTCTTACCAAGATATATCCACTGCGGAGATCCACAAATGGTGAGGTTAAGCATGGACATAAAACAACCGACAAAACTAATTTCTGTCTAATTCTAATTTTTCCTCCAGGATTTGAGTGCCTCTAACCAAAAGAAAGAAGTTCTTTTTCACTAATTAGGGATTTGAACCTATAATTCTGACAAAATAAAAATAATGTTTTCAGCGTATTGTATTTGTTACTTGGTGTTGAGATCTCTGTTGGTCTTTTTCTCACATTGTTTTCTGCAATTAGCCAAATTCACATCATCAAAGTTTCATCTGATGTAATTTAACAGCTGCAGAGAGAGACCTGCGCTCCATGGAAGTGCCCCCCAATGGTACGTTTGACTACATCTGGAGGCTGACAACAGATGATGGGCCCTTGAACGGAGACCCTCAGTGTCTGACCCAGCTGTATCAGAGCACTGTCTCCCCAGAGAGGGACTTGGCCTCTGGGTTGGTGGGCACTTTACTCATCTGCAAGGATGAGGCCATCGATGTCAGAGGACACCTGGTAAGAGGAACATTTCAAAAATAATCCATAAGATCAAGCTGCAAACAAGACAGTTTCTGCCAGCTACTCATTCTAGATAATACCCTGTGTATGTCCTAAATATTGTTGCACACAGATTGGTCCGGACAAAGAGTGGAGTGTGATATTTGCTATGTTTGATGAGAACAGAAGTTGGTACATCAATGAAAACATGCAGAAGTCAAGTCAAAACTCCTGGAACGACACAGACCCTGAATTCTACAACTCCAATGTCATTTACAGTAAGTTCACCTCAAATGTGCGTTTGTGTTTTTGCTTCTTGCAAACAATTCCCACCACAGTGAAATACACACCAAATTATTGATGTGAGATAATAGAAGAGGCATGCTCTATGCTTAAGAGGTGTTAACATGGCAGATGTTAGCCTGATGTTCACTCTCCTTAAGCTCTGATTTGGTCAGCACCAACTCTTAACTATGTACTATGAGCTGAAACTGGCTATGAAGCACCATAAAGCTGAGAGAACATGCAGATTTGGGCGTTAATTCTCTAAGTTCCCCATTACAACTGACCCTTTGTACATTATCAGTTGATTTTTAAGGCAAAAGTAGCAATTATAGTCGCTTGGAGGTTATTTTTCAAAGAGAACAAGGCCATTATTTATTGAGCCATCAAATGAACAATTTTAAAACAGGAAATTTCTGTTAACCTCCAGGTATAAATGGCATCATGTTCAGTGGGCGTCAGTTTGTGATCTGTCAAACTGATGTTGCCTTCTGGCACGTGGCCAACGTGGGCACCCAGAGTGACTTCCTCTCTGTTTACTTCACCGGAAACCTCTTTGAGTACCAAGGCCTCTACCAGTCCGTCCTCACCCTCTTCCCCATGACTGGCATGACCGTTCCCATGGAACCCGAGCTGATGGGTGAGACTAAAGTTTAGTCATAGAAACTTTTCCTTGTGATACTGCACATATCGTCATGTTTCCCTAAAAAATGTGTCATGTTTGGATTTTGCATGTCTGTCTCAGGTGAGTGGGAGATCAGTGCCTTTGATGGAAGCCTCAAGAGCCGGGGAATGAGCATCCGTTACACTGTTCGTCCTTGCGACAATGGAGACCTCCCACTAGTTGATCGCAATGATGATGAGGACGATATTTCTGATTATTTTGATGAGTTATATCTACAGCCGAGGAGCAGAAGAACACAAAATCGTACAGTGTTGTGCAGGAAACTTCTCGCTAATCATACTCAGTCAGTAAACACATCCAGTCAAAATGTCACTGATGATAAAATTGAGGTGACTGGGGCTGAACAACAGTCTGGATGTCAGCAGATGCTGGAGGGAGGAATCCCAGAGGATATCTTGGAGGAAATAGAGATGGACGAGGAGCAGACAGCTTCTCAGAATATGACTGAACCTGAGAGAGAGGGAGCTGTCAGGCAAAGAAGACATGCCGAAGGCAGCGGGACAGATGTAGATAAAAATTCTGGAGCCTCAGAAGATAAAGGAACTGGGATAGAGATTGAAGAACAGGCTGCGGAAAATAGGAACGACACTGATGCTGAGATAAAAACTGAAGGAAGGAGTGGAATGTCAAGTGTAAAAAATGAGACGGAGGGAGAACTTGAAGAAAGCAATGAGATCTTACAGCCAAACAGCAATCCACTGTTCAGCAAGAAGATCTCTTCTGCAGAACCAAACATATCAGAGGAAGTTGATCGAAACTACATTCAGTCTGAACCTGAGCGACTTAGAGTAGATCAGCTGGATCTGGAATACAACAACACTGCTGATAACAACAACACAAGACGGGTTGATCTGTCCCTTGAGTATGATGACTACAGCCAAGAGGTACTGTTTTTGGTTTATATCAGATGAAACTTTGTGAAATGCGTGTAATTTCAAATGTTTGATACAACCGTAAGTGCCACAAATTGACCCCCTTCACCCACAGTAAATGTAAATTTTCACCCCAGGTGAACGGCACATCAGATTTATTTGGCACAGATTACGTTGACCCACGTTCCGGAGGGATCAGATATCGCCACTACTACATTGCTGCAGAGGAGATCACCTGGGACTATGGCGTCAGAAAACCTCATCAGCTCATTAAAGCCAGGTAGGAACAACGTTTCAACCAGGTTTCTATGCACGACCTTAAAGGAATTGTGAGACATTTTGGGAAACAGGCTAATATGCAGTCTTGGCCCAGACCTGGCATCAGGATAAAATGACCGAGTGGGCTGTTAAAAACTCCGTGGGGGCAATTTTTTGTCCACATTAAAAATTAATACAGATAATCATTTTAACCCCTGCATTGTCCCCAAAATGGTTAAACAATCAAAGAATATGGCTACTATTTCGAAGTTAAAAACATTTATTAACCAAGCACAAAAATCTAGAACAAGCAGAGTGCCAAATATACTGTAGTTTGAGTTTATGAACATGTCTACATCAGCAGTGACAGACACATCGAAACAGCTGGAGCTTGCGGGGGCGTTCTCTCTCTCATGACAGTCTGCCAATGATTAGCTTAAAGTAGCTTAGCACAAAGACCGAAACCAGACAGTGACACCTTGCCTGGCTTGATCCAAAGTTCAAAAATTTACCCAGCAGCACCTCTAAAGCTCACTTATTAACATGTGGTTTAATCTGTACACAGACAGGAATTTAAAAATGACGGTTTGTGGTTTTACACTAACCTAATTATTAATAATATGAGTAGTATTGATGTTCTTCCCTGACTCCTAGCAAGAAGGCAAAAAAAAGTGTGTTTTCCGAAATTTCCATGAAGTGTTCCTCATGTTAGAGTGTCACATTTTTAACTGTGGGCATCCGAATAAGCAAAGGTTATCATGATAAAAAAGCTAATATGCTATACAGCTAACTAGTTTTGTGGCAAAATCAACATTATTTAACATAGATTAAGAATTTATTGTACAAATTAGACTGTCAAATGCATTTTAAAACCCAATTTAATCACGTCCAAAGCAGCGGTATTAACTCAGCTCCTGTCTTTAGAGAGATGCGTCGTGGGATGAGGAAGTTCCTGCCGGAGTATAAGAAGGTCGTGTTTCGAGCCTACGATGAACACTTTCAAAATCCTGTAGGGAGAGGAGAGCTTCAGGAACACCTTGGCATCATGGGACCCTTTATCAGAACAGAAGTCAATGACGTCCTCACTGTGAGTGATCTTGTATCTTCACAAAATAAAAGAATAAATAAAGTTTTTCGGTAGTCTCAGAAGCTACTGACACTTTGACAAGTTCCAGCTTTACACACAAATGTGATGTGACAGGTGATGTTTGTAGCTCTGTGTTTAAAACTGTCTCAGCTTTTTTTTGATCATTGATGATCCGTGTTTTCCCTCTCTGTCTGAATCAAGGTGATCTTTAAGAACAAGGCATCCAGGCCTTACTCTTTTCACCTTCAGGGGGTCTATGACCGCAGCCAGGGGGCTGGCATCGCCCAAACTCACTCCTCCGCTGCTCCATCCGGGGTTCCAGGAGAACCTGTGGCTCCCGGGGAGGCGCGGACGTATAACTGGAGAATAACCAAGAAACAAGGTCCGACTGACACTGAATTTGACTGCAAGACTGGAGCTTACTACTCCACTGTGGACAAGGTCTGTATAGATCCTGCAGCCTGTTCCAGCTTTATCTTTCACACACAAACAGCATGTACTGTGCAATGTCAAAATTTGTGTTTGTGTATGTGCTGTATTATCTTTTGTTTTGTTCTTGACTGTTCTTGAGAAAATTCAGTTTTTATATCTATGCGATGTAAGGCAGTTTAAACTGATGATGTTTTCATTAAGTAGTGTTTGTAATTTCAGCCTGAAAGCTTTTGATGATTTGTTGTAAACTTGTGAAAAAAGTTGAAAAATTTGTTTAATGTGATATCCAATAAAAAGAGAGAAAACAAATATTTGTTTACTGTGTTCCAGGAGAGGGACCTTCATTCAGGTCTGATTGGTCCACTAGTGATCTGTAAGTCTGGCACCCTGCGGACTCGTCTGTCCATACAGCCGGACGTCCAGGACTTCTCCCTCCTCTTCCACACCTTTGATGAAACGAAAAGCTGGTACCTGGAGGAGAACCTGCGACGGCACTGCGCTCCACCCTGTCAGGCCAACACTGAGGACCCCTGGTACCACGTCAGCAATAAGTTTGCAGGTAAAGACAATGACATTGATTGTTGGTATCATGTTTCGATGAGCTCACCGTTGTCCGAATGTTTTGTAAATACTTTGCTGAATAATTTCCTCTTTTTTCCTCAGCAATAAATGGTTACGTGGCGGAGACACTCCCTGGTCTGTTGGTCGCCCAGCACCAGCGAGTTAGGTGGCACCTGCTGAATGTAGGAAGTGACGGAGAATACCACGCTGTACACTTCCATGGTTTGCCGTTCACTGTTCACACTGAACAGGAACACCGTATGGGTGTCTACAACCTCTTCCCTGGTAAACGCACACATGTAGACACATGCTTGTATTTATACACTTTATCATGTAATAAACAACTGAAAACATGCAAAATATATAAACAGATATTTGCGCCTGCATTTGCACCAACTTTTTGAGTTTTGGTTAATGGAGCTGATGTCAACTTCCTTCCTGTTCTTTATCTCTTTTTTCCAGTGTCCTGTACAGCACATTACCACTGATATGCACTTCCTAGTCAAGCACGTTTTAGACTAAAACTACATACACTTATCAGTCTACTTTTGCCTGATTTTACTCCACAGAAATGTCACTATGAATCACCCGGTTATGTGAACCACACTCTTCATTTATTATCAGTAAGACCAACAGTTTTCCGGATAAGTAACCGTAGAAGCTGTGTGAAATATGCCGAGTGCAAGAGCAGTTTTCTTGGGTGACATTGTTAATGCTGGCAGTGTTTAAACAATAGCTTCCATTTTTTTATTATCTCTGTTGTAGGTCGCTTTTGCTCTCAAAACCTTATTCTTGATTATTATTTAATGCATTTTTGCATTATTCTCTGTCACTCAGGAGTGTTTGGCACAGTGGAGATGAGACCCCCCACAGTTGGCACATGGCTGGTAGAGTGCACCATAGGAGATTACCAGCTGGCCGGCATGAGGGCTAAACTACTGGTGTATAATCCAAGTATGTACACAGAGCGTCACATGTATGTAAAATGTTACATTTTATTGTATAACCTTAGATATTTAGAGCATTAATTATAGATTTTTTTGGTCAATTTTGTTTGTTACTGTTAAATAGTACTACTGGCTCAATGAATGTCAAAATCTGAAAACTTAGTTGTTTTCTACTTCAGATGTACTCTGGGATTTTACGAAATTGCAAAACACCAGAGTATTCCGTTATTATGTTAAAGCATGTTATAATGCCAAACGAAAGGCTCTGGCTTTATTCTTCAGTTTGGTAGAAAAAGTTGTACTATGTTGATAGCAGAACTTGCCTTTGTGTTTACTGATCACTGTGAGCATGTGAACACATGTTCATGTGCAAACTAACTGCAGGCATTTATATTCCCACTAAAATCTGCAGTTAAACACGCAAATATTAAAATTCAGCTCGGAGAACAGTTAGATTCTGATAATGGGTCTGATAAAAATACACATAAGGAAATATTAGCTATCAGCTATTAGCTGAGGCTGACATTTATAAGTTCAAGATGATGAAAATTGTCACCCTGCAGATAAGCGGCCACTGCGTTCTTCCTAGACAAATACAAGTCCAGTTGCCTACGATTCAATTTGCCCAGAGAGAACAATGACCTGGATGAATGAGAATATTC
>MDSQ01000389.1_pt1 | contig 10817 bp, 7 predicted proteins | sample 1008251 | NCBI WGS metagenome assembly MDSQ01 (sample SAMN05526597, study PRJNA338239) | gut metagenome | isolation source: Hindgut content | host: Naso unicornis | place: Saudi Arabia: Red Sea | collected 2016-05
GTCACCCTATTAAAATAATGGCCTAAGTCATTTTTTGACAAAAATGAGTTTTTGTCCTAAATCATCCCTTTTTCAGATCGTGTGGACACAGAAGGAGATGCAAAATCCAAAAAACACAAGAGACACGCTGCCAAGAAGAAGAAAAAGAAGAAGAAGAAAGATGAAAAGCAGGAAAAAAAATCCCTTTCTCACTCCGCATCCGAAAGCAGCTCAGCTTCAGGTTCTGAGTCAGAGGGGGAAGGAGGTAAAGGGGCTGGTGACAACAAATACTCTCCAGTTGCTGCATCTGACTTGCAAGAACCAGTGTCAAAAGTGACTCAAAAAAGCAAGCGAGGGGAGGAGAGGGCAGTTCCTATCCCCATGCAAAAACCTGAAATGCATGGAGTAAAGAAAGAGGAGATATCAGATATGGATGTGTCCCCATTTGGAGAGAAGAGTGGCAACACCAATGGATCAGAAAAGGATATGAGGTTGCCCTCTGCAGGTCAGGGTGAATTAACACAGACAGGGACAGTCAAGGTTAAGGTAGAGGATAGTCATGCTGATGGTGCGTTCAGTCATGCCCAGGAACTCCCTGACATCATTCCTAAGCAGGAAGGTCCGGCCCCCAGAGATGACCCAGGTGTGAAAGATCAAGCAAATTCAGGTCAGAAGGCTAAAGTCAAGGAACATGATTCCTCCAGGTCTAGGTCTCCATCCCCATCTAGGGGCATAGACATCAAGAGGTCTTTGTCAAGTCATAGTCGGTCACCAACACCGAGTCCTAGTAGACAGCAGTCTGATGGTCTAACAGTAGCAGCAGTGAAAGAGCGGTCAAGAACCCTTTCTAGGTCAGCCTCAAAGGGAAAACACTCTACAACTCCTCTTAAAAGTAGACAGCTGTCCCGCTCTCTTTCTGGCTCTCGGTCCCCTAAGTCTAGGATGAAGTCTCTCTCTCCATCGCCAAGGTCGCCAAAGAGAGCTGGCCGTGAGTCCCGATCCTCCTCTCGCTCCCTCACACCCAAAAAGAAGGTGTCAAAGCCTTCAAAGAAGTCCAAGTCTCCCAGACGTCGAAGGAGTTCATTGTCTGTTTCCCCAAAGCGACACAGAAGTTCTCACTCTCCAAAAAGAAGGGTGTCACGATCCCCTAAACGCAGTGGTCGTAGATCACCCTCTCAATCACGGTCTCCAAGGAGAAGTCGGAGGTCAGAGTCACGTCCACGTGGAGGAACACGGCGTTCCAGGACCCGCTCGCCTAGACGAGGTGGTGCAGTTGGCAGGCGCTCACGTTCACGTTCTATCACAAAAACTCGTCGCTCCCACTCTAGATCGAGGCGCCCTGTTCGTCGCTCCAGGTCACGATCACTGGCAAGGCGTGCAGGAGGTAGGCGCTCTAGGAGTCGATCTTTGTCAAGACGTAGGAGGTCACCACCCCCCAGGTCCCGTCGCTCACGCTCGCGGTCGATCCGTAGGAGCAGGCGAACTCGATCGCGTTCCATTGTAGTCCTTAAGCGCAACCGGCGCTCCAGATCCAGGACTCCTCGCAGACGGACCAAATCCAGGACTCCTCCTTCCCGACGGCGGTCTACATCCAGGTCACCAGTCAGAAGACGCTCTCGGTCCCCTGCCAGGAGAAATCGCTCTCCACCAAGGTCTGGCAAACGCTCGAAATCCCGTTCGTTGCCTCGAAGGCACCGGTCAAAGTCACACTCTCCACTGCCTGGCAAGAGACGGTCTAAATCTCCTAGGAGAAGTGGAAGAAGATCCAAGTCTAAATCCGTATCTGCTGGTTTGAACAGATCTAAGTCCAGGTCGGCATCAAGTGATGGGCGGTCTGAGAGCTCCTCCCCAGCAAGATCCACATCCCCCTCTCCTGTTAAAGAGAAAAAGCCTTCCTCTCCAAAGGCAGAGCAGACGGTGGGTGGGAAGGCAGCTGGAGAAATTGGAGGACTCTCAGCTCCTGCAGGTCAGACCTTTTTCATGGCTATGTTTTCCAGCCAACTGCAGTAACATTCTTTTCACTTACACTCATTTGCCTTTTCCCTTTACTTTCCTTTCCCTACAAAATAGCAAATGTTGCATGAAAATGACGATGTGTAAAAGTCAGTTTGGAAACTCAAAAAGTGCCCCCACTCATTATGTCATTAAGTTACCCTCAACCCTTCATTGCTGTAAGAAAGTCAGAATGGTTAATTATTTTATATACACACACACACACACACACACATATATATAGATAGATATATAGATGTATAGATATATAGAGAGAGATATTTTCTTTTTTAAAGCTGCAGTAGGTAACTTAGGGTGAAATATTTAGAACTTTTTGTGTTACATTTCAAAAAAGTGTCACAATATCTACAGACAGCTAGTAAGTGATGGTATCTGAGAGAATTGCAGAATCTGTGTTTTTCTTATGCCTCTGTATTTAGGATTGATAAAAATGGTATTGTTCCGCTCTATTTTCCCAATCAGCGATGCTCTCTGTGTATGCTCTGTCCTAATTCACTGGTCTATGCTGTGCTTCTTAGCAACAGGTCAGTATGAGCTGATTAGCTGTTCATGTCCTACACTCTAACTTACCTCTGTTGACAAGAGAGTGTCTGCAAGTGACACAGTCAGTCGGCTCGAGCTCGAGCTGAGACAGATCAATTTACTCCGCTGCAACTTTCCCCGCACCCGTTTCGTCTAGGTTCAAAATGGTCTTAAAAGAGAGAGCAACATCTAACGAAATAAAGCACGAGCTAGCGCAAATAGCTGCAACGGATTTGCTTCCCAATGAGTCAAATGCTACGGCTAACATTAGCATGCTAGCTTGTTTGCAGACATTATCTACTGCATCTTTAGTCAGACTGTGTAAAAGGGGCTCAATACTCCTGACTGGGCAGAAAGTAGCACTTGTAAAACTTGTGCAAGGGAGGATAAAAATCTGAGTGTGTTAGCTGTCTTGTGTCCTCCAGTGTTGTGATGTGAGGACGCCTGGCCTGCAGCAGAGGCAGATAAAGCAGCAGCTGAGGCATGCTGGGAAATGGCTTAAAGTTGCCGTGATAACTCCAATCTATTAAAAAATAAAAGAAGCCCAAACTGAGCCTATAATGAGTGAGGCTGGGCACTGGCTGAAACTTTTTCTACTGCAGGTAACTGGACACCGTCTCAGTGCTGAATATTTCATAAGCCGTTGGACAGTCAGTCGGGGGTTTATGCAGGGATCACAGCTCCAGCCAAGAGTCTGGTAGGAAGATCAATCACGACTTATTCTCCATTTTCCCACACTACTGCACTAGCGAACGTGCTGCTGTGCCAGCAGCCGCTCCTGGGATGGCCTAATCTACTTTGAGCTAGACGTCATGTTTTTGTGTGTGAGAAAAGGCAGAAGGAGAGAAAAGGGTAGAGAGAGAGAGAGGAAGAGAGAGCACACACACACACGCACACACACACAACAGCTGCCACCCCCATTAATGTTGCTGGCTTTTCAAAAAAAGCTGAGGTGGTAACATCACTTGTGGGGAGATTTCCTTTTCACAGCACTTAACAACTTCCAGCAGCAAAGACTGTATTATATAAAGGGGTCAGGAACATTTTCTGAGGTGTTAGCTGATATCAAAGTGATGTTTGCGTTAGCTGAGGATTGTGCAAAGCCTTTTATAACTACGAACATCTTAGGTGTTAAATCATGCTTTTCTTGTTTCGAAATTAACAATCAAAAGCAGGTGACTGTCACTGGGCGTCTTCTTTATGTCTTGCATTAAGTAATGTCACTGAAAAGGTCTGCGACTTTGTATCACTTCTCCATTTGTAGTGGTGTTAGAACAGCAGGTATTGCGGGCTTCCAACTCAGATAATTAGGATACTGACAGCGCGGATTAAAGCGGCAGTTAAAATTTTTGAATGTGTGTTTCCTGAGAAATATTCAAATCTGCTACACCCACAGTACAAGAGGAGGGGAAGGTGAAAGGCAGCATGCAGAGAAGCAGGATCAGCTGAAAGAGCAGAAATAAGGCGATGTGTTCAGATAGTTTTAGAGCATGTCAGGCAGTTTTCCAATGCGCTCTTGGGCTGAAAATCTTCTCTTAACCCGGTAACGCTGCTGTGAGTGAGTGTGCAAGCAGATGGCACACAAACACTACAGCAGCAGATGGCACAAAATAATACAATCCAAACTGTGTCTTACCTTAACCTGAACATAACCTTTAAACTTATGTAAATAACTTCAAGACATGTATCTATTTCTAAACTTCAAACAATTTTTCTGGTTTCTGGTCGGGCAAAAAAGCAAAACCAGATTTGCATTTTATTTATTTTAGCACTCTAGCTAGTTGTAGCCATTACAACCAGAGCCAATGACTGCAACTACAACTGATCTACAGTTTCTTACTTGATTATTTGTTGCACTTGTGCAAAGATGAAAATAACTGAAAAGGCAAGTTACCATTACCAAACCCCAACATCATGGCCCTATTATGCAGTGTAGATATTGGCCCTGATATGACCAATCAGCATCAAATACAGTGTTTCCTGCAGAAAATTCTTCAGTTAAGGTGTTGGCTGGCTGTAGACGGGTTGGGGCGTTGTTGGCTACCCTAACTTTAAGGTTTTCATCTTGGAAACATCAACTAATTTCTTCTTCAAACAATTGTAGCCTAGTTGTTCAAATTTCTCACTAAAAAAACTACATTTACACTTACAAGTGCAATGAGCACATCATGATGATGTTATCTTTTACCAAACAGCCCTTGGACATATCACAATTACAGTTTGGACAAAATATCAATACAGCAATATATCATCATCTTGACTCTTAGATAGATATGAAAATTGCATCGATGGTGCCAAATACTGATATTTTAATTAAAATAACACTTCGCAGTAAACAGATTTCCCTGCCAGTTTGACTCACCAGTGTCGTTTCCTCATGACTGACGTTAATGGAAATTAACTGGCCGAAGAAGAAGTTGACATAGGGATAATGACAGACAGCGATGAAAAGAATTTAAAGTTAAGAGATGCAGCCACTTTTAGTCTGCAGTCTCGACCCGCTTTGGCTGTTACAAAACCAATGAGACAAACAAAATTTTTTGATTCCTGTATGTAATGCGTGCATTTTGTATTCTTCACTTAGACAGACATTATGATGTCTCATTATATAATATATAACAATTAATTTGATGACCATTTTACAGTCGATCCCTGGTACCATCTTATTTAGAAAAAGGATTCAAATGAGTTTCATGTAGTAAGAAAGGATGAAAAAGCTGCACAGGTATAAATCTGTACTTTGTATTGGCAGAGGCTCACAGTTTAGTTACCTGAATTCTGTTTTTTAAGTATTTAAAATCAACTAATTAACTCACCACGTCATCATTTTGGCATTAAATGTATCCTGACATACATGATTTCATGGGGAATGTTTGACACACTGAACATCTATGTAGACCTTGAACAGAGCTGCGGTCATGCAAAGCAGCAGCAGATTTGATACCAGCTGGTCAAAGAGACGGTGAGAGCATGTGTGTGCGCGTTTGTGTGATGTGTATGTCGGTTCTGCTCTACCAGAGGATCCAGCTCATTATTTGCCTGACAGAGACATGTCTTCTTCTCGCTCACTCTACTGTCAGAACAGACTCTATTTCCTGACATAACCAAGGCGGAAAAAAAACTTAGAAGAAAAGCCTTCCATATTATACACCCATGCATGTACCTCACCATACAGCTTTCAGCCTGCTTCAACTTCACTCCCACTGACTCAATAAACTGGACTGAGATACTGTATAGATGTCAACTCAAGGAGCAGAAACAAATTCTGTCCTTCTGAGGAGCACTGGTTGCAAACTGATACTTAACAAAGGGAATGGATATGTGTTTTTGCAGAAGCAGAGTGGAGGATTACATATTCACATGGTAAGAGTAGGCAGTCTTAACAATATTCATAGCAGAAATCATCCACTGATTGCCAATTAAGAATACTGAGCATTAATTTGGAGTCGGTTAAAGGAAGCGAAATGAATTTTTAAGTGGAAACACAACTTTAGAAATTAATTACTTTCGCGAATGGAAAAGACAAGAAAAAAAAAAAAACCTGCTTGGATGCCGACAGCCCCGCCCCCCCGCCTGCAGATAATCAGACAATATTAGGAAAGTAAAATGAGCACAGCAAGATAACAGGCAAGTCAAATCAAGGGACTAGGATACAACAGCAGTTCAGCGTGGGGATGTGGTGTTTGCATATTGCACAATAATAAAGCCTGACATTTTGGGCTTGTAAATCCAATCTTGATTCTTCAAATTGCCAGCTCATTTAACGTAATGGTTAGCTGCAGATAATTTGAAGCTCTTGGCAGAGGGAAAAAAATCAATAACTGCATCCAAGAATTCAGGCGACAACAGCACTAATCATGTGTGTCTGGGAGGGACTGCCACTTGGAATCGCTGTGCTGCAGTTGTAACATGCACAGTTTCTTTTCTCACTATCAGAGGAAAACGTGAGAAAGCTGCATAGATATTTCAACAATAACAATTAAAACCTGATTTTTACAGTGATACACTCCAGTCTCATTTCCACGGGTCAATAAAATACACCAGAATAAATCTTTGAGCAATGTTCTTATTTTTTTTTTAAAAAAAGGCACTCACTGGGGTCAGGCTTATGTGTTAATCTATAGCCTACAACAGCTTTAGTGTTATGGCTGCTGCACACGCGTAACAATTCTCCAGAGTGTTAATGATTGTGTAAATGTAGGGCGCTGGTTCTCAGCAAGCAGATCAGGATTACACATGGGGGTCAAAAGATGGCTGGAGAGAGAGGGAGAGTGCTCAAGATTTACAAATAGTCCACCACAGATATATTTCTGGTGTGAATCTCTGCTCTGATAAACACAAAATTAGGATTTTTCGCTCTTAAAATTTAGCAGACCATCCTAAAAATATAAAAAGCATTACTTGGGGCTGAGCTAATCATTTTGCAACAGACAGTTTCATCCAAGCGTTGCTTTGTTTTGGGGGTCCAAGAGAAAATTTTGGAGAACAACAGATGTATACTAATCATGGCTGCAAGGGCTTTAAAACTTCTGAATATCAAAGGGCGCCTTTGCTTTCTTTCCTGTGACTTGTTGCCAAAGTAGTTTTAACCCAGCAGTGGAAAATGTTGCTCTAAAGCATCATACTGACGCGGAACAGCTCCAGCTTTCCCTGTGAAGTGAAGCAAAACCTCATAATTAAGATACCAACTGTGAGGCCACACAGCATGTTAATCGGATATATGAAGGCTGTAAAAAAAAAGAATGCAGCTTCTAATCACTTTGTGACACTTGGTACTAATCATTAATAATAACAGGGTCAGTTCTTGGTGCAAATTCCAGCCTTACAGTAGGATCAAGTGCCTCTGAACCATGTTGAACCTCTCCTTGCCCTGAGCGTCGGCCCTTGACAAGAAAATGCAATCAAGTTATCAAAATAATTGAAGAGGCCAGTGTCAGCCTAAACAAGATGGAGCATCTGTCCTTGAACACTAATAAATAAATGCAAAAGTCGTGCTGTCTCGTTGAATGCCACAGAGTGTATGGGAGCATGAGGGAATGACAGTGCACTGCAACCAGGCGGACACTTGTGGGCCCCATGTGACTCTGTTACAGAGCGGAATAATCCTGCTTTGTGATGACAGTCTGGATCAGTGGGCTTCCGGGTTGGACGCAGTCTGCTGTTGTAAACATGGAAGTCCTGGATGCTTTTCTCTCCCCATCATTTGGGGATATAAAAGAGCAAATTATGCTGAACTCTCAGAAAGTCTCTGTCACAGTAGTGAAACACCCTCCATCAATTATATCGACCACAGCTGAAAAGATAATCCCCGTACAGGCAACCGCAACCATTTCTACTTCAATGAACACTGAGCTGACTTCTAAATGAATCAAAACGCGCACTACATATGGAGAAATCGAGCACCACTTCCTCTCGGATATTCACACTTTCTCCTACGAGCTGAACAAAGTTGCACCTGCAGCTGCAGCCTCCTCATCCGCCTGGCTGCGGTTATTATCTCGAGTCATGTAGGGTGAAATTCAATCTAACGTTACAGCAGAGTGGTCAAACCAGAGTAACGTCAGCTAACCGACTAAAGTTTCGTGGCACTCGGATCACCTCATTTAAATGTCAAGGTCCCTCGCAAAGTGTTTATCCCGGTGACATCAGAGAAAACCCTGTCCTTGGTCATTATGCGAGAACAACTATCATTATACTGACTGTCAGGAGCTAATGTGAGAGATAACCTAACATATAACGTTAAGTACTTAAGCTAAAGATGTGTTCAAAACAGTCGCAGCTATTTGGTGACTTCTAACGAGTAGACTGCACAGTTAAATTATTAACTGTTACATGTTTTTTGAATAAAATGAACCCCAAAGAAATTTTAACGTGCACTCAATCTCAGCTTTCACTGCCAGTACAAGGAACTGTTATCATTCTGACCTGACGAGCTTTAACGTTAGCTTGCTTACCATGGATCAAACTCGTGGATGATGCTCTCGAACCGGATCACCGCGAAAAGTCTGGAGCTGAATCCCGCCAGGCAGGCCAGAAAAAGAATGCTAAACGAGAGTAAAGACTGCCATCCTGCCGGCTGTGTCAGTCCGCCAGACAGGCCTCCTTTGCCCCCTCCTCCACCCGCGGCGCCGGGTCTGCTATTCCCGTGCACCGAGCCACCGGCATTGGTGGACGCTTTGTGCTTGCCGTCGCTGGCTGCGTGGTGCTCCGCCATTTCTGCGTGCGGTGTCGGTTGGTTTTGCTCGAGCGTCCCTCCTGCCACGCTCCCGTGTCTCCCTCCACTCCGTACTGTCGTCAGCTTCTTTAGTTTGTGCCCGCTCTCCTCAGGTATTCTCTCCTGTGAGTCCCCCCGAGTATTTATATTTATATATATATTTAAATCAGTATCGCTACTGCGAGAGACAGCAGCTACATCCCGAAACGCATACTCATGCGCCACATACGGAGCTTCCAACAGTCAATTCGCTTCACGATTGAACGCCGGTGAAAAGGGGCGGGACGCAAGCGATGGGTGGGGCGTAAAGGAGCACGGGCGGCCTCTCACAGATCGACAAGTAAGAAAGGGCGGGGTTTCACATCTTTGAGCCAATCAGAAAGCAACACTGCTTGGATAGACAAATAAGTCCACCAATGGAAACATTTTTAAATTATGGCTGCGACTGATTAAAACAAGGATTATCTCCTGTTAAATATAAAATTGAGTCATTCTGGTGCTCACTATAAATAAAATCCTTAATTCTTGGCCTAAGGTTTGGCACACAGAGTTGCATTAGTCATTTTTAATAGAGAATAACAAAAGGAAGATTTTGTGCACACAGCCAAAAATCTTGAAAGAAACTGTTTCCATGCAGCTGAGAAACTAAAGGCAGGTGCGTGAAGATAAATGTTCTTTGTGAGTGCAATATTTCTGTTGCCCTTGGATGTTCTGGACTGGGTGTTGGAGTGGTAATAAAGATTGATGTGTCTCATCATTATTATGTCCCCCAGCGAAGACAAGACCACAGCATTCATCATTCTCTTAAACTCAGGATGTACTTTCACAACTTCCCCCAAAGCCCAGACAGCCTATATTGGAGTGAGACACCTTTTTCGAACAAGTTTTTGATTGATCGTATGCATTCATTTTGTGCTTGCACTGTTTTATAGAACCATGAGAAAAAGACAGGAAGTATTATTAATTTATCTGAGATGTGATTCACTCCCAAAAGGGAAAAAACAATAGTTCAGCAGTCCTCTTCTGCGTAAAACCACAGATGGAGACAACTTTGCCCTAAACTCAGAGTGGGCGAAAAAACTTTCTCTCACCTTTTCCAACATGTTTTACATGTAATACTGCTTTAAATGAATCTAACTTTCTGCACATTGTTTCATTTTACACTGAGGTAACCCCCCAAGCAGCACTGTAATTTAAGCACTGACCTCTAAAATATTACTTAAATTAAGAATTTATAGTGTTATGTATTGTGCCTACCCATTACTTCAAGAAATTTATTGAAATATTTAAACAGATGCGGCACACTCTGGCAGTAACTACTTATCAGAGCATCTAAGTTTTAAAGGCACTGCATGTTTTTCTGTTTACATTATAAAACAAGTTGTCATTTATATCCACTTTCAGCATGTTTGATTTGAAAACAGCTCATAGCTGGTCTGAAAACCTCACAAAATGACCCAAATTCCGATCTTTACTTTCCATCAACAGTGTTTACAGCTCCCCTGTCTGTCAACTATAAGACCACGATTTTAAAAGGTAAATGAAATATTCATGCAGAAGAATTGGACTGAAGTTTGAGCTGGCTTAGCACTGCTTTGGATCGAGGCTATCTTCTGGAGAGACGAGGGGGAGATAAGAGGGAGATGAGAATGCAGCGTTGGAGAGACTTCGAGATGGAAGGCTGATAATAAAGGAGAGCATGAGGATGATTATGAAAAGCGACGGGGGTCATCATGGAGAGTGGATGGAGAGGCAGACGTTGAGAAGAGTTTGCAGTCCGTGAAGAGATCGCAGAGATCAAAATTCAGACAGTATCGGAGACATATGCTGCAACTGGAATCAAAGCCAAAAAGAATTCACGCACCCACAAAACACACACGGGCATCATCGTGTGAGGACACAACGCATGCAAACACATGTAATCCCACACTTACACAAGCACACTGATGGATTCATCAACCATGTGTTCATGCACACACACACATGCGTGTGCGTGTGTGTGTGTGTGTGTGATGGATGTAGAGAAGACACACACCTTGCCTGATGTGTTTGCATAAGATGATCATATCATTCCAAATTCTACCATTTG
>MDSQ01000390.1_pt1 | contig 10817 bp, 7 predicted proteins | sample 1008251 | NCBI WGS metagenome assembly MDSQ01 (sample SAMN05526597, study PRJNA338239) | gut metagenome | isolation source: Hindgut content | host: Naso unicornis | place: Saudi Arabia: Red Sea | collected 2016-05
CTGTTTGTTTTTTAAGTCTGTGTGGCTTAATATTTCGATTTTAATTCCAATTATAGTGGCATATTTCACACAGCACCAACATGTTAAGATAATAATGTCTATGGTATTTTATTTCTGTTTTAAAACTCATAAGGGCTCCAGCACTAGCGTGGCCACATCTATACCTGCAACATCAGTGACCAGTCAATCAGTAAGTATTCATTAATATTCATATTCATATTTTGAGTTGATACTATCTTTTTATTGTCCGTTTTATTCATTTAAACGTCCCTTAAAATAACATACAGTACAATCTGTATTTTGTCTTTACACAGAAAGATTAGATGTTAGTAGATGTGAATGCTCATCTGTTATAGTGTCTATAGTTGTCTCTCTTAAATGACCCATCTTTGTTAGAAAAATACTCAATGTCATATTCTGTGCTGTGTTCTAGGATGGCTACGAAAGAAGACATCACAGATTGTCACAAATAAAAACAGAACACCCAAATATTGGTGAAGTGATGCTTACGGGGCATCTGCGCTCCCAAAACATTGTAGTTCAGAGACAACGTATAGGAGAGTCATTGCGAAGGGTGGACCCAGTTGGTGTTGTAGCCAGGAGAACGACAGCAATAGCTCGCCGAGTGTATTCTGTTCCACATCCAGATTTCATCTGGCATGTGGACGGAAATCACAAGTTGATAAGGTGGAAACTGGTTGTTCATGGAGCAATAGACGGCTACAGTAGAATGCTGATGTTTCTTAATTGCTCCAACCATAATCGAGCTGAAACTGTGAAAGACCTCTTTACTGCAGCTGTTGGGCAGTTTGGCAGACCACTGCACATCAGGACTGATCATGGAGGAGAGAACGCTCAGATTTGGGAGGACATGCATGCGAGCAGGGGTGAAGGCTCTGTCTTAACGGGAAGCTCTGTACACAACCAGAGAATTGAACGTTTCAACCGAGACTTGAACAAAAACTGCAGCCATGTTTATGCACCATTTTTTTATGAACTGGAATCCCTGGGTATCCTAGACTTAGAAAATGCAACAGATCTATTTTGTCTGCATTATATCTTCCTACCCAGAATCAACCACACTTTGGAGGAATTCAAAGCTGCATACAACAATCACTCGATCTCATCTGAAGGAAATAGAACACCAGTTCAGCTTTTTAGTCTGGACAGTCATTTGCTTCATGTTCACAACCCACAACTCCCAACAGCAGAGGTAGTTTCTCCCTCCTCACCAAACTCTCAAAGAGGATTTTCCCCATTGAATGACAGAGATTTGCAAGAACTGAGTGATGCCATTGATCCTCTTCAGAACGACTACAACAATGGCAAAACATTGTTTCAAAGAACGCAGCAGTTTGTTTTTGATAAACTTGTCAATGTGTGACCTCAGGATTTATGAAATATGGAGTCCCGAATGTAGCAATTTCAGTTAGTTTCATATTTTCCACAAATTTAGCTCATTTTTCTTTCATTTGAGAAAAAAAAAATATGTAAAACAGCATATTCTATACCTATAATTATTAAAAATGAAAAGTAAATGTAAATGTTAAATATAAATGTAAAGATTAAATATAAATATTAAATACAAATATTCTAAAATAAATATATTATGAATATGTCAACTTAGCTGCCCCACTATAGTTGCTGTACTATAGAAGTAAGAGCATTTTTTCATTAATGATACTGTGTGATCTTTGGATACAAATAAGGCTAGGCTAGGTTCTTGCTGAAAAGGAAAAAAATATATGTACAGTCTAACTATTGAATAGTTATTGTTACTGCACAGGGTCATACCGAAAATACAAGTGTGTCAATGTCGAGCCTTTACAACGTATAGACCATAGGCAACTGGATGTCAGGAAGATTTTCCTAAAGGCTCTATGGTTGTCATTCAAGCTACATTCTGGGTATTTCCTCATGTTCAGACAACTTATAATATACAAACATCTCACTGTGTCCAGTCACTTTTAAAGACTGTTTACTGCAATTCAATAAACCTTTGTCATCTTCTGTAAAATTGTGTGAATTATGCACATTTTACACATGCGTAAAATGCAAGTGGACAGAGGAATCACATCACAATAACAGTTTCCTCCACTTTAATATATGTATCTTAGACATGAGAACATCTTAAGCCTACTGCATTGAATTACAGCTATTGTGCACCAAGATGTTGCAGACAGAGCCTACCTATAGAAGCTCCAATGAAAGAGGAGGTATTTACTGAACATACAGAAAGCAACACAATAAGCAAAATTAACAATGTAGGCACTGGCAGACCATTTCTACTGCAGAGTTCAAAGGATTCATTTAGCTTGAGAAGGAGAATTTTATCGACACATGAACACATCCTTCAGATTATCACAAACATTCAACACCAATACATCTTGAAATAATTGTTTTTCACTGGTCAGGAAGGGGAGTAAGCGTTGTTGCTCTGTGAAATCATCTGCTCAAGGTAAACAAACATACTTAGACTGCCACAATCAACCACTGAGCTGTGGTGGAAAGTTTAGGTGTTACCATGAGAGGAGCAGAGGGTACATAGCACACAACTGCAGCAGCCTGTTTTGACAAAAATGGAAAGCTCTTCACTAAACAGTGGTGCATTATACTGCAGGGTTTCTTTTACTCACAAATGAACCGATTTTAGTAAATTATTATATTTACAATAAAAATAAAACTAAGACAGTACAGTTTTGCTTGTGCTGTACTTGCAAAAAATTACCCTTGTGCTTTTAGTTGTTAAAAGTCTCAAAAAACAATACAAAACAATGCTTTAGTCCAGTTACAGGCTCCACAAAAGGTAATAGCAACACACATTGGAAACTGAGTGAGTGAAATCCAGACATTTGTTTAGATAGTGCTGAATAAAGATCCATTCATTAGTGCTACTAGGAAGCAGTAGTTCAATTCATCGTCATCAGCCAATGTTGTTGCGTTCACAAAAAGCTGAAGCTCATTTGCACACGTGTGTGCAATGGGAAGATGTTTGCTTTCATCATGAATAAATGTTAATTCTGGAGTTGGATGAAAACCAATGGCTGGGACTTTGCTGCTCCCTGTAGCAAACACCAGGATGTGACCAGGCCTCCAAGTCTTCAGGAAGGCCTCCTCATCGTGGGTTAGAGTCCTGTTTCCAAATGTGTCTCTCAGCTCTTTCTCTGAAAGCAGAGGAAAACCAGCGTTGACTTGGAGACTAGAAAATACTGAAGTTTGAGAAAGACCGAGTCAATGACTAATTGAGTGACTAAAGGATTAATGTATAGGTATTACGGTGAAAAGGCAACTATATTCTTACAAGCAATCATACAAGTATTTTTGTTTGTGGTACATAAACATTGCATAGGTGCATCTTCAAGAGTTGTAAAGAATAAAATTAATCTGTCAAATTCCTGGATTGCCTTACTGTATAATACACTGAATTACAAATACATTTCTACTTACTTTCAACACATTGGAGAAATTCCCGGAATTTTACCACCATCAACTCCTCCCTAGGTCTTCTGTTACTCCCCAGTACAGAGTAGCTTGGTTTGAGAACACCAGCAACAAAATCAGCTGTTAGATCTTTGTCCTCTCCTGGTATGTCAAGCAGTACACGCAAGCTGGGGTTCTCTCTCAGGAGTGGTAAAACCTGGAGGGAAATCCAACACCATAAAAATGAGTAGTAATGCTTAATATTGCAATTTTTAAAATCACAAACTGTTTAAGATTTTATTTAAACTAATGTAACTGTGGTGTTTTTATAGTGCTATACATTAAGTGCTTTGATTACATTTTGTAATGTTATTACAGCTAGTCGATAAGCAAGCATGATACAGAACTGTGAGGTAAATCTTACTCCGTAGTAGGACAAGCCATCAATGAGTTGATCAAGACAGCTCTGCCGTTGCAGAACAGCATGGTATAGAGCTGCATTTTTCACAAACACATCTCTGTTGGCCGTGGTGACAACAAGTGGAAGACCCTCAACTTGAAATTGCCATGAGTCACAGCAACTGACTGCCTTGTCCACATCATCCTGCGTGGCTGCATGTTGAACCTAAATATTACAGACCAAATCTTTAAAATTTTACTTTCTCAAATTACTGCATTTAATCAACATTTACAGAAATACAGTGTACACTGAGCATTTAATTTTATTATTTTTCTATGACAAGAAAAGTTGGGATTTTAGTTATTTGGTTAGAAACAACAAAACCAAAATTCATTTGATAATCCATATCACCAAAATAAAAATTAACTGTACTGCTGTGGACTCAGCCCAGCACACAATAAAATGTACTCATGCATGCTACATGTAAATACTAGTGGTGGGACTCGATTAAAAAAAAATCTAATTAGAGGCTTTGTAATTAATTAATCTCAATTAATCGCATATCAATATTTGACACGAGAAGCAACATTTTTCAATTTAAATGGATTTTAGTATATGACTGAATCAATGCATACACAAGCTTAAACAACAAAATTGTGTTTATTTTTTATGTTTAACATAATGTGCAATATGAATAAGGAATATGATTGCATTTTTCACAAGGCACAAACTCAAGTTCAAGTTTGCTATATTCAAGCTTTTTCAGGATTTTTTGTAAACTTTCTGTCTTAAACACATTTGCAGGGATTAAAGTTCTCCGTCGCTACGACAGATTTCCCAAATATCAATAAATAGTTAAAATGGTGTTGGAAGCAAGCAGACCATTACTGCGTCTAAATGACTGAGTCAAGCTGAGAAAACTCTACACCACTGAGTCTCTGTCACACAACACTCAGCTTCACCGCTGATACAGAGCAGAGTAGCAGCTAACGTTAGCCTTTGCTGCTACTCCTCTGCTCCCAGACAGAGAGCCTGTTCAATGTGGGAGTACTACTACTTTATTCCACCTCCACGTCAGTAAGCGGCTACAGGACGATGTTGTGTTAGCTGTATTAGCGTAGCATATCTTGTAATGCGAGACACTCACCATGGTCACCACAAGCATAGATATGTATAAGAAAGGCCTTTCTTATACATATCTATGACCACAAGTCATGGATGTATTATAAGACCATACATCCATGCCACAAGTGTTGTGTCCTGTGCATCAGTATTATGGGTATACCCGGAACTCATGCAATGAGAAACGTTCCGCGCTGTTTTGAGTGCAAAAAGAAATTGCGATTACATGCGGGGTTTTTTTGTCACGTTATTTTTCTGTAATTAATTAATCGTAATTAACGCGATAAAGTCCCAGCCCTAGTAAATACATTATGATTTTTACCATAAATATTTTAACATAAAAATAAATCAGAGTACAGTATATTATAATTTCTGACAAAATGTTGTCCCAGCTAGAATATTTGTTACGCAGACGTGTAATGCAGCATGATGCTAAAAAATGTCATTGTTTTAAATTTTTAGAAACTAACATTGGTTAAAGGATAAGTAGTACATAAAGATAGCCAGTGAGACTTCATTCTTAATAAAGGCTTTCTTCTTCAGCTCAGAATATTGCACATCACCTTTTTAAGATTCTCTCTTAACTCAGGGTCACTTATATCATCAGGTGTCACATGAACTTGAAGGATGTCCCCAGACACAATGTAGTCCACTACATGAGGGGACAGAAATGCAGGTGCTTCACCCCCTTGCACTATTATTGTAGACATCATCCTGCCAGTGGTTCGATACACTCCATTTTGCAAGTGGAGGATGTTAAATCTTGGTGTGCATCCATTTGGTGTGCCTGAAAGATGAAATAAATTAACAGCACATTCTGTACTGTGTACTCTGGAATTCCAACCCAATATATGTGGGTAGGTAACCACAAAATAAATTATCCCCTTCAACCAAAACTGATAAAATGCAGTTAAGTGAAACTCTTAAATATATATCAGAAACCATGAAGGTACAAATCTGAAAGCAGAATTAATTAAACCATAAATGCTGACTCGCCTCTGAGCCTTAGTTAGGACTGCAAAATTATTTCATTACCTTCAAAAGCTCCACTATCCTGGAAGATAGCCTTCACCAGTAAGCGGAAAAACTCTCGTCTGGGCCCCCCCAAGGTCAGCAGCATCTTCGTCAGCAGCATGTTCATCGCTTGCAAACGTGACATAGAGCATGTCACAGCTTTCTGCAAACCTGGGTCTCTTAAACTGACGTAAGGCTGTGGTCCAAACATTGGCTCGACTGATATAGATTTGTCTTGTTCCTGATGTAATAACTTTCTCACTATGAGCTTGTAGAAGGCCTGCAATTTCTTCTTTGCTCATCATTTCAGAAGACCTATATTAAAAAAGACAACGCCAAGATAAACAGACCTTTTGATATCTTTGCATTTACTCTACAGGCACCTTACGTGCATGACAATGATAAAACTGTTACACTTTGTTTGCAATGTTTACCCTGATGTAAAGAAGATCAATAATTACTTGTAACTCTTACCTTAAAATATGAACAGCGCTCGGTCCATCAGCATCCTCTAGGAGGCTACGCTGAATTGCCTCTTCAAGAGCTTCATCTTCCTCCAGATAAACAGGGCTGAGCAAACGGAGATAGACAGGGACAGCAGAAAATTCATCAGAAAGCACAAATATATGTTGTCAACGTCAAAGACTTAGTCAAACTGCTTCATTTTTAAAAAGATGTAATAATGAAAGTAAATTCTAAATTATTGGTATTGATTCAATGTCAATTCTGCATTGACAAAATATACTGGCCTAATCATTTTATGGACACTTTCTATCTGAGCTTCATAATATATAAAACAGACCAACATCTACACTGCAGTATTTCTGTAAATTCCATACAATTTCTTACACAAATTCTGCCAAATTATAAGGAAACAATTGTCTCGGGTCTTCTGTCTGTCCCCTATTTTCACACTCTTGAGTGCTGCTCTCTGTCTCCTGATGTCTGGCTTCACTTTCATTCATTGGTTGAAGACACTGTAAGATGCACTGCATGAAGAAAAGGTGGTCAGTGGGAAATATTTTTGTAATAATGTTAATCTTATGTTATCTAAGTGCAATGTAACCCTAGTTCAATCTCCTCAATCAATATATTCAATCCACATACAGTTCACAGGCTGCTTACAGTGATCACAGTTGAGGCTGGAAAAAAAACTGGTGCCAAAGTTCTGTCAGGCTAGCATTTTAGGTTAAGCTTTGATCACACTACACAACATTCAAAGTCTGAAGTTCACTGCACTGTTCACACTAGACAACTGTCTGTCTTGTAATTGGGAGTGTTGTGGTTTGCACACTACATGACTGATCAGGGGGTCATACGTTGATCTTTTTCACCACAAGGGATCGGCTATGAGTCTGTCTGGTCTCCAAACTACATTTTGTCATGCAAACATTAAAAGTAAAATTAAATTAATACTGAAGCATCAGTGTGCAGCATGTTACTGTTGTAGCTGCTGGGCTTTTCCACTACTGTACTGTCTCTTTCAGCCCATATCCTATCCTATGGTCTGCTCTTATTGGCTGAAAACATGAATGAAAATGATCTGCTGCCTGCTCAGCAAGGATGACAAATTTACAAATACTGAAAAACTTGTGTGTATGCCGATGTATTCTGATAGAAATTCATGTATTCTGATATGACCGTGACTATATTACTGTGCGACCTCCATATAAATAGATGCATGATAAAGCTGTGTTCAATGAGCTACTGTGAATGACATCAGAGGAGTGTCTGCTCTCATTGGTTGTAGTTCAGGCCAGGACTCCCTGAGCTGTTGCTAACACAGTTTGCCATATACGTATGTAGTCAGCAAGGCATCGGCGAGCTCTCAGATCACAACATTGAACAATTTACACATAGTGACCATGGTTCATAGGAGTGAGTGCAAGTTTGCCTGTGATCTGGGGCTCAAAATCAATAAAAAACAAATATAAACAAGTGTTTTAACCAACTTCTCCTTTGACACAATGGACTTTCTTGCCGTCCGTCTTCTTCACTCCCTTGACTGATGCCTTCCGTCTCCAGATGGTAGAGCTCACTTTCACTGGTGGAAGGTGACACTGTATGCACTAAATGACATGTTATGAACAAAAGAAGGGAAAATAATAATAGGAATAGGAAACAAAGTACTTAGTACTCAATATGTTAAATATATTTATTTACTCAGATATTTTTTATCATTATTTGATCCACTCAATCACTCAAGTAAGGTTCTAGTGAGAGCTGGGAGTACATTTCTGCTTACAATGGCAGAGACCCCCCTTTGGATGGTATTCCAAAACATCAGGGACAATATACACATGCCTTCCACACAAACAACGCCAGTGGCTTAGTGTCTAATTACCTTTAGCTGCATTTTGGGGTGAGCCGAAATAGAACAGATAAGATTTTTTTATACGTATGTGATTAAGTCCTTGCAGTGAGAAAATAACTGTTGTTGACTGAGCCTGCAAGCTGTTTCAAGATAACAATTTAAATTCTAATCACCATGCTATTGAGCAAATTTTTTTAATTTATCCACTCACCTCTCCTTCTCCGGCAGATTGGAGTTTCAAAGTCACTATCAGAGAATTCCTCAGGTTCCTCCTGGAGAAAAAGTATGTTATGTATGATATGTAATCCATCAAGTCAGTGGCAATGCATACTACTTAAAACTAAGTTTACTTGGTGGAAAAAGGGCTATGTTAATCAATATAAAATAGCAGAAAAAGCAACAGACATATATTTTAAGTTATTAAAGTTATTATTATTTTGCTTCCAATACATTGAATGTTGCCCATAAATGAATCTGTGTACTATAATATAAACTGTTTACCTGTACAGGTTTGCGGATTAATGCCATTATATAGAGACAAGTAGTTGAACTGATCGAACCAACTTCTCTTCCACCCCACAGAAAACTGCTAGAGACATTTGGCTTCATTAGTCTTTTGCATCCCTTGATTGTACTCAAATACTCAAATGGGAATGACTGGCCCATAGACAATGCAAATGTTCTTCTGAAAATAGCTGTCATTTCTTCTCTAAGTTGTGCTTCGGACCAGTCAGATGTGAAGGAGATCTTCCCAGTAAGGCCATCTTGTGCCAGTTTTGCCCTCGAATCTCCTCTGGGAATGCGGAACGTTGATGCTGAAGACAAAGGCAAGCACACCACATCCCTTGTATAGTGTTTGCAGGCCTTGTTTTTTCTCACAAAACGTGAGTGTGTAGAATGTCTTTGAGGAACTGATGGAAGGGGAACCTGAAATTAATGAAAACCAGAGATCCTTAAGTTTTTAGTTCACAGTTAATGTAATTGTAAACTGTAGACGAAGACCAACTATCTGCAGGGTTCCCTCTCTTTGGTTAACATCAAATTAAAGGATCTTTCCAGGTCCAATTCCAACAATGCAAGCATGTTTAAAGACCATTTCCAGTCTTAATCAATGTTTGTCTCATAAATCACATCACCTATGATCAGTTCATCTCATACCATCCATACACCCAACTGCAGCGTGTGGACGTTTAGATTCAGTTTTGTTCAAGAATCCATCATTTTGTCAATGTTAACGTATGGACACTGGACATATTGAAAAATTGTTATGTGGTTGCAAGTTTCATCATTTTTCCCTTCACTGTTGAAAAAAATAATTTGTTTTACAGGTTAGAGGGGTCCGTAGAGCATTATGGATGAAACCTGCAGCTTTACAAGAGCTCATAGGCCACAGGTAACCTCCCAGTATCATAGTGTTTGAAGGTGTGGCTATGCTAAATGTGAATTGAAATGCTATCACTGAAAATTTAGGTATGCATTAATTATTTTAGTCAATGAGTGGGTGTCCATTCAGCCTCAATGCATTTTGATAACATGCAAATTCAAAACAAGACTGTATGGCATGTGTAAATATACAGAACTTCTTGAGCAAGGTATAAATTTAAGCACGTTCAATGATTTATGTGTCTTAATGCCTATTTTCAAAAACATTCAAGGGCCTGGATTTTTTTTCAAATTCACAAACGTTCAAGGATTTCAAGGACCCTGGGAACCCTGTATCTGATACCATCATCAACCCATTATGGGGTCTCTATTCTATTGAGCGATTGCTGGCAATTGAAAGATTGCATTCTCTTGACATCATATTTAACATACCAGGTGGATCATCAACCTTTTTATGTCTTAATTCACTAAAGTCAATTAGCAATTTATTAAATCAAAATGTTGGTGCTGTGTGAAATATGCCACTATAATTGGAATTAAAATCGAAATATTAAGCCACACAGACTTAAAAAACAAACAGCTCGCCAGGTTACATGAGTATGAAGGTATACCGAGCGGTATGATGTCCCAGTGGAGGTGGCGGGTGCGGCTGGTCCAGGTGTATAGCTAGTTGAAGCCTGAAGAGACATTTACAAAATATTAGCGACATTTGCTTTTGTGTGTGTTAACGTTAATATGTCCGGCACTCAAAAACGAAACAAATGTGCTATGCATGAAGGGCATTGATGCTAGTAGTACTGGGCTAACGTTTGCTAGTTTAGTTAAGTTAGCCTTAATAAGAAACTAATGCTACGGGAGTTGGAAAACAAACTTACCGAGTGCTGTGGTGGCTCTATGGCGGATGCTGTCGTTGTCGATGCACCGTTAAAACTCTGTATTGCCGCCAGAACGGCCCTTCCGATGTTTTCCGCTAAATCGCCGGACATATCGACATGTTGCCGAGCGAGCAAAGAGCATGTGTGAGGGAGGGACAGTGGGTGCGGGCTGCGGGGGCAGGATCTTGCCGGCTAAAGTGAGATCAAAAGATGTCGATCGATCGCCTCCCCGTGGCTGCCTGCATGGGCTGCCTGCAGTACAGGTCATAAATCCCGGATCAAATAAAAT
>MDSQ01000391.1_pt1 | contig 10812 bp, 6 predicted proteins | sample 1008251 | NCBI WGS metagenome assembly MDSQ01 (sample SAMN05526597, study PRJNA338239) | gut metagenome | isolation source: Hindgut content | host: Naso unicornis | place: Saudi Arabia: Red Sea | collected 2016-05
GCACTTCCCATTGACTACCAGTGTTTGAGCTAAGCTAATTAGCAGTGAGCAAGGTCGACCCATCTCTTTCTTGTTACTGCAAGCACAGTTGAAAGGATGATATCTACTTTACTTGAACTCGGAAGGGAGGCAAATGTCAGAAAGAAAACGAAAGTAGATGTATTTTAAACACACTTATTTTCCATTCCTGCCATATTTTTCGTAAAGATCCCTATAAATTGTTTACATAGGACCTTTAAATTCAGCGTTGGTACCGAGTGATAAGTTTATGTTGAAGTCAGAATTTGACCAACGGTATAAACATTTTTGGTTTGCATTATAACAAACATGTACAAAGCCAGTGGAGGACCATACATGGGAATCAGATATGTGCATAATGAGATTTCTGGTAATAAAGGAATCGGATAGATGTATTAGTCCCTAGTGAGCAATGTTCTTTAGGAGTGATTATGCAGTGAAGATGTCTTTAGATTTGGTGCCCACCTTCTTCCCGCCTGCCTTGTCTTTCTCTGCTGCTGTCTGTGATTTCTTGCATTTCCCAAAATGACTACTGACAAGAGGGCATGCCTAAACTTCTTGCATTCGCTGTGGGTTACATTTGCTGTAGGTAGGTAGTGTAGGTGGAGAGAGCTTGCTGATATTTTAGGTAGCTGAACATCTCTCTGCTGTGAAACCTATTATAGCTGCAGTGAAAATATCTCGTCCTCACATCACATTGGATGAGGAAATAATGCAACAAACTGCGTCCAGAATAATATAAACCGTCGCCAGTATCTGTTTGTGTTCTGATTGGTTTGCTCATTTTGGTTTTGTTTAAAGAACACTGCAGCATTATAGATCTATTTATACTTTTTGATTATACTTTTAGTAGTGTTTATGCTTTTCAGTGCCTTGCAGTGCCCTTTTGGGGAAATTGAGATTGTGACACTTTGACACTCTTCTTTAATGTAGCCATAAAATTCTTATTTCAGTGATTTAAATGACACTGAATCTTCATATTATGACATTGGATTTTAGTGTGGGTCAGACTGAATTGAGCCTGTCAGTGTTTGTGACAGTGTGAGTAAGGATTGGACTGGCACAGTGGGAGCAAAAGGCATGTGACAATGGGCATGACATGCAGGGTGTTAACTGCTACAGCACTACTGTAAATGTCACTGACAGCAGAGCAGCCTCCCACCTTCCCCCACCAACTCTTTGGTAGGTGACAGAAGAGGAAACTCAATCATTGGGTTTCTCAGAGGGTAGCTGCTGCGGGTGCAGAGGCCCCGACCCCAGCCGATCTGGACTGGGTATAGCTGCAGCAAGGCAGAGTAGCTTGTCATGGCAGGGGGGCGAGGAGCAGCAGAGATCAAGGCCGGGGCGAGCAGGAGGGCCGAGGGGCTGCGAGAGCCAAGGAAGCCGATGCAGCTGGTGGGAGCGGTGAAAACTGAGGAGGCATTGGTGGTTAAACCCCAGGCGCAGACGATTCATAAACAGTTACAGGTGGGGTGTTTGAGTGTTTCTGCTTCTGCTGAGCCAAGACTTCATGCTGGTATGCTGGTCATACAAATTTGTCTGTGCAACAGGTCTTAGCTCTCTGCCAGCAGCTCACAGCTCTTAGCAAGAAAACATAGTAGACCAAGCAGTGATAGTGCAGGTAAGATTGTAGCTTCCTTTGTTATTTTGTGCAAACATTTCAGAGACCAGGTGTTTAAAAGGTCATACATTTGGCTGCTTTAAAGTCTGTTTCTAATTTTGCTGCCTGTATAGACGCTAAACCTTGACAGGCCATGAATAACAGCTTTACAGGGAGCAGGTTGTTTTCTCATGTGTCCGGAGAGAAGGCAGGTTTGTGCTCAAAGCACCGCGTGGCAGAGTTATTTTTGTAGCTTTGCTGGGTTTGCTTTATGTGTACATATGGAAACGGAGCTTCGAGAGATAGTGTTTCTGATTTAACAGGGTCACCCAGTCCTTGCCTCAGGGGCAGAAATGCAAACCTTGTGTCTTTATTGAAAAGGGAAGCAGGCTATTATGGTTCTGACATCTGTATGCAGAGATGTTGCTAATTTGAGGAGGCAATTTGTTGCAGTGTGTATTAACGACATTGGGTGAGCTCCAAGGCAGTGGCCTGTCCAGACTGAGAATGAATGAGGTCTAGACGAGTGTTAAGACGTGAAGCAGGTCCAGAATCTCTAACTTGTCCTCCCATCACAAGTTGTTGTAATCCAAAAGTTTGCCTTTTTCTCTTTTTTTTTTGGATGGACCTTTTGAAAGAAGTTGTCTTCAATACTGATTCTACAACAAGGTCCTCCTCCATCATACCCACAGGTGCACAGTTCAATATTTCTTTGCTCCCAATCTGCCAAACTGCTTTTGTGCTCTATTCTGTCATGTACAATGACTCAGGCATTCATACGACCTCTCGACTGAGAGAAAAGAAAGTTGGACGCTGCAGTAAACAATGTGCGTTTAATCTGAAGTTTAATTTAAATTTCACTTGGTATGTATTACATCCCGACTTACATTGGTCAAGGATTAAATTGGTCAAAGCAGAAATAGACTCAAAGCAAAACAGCTCCGGATTGATGCGAGCCTGCGCAGGCATGCACCCTCACGCACACACAAACAGACAGAGAGAGCATCTGTCTTTCTTGGCACCGAGCTGAAGTGGATGGCATTGATTTAGACCCCTCTCATTCCTTCCTCCGCTCTGCTCCTCCTCCTTTTCTTGTCTTCTCTCGCGGCTGCCATTCACAGTCACACTCTGCAAATCATCTCTCGCGGAGGCTTCGGAGCCACAGTCGGTGGGGGAATTTTGGCTTTCAGCAGCGTGCGGCGTACTTTGCCAGGGCAGCTCAAAATGTCCTGGCTAACAACCACGCTTCAGTGTCTGAATGTGGGCTTTTTTGGAAGGACATTTAGGCTGTGAATTTTAAATAGAGATGGATTGTTGCAGGAAAAACTGATTGGAGATGACTGGTGTGTCACACTTAAAAAGCTGCAAACACTGTAATGGATAGGAAGTGCTTTCCAATGTCTCAGTGAGAAACTGGGGTGACTGCAAAATTCTGATCTTCTTTGAACACATTACCACTTTGTGCCCTGTGGACTGAGTATAAATGAGCTTCTTCTGGCTTGCTCATGATTCTGTGGTGGATATTCACATCCTATTAAATTAAACCACAGCGTTAGAAAATCAGCAAGACTGCTATGGACAATCTAGTGTCTCTCAAAATGAATGAGTGGACCTGCAGTATCCTCGTGTGGCCAGATGGAAAACTACAACTCACAGTTCAGTGTCTTTTTAATCATGAACTTTTTTATACAGTGAAGAATACAGAATAAAAATCACTTTTTGCTCCATCTATCAGCAGATTAGAGTGAGGATTTTTCACATTATCACAGAGCCTCATCCGTGCTTTTATTAGAGCTATGTTAATGCACTGTACCAGACCGAAAAACTCAAAATCAGCTAGGATAAGAATGTCCTTACAACAAATTGTTTTCATAATTTCAAAAGTAGAATAAAACAAACTTTTCGTTGAACATGTTTACTCCTTATAACTTATTTTTGTAGTGAGAATGACTGTGGATCATAATTTTCACCACTGGATTGCAATCTATATTCTTTTATAAACATATATATTGGTTAAAGCTGCGGTAGGCAGTTTTATTTTTGGTGTCATTGTGCAAAAATCCCAAATAACCTTTCAGCATATTGTAATTCAGGTGTTCTGAAAGAACACTAGACTTCTGTGAAACGAAGGCTGTGACTGACACTTTTTGACTGCGACCGGTGGCTTTGAAAAACGAAACTAAACAATGCATGTTAATATGTCGCAGCAATTTTAGCAAAATCGGGTCATACAGAGAAAATGTCCCCTGGTTTTCCCTCTGATGGCCTTCGACTGAACTGCCTCAGCTCTGTGATTCATGGAGGTTCCTGAAAGCAACATGTCGGCAGCCTGCAGACTGAAGCTGCAGCTGCAGCAACGAGTCGTCGTTGGGGACAGCTCCGCTAAATAAAAAGCTGCAGACAGACAGAGCAGTCTTAGCACATCAGAGGGAAAATCAGTGGACATTTTCTCTGTAAAATATAACCCGATTTTACTAAAATTACAGTTTTGTGTGACATATTAATGTGCATAGTTTAGTTTCATTATCTGAGCCACGGGTCGCAGTCAAAGTTACATAGCGTTGCTTTAAATCTTAGCTAACAACCAGTCACTGATTTTGATGCTTGCTGCAGAATCTTCACTGCATTCAGTATCAATCAGTGATCCCAGTGAAAGGTAATGCTGGCAGCTCTGTGCGCTAAGGCACAGCAGTGCTTTGAGCTGAATCCTAATTCCAGTTTAATAACAATACAAACGGCAATAATATTGTGCAGTCGTAAAAACTAATTCACATTGTGAGTATATTATGCCTTCAGTCTTTCTTTTGATTGTGTATTGACAATCACAAATGTAAGATACAGAATGAGAGTGTGTCTGTGTGATTAAAACTGAGAGAAGGAAAGAGAACAGGAGCACAGCTGAAATATGGGACAAAGGAGGAGAAACTGTTCGACAAAGATGGCAGGGGCAGCAGTATGATTTTGGGCCCTATACAGTAGCTGGCTGATGGGGCTCAGATTAATGAGCACTGCTGCATAATAAATCTATAGCGGGAAGCTGTCTGTTTATCTGTCTCTGAGTTGACGAGAAGATAACTGAGGGACATCAAATTGATCTCCCCTCGTTCTTCCTCTGCGTCTCCTCTGCTCTCACCTCCTTTAGATCAGAATGTTTCCTTGACAGTGACAGACTGTTGTGGAAACTCCTCGACAAGGAAGACCAAGCCAAAAACCATTTAGATCAGAAAATTGATCACCCTGGCAAAGATGTCATGATGCGGTTTATTTCCTGCTTATGATCTTATTATATTTTCCAAACATTTCTGCCTGTCATGTTTCTGAATCGGCCTAAATCTTAAAGTACTCAGAGGGATGGAAAAAAAAAAAGAAGGGCATCCAGGCTTTACTGCACTAATATGCTTAAGGTCTGGGATTTGGCCTGACTGTATGTTTGTATTTCATTATGCCTCCACCACTAATCTATTTTGCTGGAAATCATCCCTCCTCCCATGTGTTGCACCCTGTGTGACTCATGGGTCCTGGAGCCTGGACTTGAGGCTCTACCCGGGTGAGGTCAAAGGTGACTGGGTCACTCTGGTCTGAGCTGCTGGCTGTGGAGCTGTGGGGGTCAGAGGGATCAGGTCAGGGAAGGAAAACAGCTACAAATACTCAAAACCTTGTCTCTGCGTTTAGCAGTATGGTACACATTGACACACATGCTCACAAAACACCTACAGATGCTATGTGTTTGTGTGCACACACAGTAATTCATTTGAACAACAACAACACCGGAGTCGCAGGGTTTTTTACTCTGGAGAAATATGTGAATAAGTTTAAATATAAAAAGGTGGTTTCCAACCTTTTTTGTTTCAATCAAAGCATGCAATCCTTGTGACTCCCATAGAATGTTAAATAAATAGAGGACAGAGCTCACCCAGATGTCACCCATCAATATGTGGACTAACATTTTAAGACCTTGAGTTTGGCATATTTACACCTCAGCCAGCTTAGTTTTATAAATCCAAAAGTGACCTCATATGAACGAGAGGGTGCAGCTGGGGAGGATCCCTTTGCTACCAGTGACTGTATGACAAGTACAGGCTGGTGTCTGTCAGAGCAGCATTGCCTTTAGTTATGGGGTACATCAGATAATTGGTATGCTGATATATGCCAACGCCAATATTGGCCTTTTATCAGTATTGGTGTATATGTTCTCAAATAAGTGCTGATATTTTTAAAACTCTTTTTTAAAACTGGAAAAAATGCTTGAAATAGTAATTAGAAATGGTGTAATCTCATAATTTGTCCAACAGAGGGCGTTCCATCATTTTAAAGCAATAAGTGAAGTGTTTACTGTTCAGTGCCCTGATGTTTGGAATAAAGTTTGTTAGATATCCTGCCTCTGTTATGTGTCTTTGTCACACGTATTTGATAACCACATTATAAATATTATATACGACATATCAGCCGATATGTTGGATATCAGAATATTCATACTTGTACTCTGTTACATCAGTATCTGCATTGGCCCCAAAAATCCTGTATCCATCGGGCCCTGCTTCATTATGCCTAATTTCTACAATTAATAAAACTAAAATAAGTGAGTTATTTGAAATTCACCCTCCATACTATCACCATGAATGGAGAAAATTAGCTGATGAGACAAAAAACAGTTTTTGTACCAGGTTGTAACTGGTTTATTTCTGCTGTAAAGTTGGGCATTTTAATTTGAGACTCTATGGTGACTGACTAACACTGGGAACTGCTTTTGGGACTTGGGTGCCAACTTTATTTTTCAGTCCTTGAGTTTGCCACTTTGGAGCAGGTTTATTGTGCATTGATTTTCTGTAGACTGTTTCATAGAGGCCTGAAGAGGTGACACCAAAACAGTATTTCAAAAGAAAAGAGCTGAAAATTAGAGAAAAGCTGAAATTTGAGAAACATTTGTAAAATAAACACATTTAGTTTTTTTCCTGTTCTTCCAATCATCTCATGCCCTCTTGGGGTTCACCTTGTGATCAGGGAAAATATGCTTAAAGTTACTCAGAGAACAACTGTGTTCTTATTGTCATATTTAGGGATAAGTGCTGTGTGTAAATATTCCTTTGGGTTCAGCTGTCAGATGATTTAAGAGAGGTCCACAAAGGTCTCCTAGGTCAGTTCAGGGTGACTTGTGCAGGTACCAGCCATGGACTCAAGTTGATAAAAAAAATTTAAAAAATGTCATGAAATGTTGGATTTAGTGTAACTACAATTATATTTTTGCACCTTTGTGTGATTCTTTCTTATCTTCACACATAACCATATCTATAACAATCTTAAAATATACAATAATTATACTTTACTTACTATTAAACTGTAAAAAATAAGAATTCTTCTGAGTTTGAAAGATAATGAATGATAAAAAAATAGAAACTACAATTTGAGAAGGTTTTGGAGCGAGTAGGTGGTCATGCATGTGGAGAAAACTGGAGCGCATTCTGAATATTAGCCAACAGCATTTGGTTACCTTATATGTTGGAACAAATTCTGTCTCGTTTGAAGAGAGGAGAACAAGGAGAACAAGTTAAAATAATCCATCTACTGTATGTTGAGTACTAATTCATAAAAAGGGCATTAACTGCAAATAAACCTTGACACCTCTAACATCAACCGTCTGTATTTTTTAAGGTGATGAAACTTTTGTCAATGCGAGGGTCAAAGGTCCAGTATGTGGGATTTAGGGGGATCCATTTGTAGAATATGGCAGAAATTGAACGCAATATTTATATTGTTTATTTTGTTTTTATTAATGTATAATTATCTTAAAATAAGAATTGTTGTGTTTTTAATACGGTAGAATTAGACTTTTATACTCACAGAGGGAGCAGCTCCTCTTTCATGTTGTCATATTTCTGCAGTAGCCTGGAATAGGGCTGTCACTTTTAATTCAAAATTTGGATCTTTGTTTGAAAGTGGGTGAAAGGTTCATATTCAAGCTGTAATGACCTGCTCGAAATGTGTGCTGCAGTCTCTCCATGAGCACATCAGACTATTTGAAGTAGTTTACCTTGTGATCCAGCAGAGGGCACTCCAAAGCTTTTCTTTCTGTTTGACCTACTGCATACCCTTTGACCTATCAGTAAATTAAGCTAATGTTAATCTGTTATTTTGCTATGAAAATGGAGGACAATAACGAACAGAGCTGTCCTGAATGGACAATCATGACACCAAAACATCTAAGAAGCAGCGTTCAAATTCTGGATAATTTTAATTTTTCATTTGACCTCAGTTTTTTTAGCCTACAATGGACAAACCAAACACTGGTTCTAAAAAAGGTCTTTTGCACTTTTTGCTAGTTTCATGACCACAGTAGATTCTCCTACAAGCTTGGAAGGAAAGGGTGAGCAAGGGGTTATTTAGTCGGGTGCAGACTGCAACTTTACCACTAGATGCTGCTAAATTCTGCACACTTAACCTTTAAAACTCTGAGCTTTCCAGTGACTTAAACTCTTTCAATTCATAAACATGGGAAACTTTATCATCCATTCATCCATTCATTCCAGCCGGCACGCTACGAACAGATGCTGTACAGTCTTCAATAACATGAACGTTAGACAAAGAGCAAAGCCATATTCATGAAAAATGTGTTCATAGTCGCAAAGTGTGCAGTTGCATGTATGTGTTTTTATATTGAAACGGTGACCTTGACAGTCCTCAGTTATTCCTCTGCAGAAACTCCAGACTCTATTTTTGAGTCTTGTTCTCTCTGTCTGCTGTCGGGCAGACAAAGTGGAGGATATGCTCACTTAGTCAGATACGGAACAGAAGGCTCTCTGTGACATTTACCCACAATACTGTTCTTCACACCACCACCGACTGGACTCCCACTCTCTCCGAGTGAAGATGGAAGATTGTTTCAACAGTTTGTTTGGACGTAGAACACAACCTCCCCAACAACTAACCACCTGCTGGCTAAAAATGGCCGAACGCTGTTATTTACCAGCACAGAGGATGTGAATGTAGTGGCGGAGAGGCGGAGAGAGACAGGAGTGGTTCATCAGGACAACAAGGAGCACCTGCGTCCACCTACACAGCACTCTATGTGTGTGTGTGTGTGTGTGTGAAAGAATAGCTATGTTTTTGAGAACATGACAAGGACAATAGAGTGCCTAAATTGCATTAGTAAACAAGTGGATGACAACATTGAGTACATTTATTGTAACTGGTGCATATTGAAGGCTATACTTAAGTACTTTTTAAAATAAACTGTGGAAATAAACATCTTAAAGCAAAATTTGGAGGTTGTCATAAAACGGACATATTTTGGCTCTATAAAACTAATGTTGCCCTTGTATACAACAGTTTTACATCATTTGTGTCCATGATGTGATGTTGACGTGATTACAAGGTAGACTGCCTGCAGCAGCCTTTTTAAGATTGTTTTTCATATTTGCCCTTGGTTACTTACGAATCCTCTTGGCTTCATCTCACCTTTCTCAGACATAGAGGGTGGATTCAGTGCTAAAACACTTCGTCAAAAAATCTTAGTCCAAAACTTAGGAGTCCTTTTAGCCTTATGATATTCTGTAAGGATGGCCACAGTTTTATGAAAAACAGCCAGAGTTTTAGCTAACACTTGTAAAAGTTCTAAACACATGCTGGCAAGATGGTAAAAAAAATGCCCAGTGGTTTCCGACTAAAACTTTAAAATTAGCTACAAGAAGAGGTCAATGTCATTGTCACTGCCTTGCTTAAATTTTAGTCGTCCATGTAAGGTTGAACTTCTTTGGTGCCAGCTACAGGCCTGCTAGCATTAACTTAGCTGTGGCTGCTGTGAAGGACTTGGATTTCAGCTATCAAACTTGTACTCATCAGCTTTTAAATAGATTTTGTGTGTGACCAGGCGTAAACTCAGATTAGCTGGCTGCCGTGGCCAGCTTTGTATTTTGCATATAAAACATTGCCGGGAGTGTTGTCTGTGTGGACTTTACAGGGTGTTTGACAAGGATTTACTGACTAAGTATCAATTGATTGACTCGTAAAAATGCAGAGTTTTCTCAACCTAGTAGTCTCTCTCTGCATGAATAGCAGATCTCCATATATCAATTACATTTGAATTACTTACGAAATTCCAGTCTGCTGCTTTAGACCTCTGAAAAGATTTTGAAATTATCCATCTTAACATGGATTAAAAACACATGTGAAGTGGCCATCGATCAGAGTACTACATGAATAAATAGGAATAAGTAAAAAAGACAGTTTTCACCTGTTACAATGACCTGTCTGACACGGAGGAACTGTGACTGTATCTGCAGTATATATTTAAAGGGATTGCCCTTTTTAATTAACACTTCGGTTGAGAGGAAGAATGAAAAGTCTGGCCTTTCCACCTGCTTCAAAGCGGCAGTGGCATCTTTTGACAGCTCAAGACGGCAGCGACACAATTATATCTATAATCCTGTATAATGTTGTGTGGCTCATGTTTGGTAGTGTGTGAAGCAATATGCATTATAGAGTTATTTCATAATTTACGATGTCAATAAAAGGAAATATCTATGATAAAACTATGCATTTTGACAGATTTTGTAAATTCTTCTGTAAGTTTGGTACCCGCTCTTATAAAGCCCCCAGAAAGTTAGACTAAAAGCACATACAACTTTGTCCCCTATTTTTCCATAAAGAGGCAAGTTATTAGCCTGAAACAGTGTGTTATTATTTCCTCGTCTCTTTTTTCATCAACTGCTGCCTCAGAGTTATTTCACATCATGGGGCAGTTGGAATATGCCCGCTGAGTTTGAAAGTTCAGAGTTCCTGCAGGCCAAAACTAACCAACTTAAAGTTTCTTTTAGTCAGCAGAGCAATTTATAGTGTGGCACAGTGGCCATTTCCTACCGTCATCATCACAACACTGTCCCCTCGCTGCTGCGTCGCTTCTATAAGACCCCCAAGCAGCAGACTGTTACAGCTGAATAGAAGTGAGCACATCTCCAAACCGCCTGCTATCCCCTGAGAGGACACTGCACACACAGAAACACACAAACAAACTTATATTCTCTCTTAAGCACGTGCATACACACATACATGTTAACACACTTACACAGTTAGATAAGACACATATGCACTAGAGGACACCTCAAGACACTTAAGTGCATGCATGTAAAGGCTACATAGATATTGAGATGCTGGCAATTATGGTGCATTTTCTTCACATATTCACACACACACCCACAGTA
>MDSQ01000392.1_pt1 | contig 10810 bp, 4 predicted proteins | sample 1008251 | NCBI WGS metagenome assembly MDSQ01 (sample SAMN05526597, study PRJNA338239) | gut metagenome | isolation source: Hindgut content | host: Naso unicornis | place: Saudi Arabia: Red Sea | collected 2016-05
ATCAGATCCTGTGCAAATGAATTTAGCCCCAAACCTGAGAAGCTATAAACACCTCAGATTAGGAGAGAGTTTGTTAACATGTTCACATTACAGACTTGAACAGCCGCTAACTGTCAAATAAATAAGTGGCAAGTCTAATAAAAACCTCGTACAAATCCTACAATAAATTGGTAGACAAACTTAACTAATACGGGTAAATACAAAGAAAACTGTGTTTTTACAACATCACACTTACCTGAGAACTGCCCTTGCAAACCTTTGATGGGCAAAAGTAAGTACAGACAGCTTACTCAGCAAAGTTTCCTGTCAGGGATGGGAAGATTTTCAGAACATTATTCCGAAAAGAAATTATTGTTACTTTGCTTACATTTTATTTAAGCAAAATTCAAATAACGTGCAAAAAAACTATTATGCTAAGAGAGTAGCTCTGTCTAGCAAAAGGAAAATACAGCAAACTTGAGTGAAAACTTGAGAAACTGTATTCACTTCAGAGTTATGCTATCAAAAGTTTACTGAAAGGTGAAGGAAAGAAGAGAGCAGAAATGCACTTTATTAGCATTAAAAGATTTCTGTTACAACCATCCTTAAAGTTTATAAAGCACACAAGCATTACTAGTAGGCATTGAGAATTAACTTGAAATGAAATTTAAGCCTTAAATGCTTAGAAAATAAATTAGAATGTTAAAAAATTGACACACAGCACAGAACAAGCTGTTAAGACAACACTTATCTACCTCAAGCAATATCACACCTTACCTCAGGCCACCAGACAGGGTCATGTAATGAAATCATGGGCCGGATAATCTGGTGACCTTTGGTTCCATGGAGTCTAGGCCAGGGCCTCCTGCAGGGCTTCCCGCAGCTCAGCAGCAGGCCAGCAGAGGCAATGGCTGTCTGCCTGTCAGGCAGATTGGTGTCAGCTAAAAAAAACATTACCACAGGAAGACCCCTGGAGGCAAAACTAATGTTGATTTTTAATTAAAAACACCCTATGTATTTTTATCCATATGAATTGTGAGTATACAGTATTTATCTAGTTTTTTAAGCTTCTTGTTGCTTTTAACAAAATAAGCTACTAAGAATTAAGATAAATCTTGAAAAGTCAAATGTCAGTGTGGCTATTGCAGCTCTAAACTAATTTACTACCCACTATAATCTTTTAGGGTTATATAGGGATGTCTACATACTTACTCATTAAATGACATTAAGTACTTAACCACAGAGAAGCTCTTACAAACCACAAAGATATTGAGAGCTGAACACAGCAAGAAATTTCTAAACAATGCTTCTTTCTAGCTGATCACTTTAGCACAAGTCACAGGTGTTATGGAATACATAGCGCCTAGTCTTGCTAACACGCAAGCTAGCTCACTACTGTAATCTCAAGGATTGTAAAACTATATAGCATTAATAGTTATTAATTTTTAATTTTATGATTTTTTAAAATTGATAATAATTACCTACACAGTTACAGGCTGGTATGGCTCATCTGGATAACTAGCTAAATTCCCGGCCATCACAATCTTGGAAGATCATAGATAAGCTAGTTCTCTCTTTTTTTAAGCTAACGTTACTGTTTCACTCGCCTGAAGTAACTGTTGTCCTCCGACAAAAGACAAGCTCTCACAAACTCACAAAGTTTTTGCTTTTTACTCATGTTAGCCAGCTAATGTTAGCTGCAATAATAATAAAACTCATTTCACGGAAGACAATTTGGCTAGACATTGTAAAAGCATAGGTGTACATTATTGAATGCTGGCTCACTGTCATGGCTAACGTTAACTTACAATGCTAATTCAAATGTACCTTTTATAAAGCTTTATTTCATAATGATTGATTATTTTAGGCAGTATCATACTGTGCTGTTTTGGTCAATAAGCTGCTGCACTGTTCTGTCAGAAATGTTATTTTAACTGACGTTTGTGATAGTAAATTTAGCTCTTGTTAATTAGCTTACCAGTCATTTTACTGTGAGACCCATTTGTTTTGGCCTAACATTAGCGTTAGCAGGTTAGCATTAATTAGCATTGTTACAACCGTTGCAACAGGTAAGGCAGCATTATCTAGCAAACCTAGCTGTTAGCTACCTACAAGTAAAAGTCAGAGGAGATCAGAACAAAATGTGTTTTTTTTAATCCATGCTAAAGTGATTTAGATAGGATAACGAGAAATTTACATTTATTTTATTTATTTAGGCTAGTTTGTTTAACAGGACAATGTTCAATGAATATAATGTGCCAGATATTAGCTGTGCTCTCAGCTAAATTTCATTTGTGGTCCCAAGGCTAGTCGTCAGTATATCTTTAAAGACAATTATAAAAATACATACATGCAGTTCAATCTAAAATGCAGTATTACATGGGAGAATGAGAATTAATAGGGTAAGACGTTTCAGTCAGATTAAAAGCAGACATCTCCATCACAGAGCCTACATAATCATTTAATTTCCTCACACACACACACACATGCACACACACTCATTGTTACCTTAAGAAAAACAATCAAGTGTGCTGCATTTACAGGAACAAGTACATTTCAGATACCTATATAAAACATAAAAAAATATAGAATATAAAAAAGAACTTAATAAAACAAATCAAAAGAACTTGATTAAAAGAACTTAATTAATAAAAAAATCATAAAAGAATTTTCTTTAATTTGCATGTTTTTTAAATGATAATAAAATAATGTTAATTTAGATGTATTATGCCTCTCATATTAATTGGAGATGTTCGCTGGATATTACCTGGAGATCTGTCCTAATGTATGGAATAGTTGCTCTTTGGATTTGCACTGATGTTTCTAATTTAGGAAGAATTTGGTGGATGATTAAAACTCCAAAACTCATCATTTACATCTATTGTCCTGAATAGTCACATCTCACAACATCATTGTAGTAACTTTTCTCCAAGGTCACAAAAAATTAAGACTTTTCATTATATTCTGCTGGAATGCAGCTGTGATCCTTCACTTAGCAGCCTGAAACTTATCGGCCACCACCACTTACAGGCTGCAGCTCAGGCTTTAGGACGGCACCATGTTTATACAGGAACTCTAACACAGACCAGAATCACATGAGACAAGCAGACGGATGACAGACAGTCTGATCATCTGACAGGCAGATAACACAGACAGATATGGAGATGACTTTGGAGCAGCAGACACAGACGCTCAGCCCGCCCCTGCAAGGCAAACGGACCACCATGAAGTGCAAGGACAGAATCTATTCCCAGGGCACCCTCCTCCTCTTCCTCTTCCTCCTCCTCCTCCTCCTCCCTCCGCTCTCCACAGCAGTTAATAAGCACCTGTTGGACAACAAATTAACTTGTTGACTGTAAAAACCGGGACAGCTTTATGCCTGTTTTTATGACAAGGAGCTTGATTATGGGAGCTGGTATTATCTGTTCATTACTGTAGTCCACATTCTGATACCAGAGGGCGGAGAGGCGGGCAGATGGTTAAACAGACATGTTGTTTATTGTCTGAGAATGGAGGCAGGAGTGGATGCCAAGGAGGGAGGGCTGGAGGAGATACTATATGAGCGAGGAGAGGAAATGTCATCATAAAAATACAAAACTTACAAATCCACTGACATGAACTTTTATAGACCCAAATCAAGTTTTGGCCAGCCTGACTCTCGAGCATTTTATGTTTTTTTCGAACCTGTTGTAGCAGTCTGCATCAAGTGTAAAACATCATTGGATTCAGGAGAACGTTAACTTTCAGTCTGATCCACTTTAAATCCTGATTTTACGTTTGCTTTGTCTGAGAATGGATGAAACCAGTGGAAATTCTGAAAAACGTCTTAACATTTTTTGTGTTGTTTTACTGTGAACTCCGACAGAACTCTATTTAAGAAAAGAAGTTTACAAAGATGGATGTTTTTTCTACATGTATCCCTCCGTAAGCTACAGCCTTTTATCATAACATGTGAACATGTATTTCACAGTGAAAACAAGTGTAACCTATTTACTTTACATCTATTTTGACCATGTAGATGTGTTCAAAAGCATTAAGGGCATAAATAGAAAGGTTAATGGATCAAAAACAGAGGAAACTGAAGCTAAGGTGACTTCTGCTGTTCAAACATTTTATGGCCAACAAAAGCCAGAAGAGCAAATGGTAAAGAAAACATCCTCACAAAAGCAATTATGCTATAGCTATCACATATGCCACAAAATACAAACATTGCAAATGATCTTCACAAACTAACAAAAGAAACAAATCACAAGACATAATCCTACGTGACTCCACTGAAAAGCTGAGACAATCACGACTTTTTATAGCACATGGATTCCATTAGGGGGTTCAGAAATTATTAAACATTTTTGGAACAAAAGCATTTTTCAGCTGCAGCTGGACGTTGTGGGTCTTTTAGGAGTTCACAGATTTCAAGCACTGATCAATGATGGGATGTATCACTGACGGGACAAATCTCGTTACAGTCAAAATAACGATTTAGAGGAAAAGCTCTCCTTAAAAATACTGTACTACATTAACTGCACTGTGCATTTCATTGGTGAAACAGCTGAGTGATAACAGTTTTCAACTTAGATTCTGACCTCTACCGTTACGGTAACCAGCTCAGTGGCCTTGCGGTTAGAGTGTCTCCCTGCTTTGCACTCAGCATCAAGGGCTGGATTGGGGGTAAGTCATGTCCAGGAGGTGTACTCGTCATCACACCAATGCATTTTTTTAGTCAGTTAGTTTGAAACATTATAAAAATAAACCAAGACTGTCATCAGAATGTAGAGAGATTATATTTTAGTTATATAAATTGTGTTTCAGAGATGTCTCTTGAAGTTAGCATGCCAGCCAACCAGCCCTGGCCCGTCCTGTCTTGTTGTAGTTGTACCTTAAGAAGTGATAGTGAGTCACTTTAGCATTAAGTCTAATCTCAGTCCAGCAAGACAGAAAATGTTGTTTTGTCACTTTTGGCATCTGACAGCCTTGGGCTTACCCCACCTTAATCCCTTACAGGTCACAGTATGCGTGCGCTGGCTGATTCCTGACTTCCCTCACATTCTTCTCCTGTTTGACACCTCTGCTGTCCTCGCCTGAACCCACTCTGTTTTCGACGTCCTCTCAGAGTCAAAGTTTCAGGTCAGAGGTGCTGCAAATCACATTCTCAGCTGTCAAACTGGCCTCCTTTGGTCGTGGAAACTGTGAGCTGTCACAGTCCGGCTACATTCACTGGGAGGCTACTGAGCCCGGTTCCATTGCCTGCTCATCTGGTTCCAGTTCTGCTGCCAATTCATCGCTCTCTGCCAGCATTCCCAGCTGGGTCCACCCCAACTCCGGTCCAGTGCTCCTGTGCTCTGAGCTGAGAGCTCCCAGTCTGGTTAGAGAAGGCAAACATTAATATGACTGCACCCATTTTTTTGGGAGTATGAAGCTGACAGGTGGCTAAATTCATACTCCAAACAGCATGACTGTTGGACATTATGAGAACACTGCTTATAAACTCCTGGAAAGTCATGGGGTACATTATTATCATGTTACCTAAATCTTATATAGCAAACCATAGGACAATAAGTGACTTCTGTACTCTTATAAGGCTCATACACCATTAAAAGCAAGATGCACTGCGCATGCTTGTTGCTCTCCCCCCACGTCCTGCAGAGACGCTATAAATAGGTTTTCTGCTGCATGTCTTCTTCCTTCTATACACCTTATTCACCACATGATTGGTTTTAGAAAAAGGCAATTAAATGGCAGTGTCACTGGCAAGAAAACACTCGGGTATGAGTTGGTGTGTGTGGAAAAGCAGACACAAAGGGAAAGTTAACTCAAAGAAAACATTTTATTAAAGCAAGTTTCACACAAGGAAGGAAAAACATTGGAGACAAAAACCCAAAGTAATGAGCAGCTATCAGCTTGTGGAGCACCTCAGTGCACCCTTGTCTAAAGATATTGGTTATGTCCACTATTATATAATATTACATAATCTCAACTCTGGGCAGAAATGGCATTAGATGATAGGATTGATTCTGTTACCGCCCCTCTCTTTTACTAAAAATGAGAAAGGCATAAACTCAATTTCAGCTGCCATGGAATTGTTTTTATATTATTACCACAGACAAATGCGCAGTATCAGGCTGGGGGAGAATGTCGGCCAAAACTGAGGAAAAATCTAATTATGGTGGAGTGATTGACCATTCAAAATAATGCGGCTCTAGGTATGGCAAAGCTTGAAGGCTAAATGCGTGGATTTGACAGGAGATCCATATTACATCTTGCTTCTGTGCAATGAAAATGTGATATTGGAGACATAAAGCAGATGTAATTGGCAGTTGTGTTTAACAAAATCACAGGAAACATTGCAACTGGAACAAAGACATAACACAGCTTAGAGACAACCACCGTTTTTACAATGAACAATTAGGTAAAGGTATCTTTTTCGATTCAATTAGCTTTTCCACTGAAACTTGTGACAATGAAGTTCATTACCACTGAATGCTGCAGGAATTCATTAGCTGCTAGCTGACAGGCTCCTCTTGAAGTGGAGTACATGCTCGGTTTAATCAAAATTACAACTTTTCACGGGTTCAACACATGTAACGTGATAACCTGAAGCTGCTGCAACGGTCCTACAATTTCTGCCTTCTGGTGATTTCGATCTATGCTGACACTTTTAACCACGATCACCACAGCAATAACAGATCGAAAGTAGTTATTTAAATGTACAAGCAGCCGTCATAACTTCCTAAATGAATTTATGCATGGTGAGTCAGATAATACCCCTGTGCTATCGGTGTAACAAAACTAATTCCATGTGGATGTGCCGATCAGTCTGATGAATGCGTCACCCTGCCTAGTTGAAAGCTGTCACATTATACCTAAATGAAGAACAGTTTCTCACCACATGATGACTAAATCTAAAAGTTTATTTTACAAACTAGGCTAACAGATAAATTTACTTTCATTTAAAAACACTATGATCGGTATCTATGGGAAAACCATATTCCACTGGATAGTAATATTAACAGAGTCCACTGAATGATCTACAGTCAGCTCTGATCCTTGTGTTACATTGCTCTAAAGATAATAAGCTCCAGTTTGATATTTTTCTATACAAAGAAATCTTCAATGAGACCCACAGCTGCTTATTAGTGTTGCTTGTCAAGACTATGTAAGCTGCAGAGGGGGAAATGGACAGAATACGAAGCCACACTAATGAGCTTCATTATCAGTCAATGATTTTAAGAGGCTTTGTGAAGAGATACACGATGGAAATGAATTAACAAAATTTAGATTAGAACACACCAGTGATTCATATCAAATATCCTTTGATGCATCGGATTATTGGGTATCAGACGAAATACAAAACAGAGAGAGAGAGAGAGAGCACCGTGAGTGAGAATACCACACAAAGTAACGGTGTGGTTCGTTTTTTCCTCTGAACACGCGGACCAGTCATCATCAGCCTCTCACAGCGCAAACATTTACATCAAAGCTGATCTGAGGAATATAAAGTGACACGTGAACTGAGATAAAATGCTTTTTTTCTAAGAGAAAGAAACTTTTCATGTCTGGAAAGTGGCTGTGTTGATCTGAGTCATACTCCTGCTCTTGCAGTCCTGCCTGCTCCGCTTCCTTCTCAAAACCTTTGCCCCTCCCTCCCCTCCCTCCCGCTCTCCCCCCACCATTTCTCACCGCAGCAGTAGGTAGGGAGCACTGGATCCCTGCTGCATTACCGGAGGCTTCTGATCTAATTGTTTTGTAATGCAGGGATTTTGCTCAGGATGAGTCATAACTCGGAAAAGGGAGGAAAAAAAAGTGCAGATGTCACCAAAAATTTAGATGAGTGCAAAATAACAAGCAGCAAACTCGATGCCAATTAGAGTCCTCCCTTTATTGCTGTCTCTTCAACCTGATAGTCCTCCAATTCTTCCTTTCCTTCAGTGCCGTTCTCCTTTTTTCCTTCAGCACAATATCTCCAAATTTCATGATTTTCTTTATTTCCCAGCTGAGAAGAGCGAACTTACTGAAAGGCTGTTAATTCTTCAGACAGCACTAGTCCTGCAGTTATAGTGCATCCAATCAGAGCTAATTTAACATCTTTATGCTATTTCAAACATTCAGTAAAGCCCAGCAAACAAACACTGCTCGGCTTATATAACTGTCACTGAGGAAAAAAAACTGCTAAGACGAAATTGCTGTGTGATGTGTAACGTGTCTTAGTGGGTTGAAATGTCAGATATTTCTCTTTCATGCTGAACATCTTTTACTTTCTACTTAGGAATTAACGTGAACATTAAATGTATTGAATCAGAGCTGTTTACATCATTTTTAGTGATAGTTCTTTTTTTTTGTTCGTGTTATTTATTTATTTATTTATTTTTAATTTATACACTTTTTTCATACACTGCAGAAGATTGTAATTTAATCTGCTACCATTGACCACATTTACCACCTTAACCAGATGTGGTCAAGCCATATACTAGGTTTGTCTTGTGGGGTTGCATGAAGCACTTATGCCTAGTGACTGCCTCGCTAAAACTGTTCCCAAACATGCAGTCGTTGGCTTGCTCCGTGGAATTGTGCTAAAAGACTAAAGCTAAGCTAACAGGTCCCAAGCATGAAGTCAGTTACCATCATTTTTTGTGTTGCTGATTAATGTTTGTGCTAGTATTAGTACCAGTAAGATGAGGTAAAGTGTAGCAAAAGATCAAACTGTTACTTTCTTCTAACAAAACACTGTTTGACTTCTTGGCTGACAGACTGTTTTCATCACTTCTAACAGTGCCATACCATGTTCAACTGCCCATTTTTCCAAAAGCCCAGTAGCCTAAGAAAGGTCCCATTGGACCAAAAGTCCATTTATCTGACAACTTGTTATCTGGAAAGCAAATGTCTAGACCGATTACTCTGAGAATACACAATCCCCTTGTTACTTTTTTCCAAACGTTTTCTGTGAAGACCTCTTCTTAGTCTGCCTCTGATTAGTTTTGACCCTGACATTTTATTCTGACTGGCCGTCGTAGTCAAACCCTAACCAAGCAAAGAACACTAGCCAATCAGAGGCAGAGTTGTAGAATGTGGGTGTGGAAAAGGATAATGGACTGTTGAAGTCAGACAAATGGGATTTCATTCCAAAGGGATATTTTTTTGGTCTTTTGAGGTTCCAGAGGTGAGAGTGTACCTGAATCTGAATATCTTCAGAATGCAAAACAGACATTTCTTCCACCTGAGTTTGTTCATTATTATTCAGGACAAAAAGTCAGCTCTGTGATCTGCACTTTGATCGGCAGCCAGGACAAAAAAATATTAAACCTTTATATAAAAATTGTAAGAACAGAACAGACACACAACTCAAAACTGGTATCTAAGTCTGGCTTTCCGTTACTGTCGACCTTCCTCCTGTTACTTCTCTTCCTTTGGCACAACAGATTTACTGTCATCCTGGTGCAATATTCAGTTCGTCACTCGGCCATATCAGAAACTCAAACTTTCTGCTGTCTTTGGCCCGTGACTAGGGCTAGACGATAATGGCAAAAATAATAATCCCAAATATTTTGATTTATTTTGTAATCCTGAGGTTTTTTTAACACGATTATTTATTGGCTGTGAGAACAGAAATAAATCATAAATTTATTAAAACAATGGCAAACAATGTATAAAAAAATTAAATGATATTACTAATTATGCAGGCAGTGCACTGCCACAACCTACTGCAGACTGAAAACATCTAGTATATTCATTACATCTGTAATCTATATCCAACATTTTGGGGCATTTTACATGTCCTCCGTGAGGCAAAAAAACAATGCAGTGTCCGGGAGTCGGACTGATAAACAATGCGCTCTAAAGCATGTCCTTGATTCAAGTGGAAGGAGGAAAAAACCAAAGTGTTTCCACCACAGCATTTGTTTTATCTTTATTCTTCACTCAACGGTTCATTTTTAGCCCTCTTACAAGTAGTGTACTAACGAAGTCTCAAGGGGACCAGAGAGGCGATGTGACTCGCTGCTCTTAACTCAAACTGAATCTTCTGTTTGGTCTCTAGGGGAGGGGCCGAACGTATTTGCCAGGAAAGGGTGCGCTTGATTTACAACACAAGACAGAACGCCAGTACCTGGTAGACTCACCATGCAGCACGTAATTGTTTTTTCTTGATTATCTTGTTTTTAGGATTGTGGGAAGCCAAAATTGTAACTGAAATCGAAAACTGATTTTACTGTCCAGCCCTAATCGTGGCGCACGGGTGTAACTCAGACTGAATTTACTCAGAGTTAACTGAACTAAATCAAATCAGCTTTTCTGGAACCAGAAATTCAGAGTTTCAAAGGTAAGGGGTAAATAAACAAAGAGTTCCGGGTTAGAATCAGAGTTTGTTGAACCTCCTTCTTGGATGAACCCTTAATGCTACTAGGTTTAATAAGCAATAACTTTTGCTCCTTTTTGCTAAATATTTCTTTATACTGACAGTACATTGTGTGCAACACATCCTTTGCCACAAACATCACAAGAAAATAGCTTCTCTCCTATGTGGACTCTCATATGTTTTCAAATGTCCTTGTTCTAAAAATCCTCTCCAAGTTCACAAGCCAGTCATTTCTCTCTTGTGTGAAATCTGATGTGTGTCTGAAATGTCCTTGTAGTTTAAATCCTTTGCCCCGAAGTTCACAAGTAAATGGTTTCTCTCCTGTGTGGATTCTCATGTGCTTCTTCAAAGTTCAAGTACAAGGATAAGTGTTGGGGCACCACCTAGCATACTAGCTTGCTGTAGGGAGTTGCAGGGAGACGTCCCCGTCACTGCCCCGTCACCAGGAGATGGTCCGGTGTGTAAAGGGGAGAAATGTCGTAG
>MDSQ01000393.1_pt1 | contig 10809 bp, 13 predicted proteins | sample 1008251 | NCBI WGS metagenome assembly MDSQ01 (sample SAMN05526597, study PRJNA338239) | gut metagenome | isolation source: Hindgut content | host: Naso unicornis | place: Saudi Arabia: Red Sea | collected 2016-05
AGAAAAAAAAGCACTCACAGCTTTAAATCTGTGTTTGTGTGTACGCGCACACAGGCCCATGGGACTTAGAGATGTTTGTGTCTAAATATAGCCTTTACCTTATCAACATTTGGATTTCTAATGATACGCTTACAACAGCCAGCCTCAATCCTGCTAACATGTCTGTATGTGACTCTGCTTCCAGCTCTCCAGTATGAGCAGTTGGAAGGATATGCGAAAGGAGATCCTGTATCTGACTGCAAATGCCACAGGCTCTCCAAACCAAATGTACCAGGCCGTGTCACGTATCGTGTGCGGTCACCCTGAGGGTGGCGGCCTCAAAATCAAGTCTCTCAACTGGTATGAAGACAACAACTACAAGGCCCTGTTCGGAAACCATGGCAACGACAGCGACAGTGAACCTCTCTCCGCTTACGACAACTCGTCTAGTAAGTGTCCAAAGGCTGCAGGAAACAACCTTTGTTTATGACTTGCCAATTGTTGACCACAGTAGACAGACAATCTTGAAGTCTCAAAGTGTTTTTGTGTTTGTTTCACAGCTCCATATTGTAACAACATGATGCGGGGCCTCGAGTCCAGCCCCATTTCCAGGATGATCTGGAGAGCTCTGAAGCCTCTTCTCATGGGGAAGATCCTGTACACCCCAGATACTCCAGCAACACAGAGAATCATCCACGAGGTACAATAGGCCCCTTAAATCCCCAACAACCTAATCTGAATCTCAAATAAAACCCTTTTTAAAAGAGACTGAGAGTGTTTGTTTGTGTTACAGGTTAATAAGACCTTCCAGGAACTCGGCGTGCTGAGGGACCTTGGAGGGATGTGGGAAGAGGTGAGACCCAAAATCTGGAACTTCATGGAGAACAGCGAGGAAATGGATTTGGTCAGGGTGAGTGTGGACACTAGATCACACACACATACATACGTCAGAGCTATGTGTTCTCTGTTCATCCTGTTTACATGAGGGGCTAAATAATTGTAATCTTCTCATCTCTGTGACTGAAGTATAATTACATTGCTGAAGGAAGGAACATACAGATAAAGAAACTTATGTAGGGGTCACCACCCAAGCAACTCTTGTGTGGGTCCAAATTTCAACTATGTTGACGGTTAATGTGTGCTACTGACCCTGAATGTCACAGATTTATTTGTCCTCTTGCTGGTTCTTCACAGGGCAATAAAAGTACTTTTAACTAAGTGTTTCATACTGATTAGTGCACAGATCAGGTCAGTTTAGGACAACCAAAAAAAACTTAATTTCAACAAAGCATAGAGGAATCGTCAGAGTGGTATTAAAATATGGGTCTGGTAGCAAAATAATCAATTAAGCCATTTATTCTCACTCTGATAACCTCAAATGGAAGAGTGCACAATGTGTTGGTTCTCTTTTACGCAGCACTAGTTTTTCTGTGTCAGTTCATGCTGTTCAGTTACAGTTGCTCTACCAGAAAAAGCAATTTGCTTTGTGTTCTGAATGAAAAAGTCTCTATCAGATGGCAAGAAGATCTTCAGATGGCTCTTCTGCTGCTTATCATAACTCCCCCTTTCCTGTATAAATTGCATAAACACCATCTCCACCTAGTGGCAAGGCTTGATACTGTGAAATACCCTCAAATAAGAGATATTTGCTGAGACCGTCAGTGTTACAAGTAGAGTCCTGGGCCTCTGAATAACAATAAAAAGTTAAAGCTCTCTCTAGGGTGATTAGGTTTCATTGACAGGTTGTGAAAAATAATAAGGCTTAAGTAACAATCTGTTTATCACGATATAAAATAGGATGGCTGTTTTAGCCTCTGTATATCACAAAGTAATTTTCTCTGTCTGGAAAACAGCAAGAGTCCTGTCATAATAGAGAAAACATCTTAGGTAATAAAATCTGAATTTTAAATGAGAGTAAAGTAGGTCGTGAGCCACACAAAGAAATTTAGAAACACGCACATACCGAGCTCAGCACGAATAAAGGTCACATAAACAAACAAGCCTAAAGGCAGAGAGGAATTATTCAAATGTTCTTTTTGTGCTGTTTGACATACATTTTACAGCGAAATGAAGAAGGTTAAGAAAAAGGATTGTAAAGTCTTATGACAGTTAAGACTCTTAGCCACTTGTAAAAGGTTTTTCTTTATCTGTTTCCTCTTTGGGTTTCTTTATTCTAACAAATCATGGCTCTTCTCTGACTCTGTAATAAACAATATAAACCTTCTTCTGTGCAGACCCTGCTGCAGAATAACGCCAGCGCTGCGTTCTTCAATGCTCAGCTCAGTGACACTGAGTGGCGTGTGTCAGACGTGTCGAACTTCCTGTCCAAAGCCTCAGAGGACCAAAGACCTGCAGGATCTGCCTACACCTGGAGAGACGTGTTCAACGAGACCGACCAGGCCATCCAGACCATCTCACGCTTCATGGAGGTGAGTGTGTTAATGCAGGATGCATCAACAAACACAGACACTCACAATTAAAGAAAAACAAATAAAATGAAAGAAAAAAGAAAGCAGATCATGTTGTGATGTTTTCACGTGACCAATTTAATCTGTGAATGCTGACATGTGACGTTATATTACTGTGTAACTATCCTTGTTTTCAGGGAGTTTGCAAATGCGTTCTTCAAGTAACTGTTATCTAATATCTTCAATGTAGGTCACAATGCAAACAAAAGCCAGTGGGGAAATAGGTTAAATGCCACTTTCCCAAATGGGTCATCGCATTAGAAACTCTCCCAGTATCTTCTATTGTTTTTAATGTACTTTAAAATGCATTTGGCTCCCAGCTCAGCTATTAAAAGTCTTGAAATCAAATGTTCTTTTTCCCTCTCTCCCTCCTCCAATTGAATTATTGCCATTCTGAAAGTGTCACTGCTTCCTGTCTCTGCGCAGTGGGTCAGTATGCCAGAGCTGTGCTACAGCGCTAAACAAGCCCCCTGCCAAATGTTAATTAATGTTCATGCCTCAGTGAATGGGCCATCTTGATTGAGATGCCCGTAATGTAATCATCAAGGCTCAGTGCTGAATGTTAATGAATGGCCTTGTGATGTACATCTGATAAATAATGATCAGAGTAGTTGAATGAGCAATCATATTTTCCGTAGACCGGTGAGTGTGACTGATGATTGTCATGTGGGTTTAAATTGACATCATGACCTTTATCTGGCCTCAGTCTCCTCCTCCCTGTAAACAACCCACTGACCCACTGACTCTGTGTCACTCATTAAGGAGATCATGTAAAGTGTTTGAACCGACTTTCCTCACATGAAAAACTGTGTCAAGGCTTCGTGCAACCATAAAAGTCTGTCATGCCTGTAGCATTAGACGTGCTCACACTGTGTTTTCAGTATGCTTTCTGAACTCATCGGCTGCTCGCGCAGCGTGAGGGGATGAGGTGTAAGTCAGCTTATGTCGGCCACGTTTAGTATGTGAGAGACTAATCTGCAGGAGGTCTCAACAAGTCAGCTGAACAGCTGTGGAGTCATCCAGGGTGTAGAGTTCATTGTTGTTATCTGCTCCTCAACAATATTTGTGAGGAAAACGTGTGATTCTGTGAGCAGGAATTTTTATGATTTGAGTTTGAGAGTTGATTAGTTTGTTTGGAGCTGTGAAGAGTGATTAGCCTGAGTATTTATAATGAGAATCTTAAGCTTTTTACATGATGTTTTTAAATAATAAATAGATTCTCTAATTCAGACTAACTTATCCAAGGAACAATGTTATTATATGTATGTTTCTGTTTTTCATCGTTATTTAATGCTGTAATAACCACATAACAACTCATCCAAATCATCTTCGCTCCATGTTGGACTCTCAGAGTAAAACATGTTATGAACTTGCTCTCTCTTCCTCTCAGTGTGTGAACTTGGACAAGCTGGAGCCAGTGGCAAATGAGGAGCGACTGGTCAACAAGTCCATGGGTCTGCTGGACAACCAGAAGTTCTGGGCTGGAATCGTGTTTCCTGACATCGCCCGCGACAACAGCACCGAACTGCCCCCCAACGTCAACTATAAGATCCGCATGGACATCGATAATGTGGAGAGGACAAACAAGATTAAAGATGGGTAAGAAGCTGCGTCCTACTGTTGTTTAATCTCCGAGTATTTTGTGATTTTTTTTTTCCTGATTTTTACGTCCATACTGATGTTCATTTTGCATTGCAGCTACTGGGACCCTGGTCCCAGGGCAGACCCCTTTGAGGACCTTCGGTACATCTGGGGTGGATTTTCTTACCTGCAGGACGTCATCGAGCACGGAATCATCAGAGCCGTCACCGGCAGCAAGGAGAAGACAGGAGTCTACATTCAGCAGATGCCTTACCCGTGCTACGTGGATGACATGTGAGTGAAGAGACTCATCACACCTTTCACTGCACAGTTACTTTAAGGGGCACTTAACCAATGTTCAAATTTTTATCCCAGTTTCCTGCGGGTGATGAGTCGGTCCATGCCTCTCTTCATGACCCTCGCGTGGATGTACTCAGTAGCCATCATCATCAAGGGTGTTGTTTATGAGAAGGAGGCGCGGCTAAAGGAGACCATGAGGATCATGGGACTGAACAACGGCATCCTGTGGCTCAGCTGGTTCATCAGCAGTTTAATCCCACTGCTGATCAGCGCCGGCTTATTAGTGATGTTACTGAAGGTTGGTGTTTCCACAGCAGACACATGCAAGTGCAAACACTTCACGTCATTGTGCAGGAATTTCAGCAAATTGTAGAAAACAAGTGAACATAGCCACATTGGTCATGTTGCTGATGTTTATCCTGATGTTTTACTTGATAGTCACTCTGTTTTCCAGAATCTCAGCACTTCATTGTCTAGAAATGTAGGAAATTAATGATATCATGATGCTGTAACCAGTAAAATATTCAATTGTCTTTCTCTGTTTTTCCCTTTTCTTCTCAGATGGGCAACCTGCTGCCTTACAGTGACTCAGGAGTAGTGTTTCTTTTTCTGGGATCCTTCGGCGTGGTGACCATCATGCAGTGTTTCCTCATCAGCACCCTGTTCTCTCGTGCCAATTTGGCGGCTGCCTGCGGTGGCATCATTTACTTCACCCTCTACCTGCCCTATGTGCTGTGTGTTGCCTGGCAAGACTACGTGGGCTTCGGAGCAAAAGTTGTAGTGGTGTGTAGAGGAATTTAAGTAACATTCATACATGATTAGGGGTGGAACCTAATGTCAGATAGAGATAGAAAAATGTAACAAGTATTCTTACAAATGTTTGTGTCCAAATAAATCAAGTGCATGCCCAAAAGTTTGTATACATTCTGCGTCCAGAGTTATTTTGTTCTTTTAGCTAACCTCTGGCCTCTCGCTTCCTCTTTCAGAGTCTTTTGTCTCCTGTGGCTTTTGGTTTTGGTTGTGAGTACTTTGCCCTCTTTGAGGAGCAAGGAGTGGGCATCCAATGGTCAAACTTGCTGGCCAGCCCTCTAGAGGAAGACAGCTACAACCTGACCACCTCCATCTGCCTCATGCTGTTTGACGCTGTGCTCTACGGAGTAATGACCTGGTACATCGAGGCTGTGTTCCCTGGTAAGTCGTAGAGAAAGTTCAAAGTGATATTTTTAGTTCATTGATTTTAGTTAAATCAATGATGTGCAGTTAATTAGTCCAGATGATTATGAGTTAAATTAGGTGTTTTTTGGTGGTAAGTTCTCACAAGACAACATTCACTCTTCTCCAGGTCAGTATGGGATCCCCAGGCCTTGGTATTTCCCTTTCACAAGAACATACTGGTGTGGAGAGAAAGAGAACAAAAACCTCTCCACCCCTTTGTCGAAGAAGGGAAACGCTGAAGGTACGTATCCTAATTATTGTTCCTGCAAATGTTTGTTTCATGTTTTATCTCTGATTAGGAGAGCATTTTCAGATATAAAACCATTGTAGATAGTTCAGACTAATTATGCCTCCATTTATGTGTCCTCAACTCTTTTTTTTAAGTTATTGCTAAAATACTGTTTTTCTTGTCTGTGTGATCACAGCTGTGTGTATTGAGGAAGAGCCGGGCCACATCGAACCGGGTGTTTACATCGAGAATCTGGTGAAGGTGTACAGCCATGGAAACAAGCTGGCTGTGGACGGACTCTCTCTGAGGTTCTATAGTGGACAGATAACGTCCTTCCTCGGTCACAATGGTGCTGGCAAGACCACAACCATGTAAGATGATACACATGTCTGAAATAGTCCTCAATCAAAAATCTACTGGATGAGACAGCGTTTGACAGTGACTGTTGTGTCCCTTCCTGTTTTTCTCATAGGTCAATCCTGACGGGCTTGTTCCCACCCACCTCTGGCACCGCCTACATCCTCGGCAAAGACATCCGCACTGAACTGAGCACCATCCGTCAGAATCTGGGCGTCTGTCCGCAGCACAATGTACTGTTCAGCATGTACGTATAAAGTCATGTTCTCAGTAAGATCTTGCTAGCAAGAACTGACTTCTGCGCACATTTAGAGCCTCCTGTGTTTTAGTAACTGTGTTTGGTTGTAATCCAGGCTGACAGTGGAGGAACACATCTGGTTCTACGCCCGTCTGAAGGGCCTGCCGGAGGAGAAGGTGAAGGCTGAGATGGAGCAAATTGTGAATGATGTGGGACTGCCTCACAAACGACAGTCACGCACCAGCACACTGTCTGGTCAGTTTGATTACCTAATTCTTTTTTAAAATGATCTTAATGTATGTTTTACGTAAAAGGAGCCTTTCTGACTTCTTATTTGTGGGGTTTTTGTAGGAGGGATGCAGAGGAAGCTGTCGGTAGCGCTTGCTTTTGTTGGAGGCTCAAAGGTTGTGATCCTGGATGAACCAACAGCTGGGGTCGATCCCTATGCACGCAGGGGCATCTGGGACCTGCTGCTCAAATACAGACAAGGTGAATACAGCTGATAGATGGTTTGTAGTTAACCATTAAGTTATTAATCCATTCAAATTTTTGATATATTTAATTCTGTAGTTTCTAAGCTGAACATATTTGTTCTCACATCAGGCCGCACAATCATTCTGTCCACTCACCACATGGATGAGGCTGACATTCTGGGTGATCGCATCGCCATCATTTCCCATGGCAAGCTGTGCTGCGTCGGCTCCTCGCTCTTTCTGAAGACACATTTGGGTACGGGATACTACCTGACGCTGGTGAAGAGAGACTACGACCTGACGCTTCAGTCCTGCAGGAACTCTGCCAGCACCGTCTCCTACAGCAAGAAGACAGAGAAGGTAAAAGCAACGTCAAATACTTTGTTTCAGCGAGGGCAGAGATAGTATTTAGAGAGGAAGGAGATGTTTTATTCAGTCTGTCTTTACGTAACTGTACTCTTTGTCTTTGGTTCAGGAGGACAGCGTCTCAGAGAGCAGTTCAGATGCTGGTCTGGGCAGCGAACCAGAGAGTGAAACCACAACCATTGGTAAGAATCGGCTCTCTGTTGCCTATTTTAAAGATGAACAAGTTCATTCATGTAAAATTAACCAACTTTTCTCCCTTTATGTTTCCTCCCGTCAGATGTGTCACTCATCTCTAACGTCATCTTCAAGCATGTCCCCGAGGCTCGCCTGGTTGAGGACCTTGGACATGAACTCACCTACGTTTTGCCCTATCAGTCTGCAAAGGACGGAGCTTTCGTAGAGCTCTTCCACGAGCTGGATGACCGACTCACTGACCTGGGAATATCCAGCTACGGAATATCCGACACCACCCTGGAGGAGGTGAGGAGCAGAAAAGAGCTAACACAGCTTTATGTCACGTCTTTCTATTTTCTGTTTGAGATCTTGTTGTAGTGCTTCTGGCCACGTTAAGTTGAGCCTCTTTTTGTTTTTTTAAACTCTGCTCATCCTGATTGTTTTTTAAGAATCTGTGAAGTCTTTGTCAAAAACCTAAACTCTAGTAATCGTTGGGTGGTATTGGTCGGTTTTAACATATTTTAAACTCACATTAAATGTAAAGTACAGCCCTACCTCAGCCATCGGGCCTGGTCACATGCAGAAGAAGACATAGGCACACAAACACACATAAATGTACTCAGCCCTCTGTCTCAATTTCTTTCTCTCACACACACACCTATTCACTTGAACCACCTCTAATTTTAGCTGCTTGTGTTGCTGCCAGCTTTTCACTCTGGAGGTGTGACACCTGTGTTACACACACGCAGATGTGCCGTCATTAAGAACTTAATCTACTGTAACTTTGTACACAAGCTCACATCACAGCAGAGCAAAAAAGACAATACCACAGGCACGCGCGCCATCTCAGACACACAGAAACTATAGCTGGAGCAGTCTGATGCAAACAGACAGCTCAGTGGCCATTAATAATTGCAGCTTTCACTCTGACACATGAAAGGTTCAAGCGAGTTTGATCTTTTAACTCGCGGGTGTTTTGGCACATTAAAGTGCTGTTCTGCGGTCTCTGAAAAGCATCACTTCTATTCTGACTGTCAAGAAAATAGGAGTCTAGCGTGGCATTGCATGAAAAGCTCTTCATATAATTTAAACAATGACAATTTGTTGGACCGATCAATGACTGATGTGGGGAAACAACATGCAAACGAACTGTAAAGTGTTTTGTAGCTGCCTATTTAATAGTGAGGCTGAGATTCTGTGGTGCTATATGCGACATTTTAGCACCAGCTACAGCCCAGTTCCTCTCAATACATTATACGTCTGGCCCACAAGAGTAATCATGTCAGTTTTAAAATCATTTGAATCATAATAGATGGGTCACAGTATAGAGTACAGTGTTTATACTGTGCAGGTCCCATACGGTCTAGCAGTTAGGACTTTAAGCGTCCTAGATTCAACTCCCAGTACAGGACCAGTTTTATTTCTTTCAGTCAACATTTGTTCTTGTACTCAGCAGTGGCACAGTTTAGACATAAACCTACTTTGTCACTTAACTTCCAGTGGAGCTTAGGTTTTTCTTATTACTCATACCTTACTGAGAAGAACAGCAAACAGAACAGAACAGAAAAGGGTCAACGCGCGTCTCTTCTCACCTTTTGGTCATTTATTCCAGTTTTCAAAGTTCACACAAGATCCATTACGGCGGCAGGTACAAACACAGCGATCCTCCTCTTTCTGCCGACCTAAATCCCAAAGCCTGCCTGGTAATTAAAGGCACTTAACAACCAATTAACAGTGATGAGCTAAATTAGCAGGATATTGTCTCCTTTGACTAGGCTACTGCATTATCAGTGTATTGAAACGGCGATGAACAAACCTCAGTGGCCCGTGTTTGCATGTAGGCAAATGACGGATTAATTACTATTAAAACATCAGCATCCTAATGAGCTTGGAAACAATTAGAGAGGTCGTTAGCATGTGGAGAACGGCTGAGAGAGGAAGAAGAAGAAGGGGGGAGTGAGCGCAAAACAAGAGAGAAATCTTCATTGGGAAGCAATACTGATTAAATGGACGTACGGTCGCACTCATCGCCCAATATCCATGGACCTATTAAATACACGACATCACCATTTGTCTTTTCAAGCTACTTTTCCTCCTGCCATTATCTTTTCCCCCTCTTCTGCGGCTCTCCCAACTCTCTGCCTTCGTTTCGCCTCTCATAAAAAGCCTTTTTCTTGCTCTTCCATTCCTTTCTCCACTTTCTGCTTTTTCACTCCCATTTTTTCCTTCCCTCCTTCATGCTTGGGGGGCACAGTCCTGTGAAGGAATTTAATATGCAACTTTTATATGAGAAACCAATCGCATACGTCTGGGTCTATTGGGCTCGCAATCTATCGGCCCGGACGGCTAATGCAATAGAGAGAGCCGGGGCTATTTATCACACGGGGAGCTATCTTTTCCTCTCCCCTCTCTCTCTCTCTTCCACTCTGCCCTCGCTCTCTCTGTCTTTATTCAAGCCCAGATTCCTGGCTGCCACTAAATCAGGCCAACTATGAGCTATGGCTGCCCAGAGGGCATCTCCTCTTTTATAGGGGGATTTGGATTTTGTATCTACTGGTTCCTCAGTGGTCGTTGAGACTGTGCTAACGGAAGCTATAAACATTCAACAAACAAAGGCAACAACTTAAACGTCCCTCCGTCCCCACTGTAATGTTCATGAACGTGTGGAGATATATGGAACTCAGAGGATGCATGAACCTGATGAATGAGATACTGTGGCATTTGCAATGATGCTGCACAGATTTGTTTATGTGCTATGGCAGAAACACATACAAAAGACTGCATGTGCACAGATTTGAGTTCACACATAAAACCGTTGTAGTAATACTCTACAGAATAACTCACCCAGTGTTACTGATACTAATCACATAGCAGCAGCACAACTTCAAAAGTTTCCTGCTGAAAAACAAAAGCGACAGCGTGCAGAGGACACTGCCCACCTGCAGCAATTAAAATGCCTCCGAAAACCAAATTCATTTCAACAAATTAGCCACATTACTGGCCACTGTGTAATCGCTGATGGCAATTAATAAGAAATTAGTCACAATCAGCCCTATATTAACATCTCACCCAGGGGCCGCGGCTGGAAATTAATAACCGGAGATTCATCTCTCTTACTGCCTGCCTGGCTCTCCTTCTCTTTCACACACACACACACACACACACACACACACATACACACACACCTATGCACACCTATACTGTTCATGAATCTCCTCTAAGACACTGATTTTTTCTATGTGGATCGTCTCGTATGATCCGCAATCTGCTCAGGTCAGCTAGCCAGCTTCCTCTTTACCAGGGTGTGAAAACCCCCTGAAAGACAAGTGTGTGTGTGTGTGTGTGTGTGAGTGTGTGTGTGTGCGTGTGTGTGTGTGAGAGTGTGTGCGTGTGTGTGTGTGTGTGTGTTTTCTCGCCAATACATCTGCA
>MDSQ01000394.1_pt1 | contig 10806 bp, 8 predicted proteins | sample 1008251 | NCBI WGS metagenome assembly MDSQ01 (sample SAMN05526597, study PRJNA338239) | gut metagenome | isolation source: Hindgut content | host: Naso unicornis | place: Saudi Arabia: Red Sea | collected 2016-05
AGGTTCGTTGAATCGAAAGAATGGTTCATTTCACAATATTTGTAAGCACAGTGAATGTGGAGGAAAATTCGAAACACCTCCCCTTCATCACAGAGACGTGTAACCTTGGTGAGTCAATTTACAATTTATTGAACACACTGACTACTAGACTTTATGCCAAATACTCTTATTGGTTACCTGAATTACCTAATGGTACTTTTAAGTGTGACCATTGTGAACAATGTGATATAGTAGTTAAGTCTAAAGACTTTGCTCATCCAGTTACTAAACAACCCTACACCTCAAAATATTTCATTAACTGTAAAATGACACATGCTGCTCATGTACTTTCTTGCTCTCTCTGCGATGCTTTTTATGTGGGACGTATGAAACAACTGGCAGTTATGATTATGCTATGGTTAAACATTTTAAGGATACCCACAGTCATGACTCTGTTTCTTTTACAGCCACAGGTACAGATCGTGTACCTTTGACTTCAAGAGCAGGAGAAAGACAGAGTGCACAAAATCAAAAAGAGACCTGCTGGATCCATAAGTTAAGGTTATGTCATTTCCTGTTTTGAACAAAACTTTTGATTTTGTTTCTTTCATATAAATCAATGCTAGTTATCTTCTCTGTTTACATGTAGATGGCATGTTTTTTTGTTTTCTGTACTTTCTGTATTTTTTTTTCCATTTTGCATTTTGAGAAATGCACTCAGAGAAAAAAAAAAAGCCAAAATTTCATGAAAAAATTCTAAACTTTGAAAATAAAGTCGAAATTAGGAAGAGTTTTAATTAATGAGCTTCAAGAAAAAAATTTGGGAAAAAAAGTCAAAATAAGTCGATTTTCGGTGCCTCTGTCAGCGCGCAGTCAGACAAAAGAGCAAAAACTGGATTTTTTAGCTACAACAAGCTTGTTGTTTTTTTCATCCGCCTTAAGCTTACATGGTCTTAAAGGCTGTAAAAAACAACTGCTACTTTGAAGGGTAAGCTGCAGTCAACACTACGGATGGGAATTGATAAGATTTTATTGACGTAGGTCAACACAGGTCCTCAGTATCCACATTGCAACTGTTTAATTGTCACCACTGTTTATCAGTGAGCTTGCTGTAGGCTGTCTGCAAGCTGTACTGCCCTTGCAGTTGAGTTCTGCCTTTTTTATGTCAGCATCACATGCCTGGGCACTGCTAAGAGGAATTGATAAGCTTGGAGGCATATGATACAGATTCTGATTCCAATATGTTACCTGCTCTCAACTGGAACCGGTTCCTCATTCCCATCTCTTGTCAACAGCAATTATACGTACATCTACACAGAGGTGCATATGCAATGTCTGAATTTTGAGGCGAAATGACACACTTACCAACTTTTGGGGTGTAATGGAAAAGTAATATAATGAGTAAAGTAATATATTGCTTTGGTAATAGTAATGACTAGTGATATTAATTTGAAAAAAGTAACAGGTAATCAGTAATATCATACATTTTTTGAGGCAATGACCGAACACTGGTTTCTACCTATGTGATCAATCAGTCAGGCACTGCCAGCTCTGGACGAGCTGCGCCTGCAAAAGACTGAAATGACACTCACCTACCCCTATTCCCTTCGTTTTTTCAAAGTAATGATGCCGATCATTGATCAGCAAAGACATTATAGAAGAGTTAGATTGGCTGGCCATTAGTATGTGCGCTCCTTATACTCAAAAGACATGTGTCGGATATTTTGAATTTACCGCCAGTCACCGAGGGAAGGTTTGTTTTCACTCAAACGGGTGTGGCTAGGAAGCGTTGCTCTCAGAAGAAAAAAAACACAGAAGCTTGAAAGTGGTGACCGCATTCGTGCAAAAATTGAAAATAGCTGGTAATTTACAAATGCAAGGATGGTTTGATGCTTTCATCTGCGTGCAATTCACACAGGATATGTGGTATCGCAAGACACAATTCAACAGTTGATTAAGCTGTTTGATCCTGAGGGTGTGGAGCTCAGGCGCACACAGCATTCGGAGATGCAGACATTACTACAACAAAGATCCAACCTGCTGTGTTAATGGATTCGCACAATAAGGTGAAGCCATACTGGAAAGAATTTCTGTGTTACTAAAGCTGATTCTGAAGTACAATTTCACCAATTAATTTAGGCTACACAAGGGTTTTGAGACAATCACACTTGCAATTTGATAGCCCAGTCTCGAGATCTTCCTCATTTCAACTTTATTCTCAAAATTTCAACTTTTTTCTTGAAGTGCATGAATTAAAAAAATCTTCCTCAATGGGACTTTATCGTCAAATTTTGAGTTTGTTCTTAAAATTTTGACTCTCTACTCTTAGTGCAGGATAAAAAAAAATCTTCTTCCTTAGAATTTTTTTTTCCTTATCAATGACCCTAATACTCTTTGGTAACGTGCACTGCTACAGGGTGCACGTCAAGACATGGGTAAAAGAATTGAGATCACCTTCATTACCTTTGATAAAAATGTGTTTTTAATGAAAGTCAATCTGCCAAAGTTTGGTCAAAAAGGATTCACCTGTGTATGTGTTTTTATCACAGTATAGACAGTTTTTTAAAATTCCTTAGAAATAGAAACTTCAATAACAAACTACCCATCTCGAGGCCTACTTAATATAAAGGCTGATGATCATAGCCAAATGACTGCAGAAAATAAAATTCAAATGACCAAAAAATGTTCAAGGAGGGTTGTTGAAACATTTACCTAGTTAAACAGCTTCATGTGCCTGTTTCCCCTAGTATGCATAAAGTCTGAGCTCCAGTGGTGAGGGGCTGTTGTGGCGCTTGGTAACAATAAAACCTATCGAGGTCAGAAAATATATCGAGTTATGTCCAAATTATTACAATAAGTCAAAATATATTGATTATTGACACAGGGCCAACAGCTCCTTTTAAAAGAAACTATTTATAAAATAAAAGGTTCTGGCATTGACACATGGATGGTCCATTTATTCTAAACATCATAAAGAAAGCTAGGGAAATGCATTAAATAGAGCTCCAGGGGCAGGAGTGGATGAACCATGAGATAAAACTGGTTAAACAGTAGGCTAACCACTTGTATGGGTCGGTCAAGTGAATGCCCCGGAAAAAAAAAGGAACAATCACTTCTTTGGTCGGGGGCTTTAGGAGTCGTCACAGCAGATCAGGCACTGAATTCTGCAGAAAATAAATTGCACTTGCTGAAGTGATGCAAAGCAGATGAAAATCAAGGGGACCTTTACCACAAAGGTGAGATGACTTACTGGCCATTCTCTTGGCAATAGTTATATTGTGGAGATTTTCTATCCCTTTCTCTACAATTGCTGTGCTTGAATAATGTAGTTTTTCCATCATTAAATCATTATTCTCACAGAACACTTTTCCAAAGACATGAATCTGGAATACAGGAAATACATATACTGTCAATCCCCTGAGAGGAAGGTCACCAAACGGGAACATCACTTCACTCACGGTGCAAATATGCCTATTTCTTACAACATTATTTTTTAAACAGCGAGAACAACTCAAATCTATGGTGAAGAACAACACCATCAATAACTACTACCTCGGTAAGATCTAGAATGATTTAAACATGTAGTATTTGCACAAACAACAAGTTCCCAAAGCATGCTGGGAAGCTCCTCCCGCCGACCCCCAGTATGCTACGATAATATACATAAACCACTGTCCTGTACTTCCTCTCTAAGTTTGTCTATTCCTGCCTTCAGTATGTTCTTCTTGTAGTTGTATAGATTCAAGTAAATTAAAGATGATAGCTACATCAGCATCGAACGCAAATGACTGTGTCTGGGGGACTATGAGAGTGATGTTATACCTATGCATGTAGATGCCACGGCACCGAATGAGATTAAATGAGTAGTCTGAAGTTAGCACTGTAGTGTAGCAGAGACTGTTGTGTTAACTTGCTAGCTTACTGTCTTTTGGACGATAGTAGCATGGTTTGCTAATCAAGAAATAGATAGAGTTAACATTAGTAGGCTAAATGTTACTTTCACCTTAAACTCATCAGGGAAATTTTGAAAGATTAAGTCAATTCAGCAGGTGTTACCCCACCTGTCCTGTGTCATACATTTTTATTGACATCTGGTTAGCTAATGTTTGCCCTGCTTCTGCAATAGTCAAGGAAAATGCTACTCCTTTTCAATTCCCTTTATAATTAGGCTAATAATTGGAAGCCTTTGGCTTATTGTGTTAGTTTATATGGTCTGAAGCGTGATATGGTGTTAAAGCTTACATCATTAATGTTAATACTGCATATCTGATCTTTCCCATATCTTTTGTTGTATTATAATTACATTATATGTATTAATAACTGGAACGGTTTGGGATCAGGGGTATAGTATTGCACGGGGTGAAAAGTTATTTAACAGACTGGAGGCAATTTGTGAAGTTGGGAGAGTATTCATTATCATGCTAGCACATTGCCTGTGATGTCCAATCAGTGTTAAGTCCAAAAGTGTTTATTCTACATATCAACGGTATTTGCAAGGTGTCTAAATTGCTACAATTAATTTTATATGCAGATGACACAAATATTTATTTTTTCTGTGGGGAATTTAAGGGAGCTAATGGAGATGATTAATTCAGAAATGTGCAAATTAAAAAGCTGGTTTGATAGAAACAAATTCTAGCTAAACTTAAGTAAAACAAAATTCATGTTATTTGGTAATTGTAAAAGGAGCACTCATGTACAGATACAGGTAGATGGTGCGGATATTGAAAGAGTTCATGAAAATAGGTTTCTTGGTGTGATAATAGATGATCAAATAAACTGGAAATCTCATATAAAATGTGTACAAAATAAACTGTCAAGAAGCATTTCAGTACTGAGTAAGGCAAAACACATTCTGGAGCACAAATCACTCCACATTCTCTGCTGTTCACTGGTCTTACCATATTTACATTAGTGTGCAGAGGTTTGGGGCAATACTCATAAATGTATACTACAATCACTATATTTGCAAAACAAGAGCCATAAGGATAATTCATAATACTGGTTACAGAGATCATTCAAACTCACTATTCTTAGAATCCAAAACATTAAAATATACAGATGTGGTTTGTTTTCCTGTCAGCTTCCATCCTTCAGACTCCCTCTGCACCCGCAGGGTCCAACCCCGCCCTCTTCTCTGCGAGTCATCCAGAAGGCGTGCGGACTGAGCAGCCTGCAGACATGCTCATGACAGGTGAGGAGAATGAGGATAAAGCTGCAGCTACACTTGATTTTATTATTCTTAAAAACATTGTTATCTTTGCTCCTCTTTCGGCAGACCTGCACACAAGAGCTGTGGCTTGATCTGTGAACGTTTAGTGCAGGGAATTAAAATCGCCAAAAAATCCACACAAGCTGAGGGTCAATGGGTCTGTTGTTTACCAGGTCTACTAAAATCTGTTGCTTGTAAGTGAGTACATACTTGTCTGCGTTTGATGGTCTGACCTGTACGTGTGGATTTTTACCTTAACTGCTCTGCATGGTTGGATCTGAAATTCAGCATTTCACACACACAAGAAAAGTCAACAAATGATGACTCTTTGACCCGTTAATCGGGGGTGGCGCCTTAGCACTGGGCCACTGAACTGCAGGCCTGTCTGCAGAGTCACAGTCTACAGAACTCTCCATAAAGACAGACATGGAGCTTGGATCAACAGTTAGAGCAGTGAGGAGTAACCGGGTGGTGATTGGTGATGAAATCCATCCTGCTGTGATCACAATAAAGGATGGAAAAGTCGATGAACTACTCTCACATTGGGACTTTTCTGAGGATTCTTGTGAGGTAGGTGAACTCTCATTGTGCTCTTCCTGGTGGTAGGAAAATAGACACATGGAGAGAAACAGGTGCTTTTCAAACCACCTGTACTATTTTCATCTTCAGTTATATCATTTGCTCATTAGCAAAGCTGCTGTCCTGTTTGTAACCTGGCTGTGATGACAGGTGCTGGATGTGGGTGACGCTGTGGTGATGCCAGGCATTGTCGACTGCCACGTACATGTGAATGAACCAGGCCGCACCTCTTGGGAGGGTTTCTGGACCGCCACCAGGGCCGCTGCAGCTGGAGGAGTGACAACCATTGTGGACATGCCCCTGTAAGTGTGAGACTCCCTCTCCCAAAACCATAAGTAAGCTACACAGTGTCACTGGTGGAAGGTCGCAGGATAAACAACTCAAAAAATAACATTTTTTTGAAGTTCTCCTTGGGCAAAGATCACATGGGGAGAGGTCCAGGTTATTAGGGCTGGTAAAATAAAAATACTGCATACTGTGGATCTGAGAGTCACATCTTTTATTCTTTGCCAGTTGATGGTCTCATATTACAGGATATGGAATTGGTTTCACCGATGTATTGTTTTGAACAAGGGCTCTAGTTTATTTAAAATGTACCTTGTCAAGTACAATTCGCAATATCCTATTACAAAGTAAAAAGTAAAATTTTGCCTTAGTTCCAAAGTTAAATGAGGTCAATTAAAGCAATAAAACCTTCTGTGTGTGACTGAGAGAGTTGATTTCTCCTGTTCTCAAAGTCGTGCCCATTGTTCCTACATGTACCAAAATATGGCCGAGGATTGTCTGAGGGCCACTGAGCAAGACAACAGCAAATAGTTTTGTTCTTGAGTAGGAGCGCCCACTGGCTTCCCAAGTTGAAATAGCAAAATAGCCCATAGTTCAGTAATCCTTAATTAGCGGCTTTCAGCAACATCTAAGCCACCAAAGTGTCCCATGCGGCCTGCAGAACAGTTTTTTCTTAACACCAGTGGCATCACTGGTGTCAGTAAACAGACTTTTTCAGCCGGAAAACTTAACTTGCTCTATTAATATCACACTAAGAATATTATAGATTTATCATCGACACTGACTGGACATTCACATGAAATGTGCTGAATTTTGCCTTTAAATTTGCACAGCTGAGTAAAAAGTACCGTTTGGGCTGAGTGCACCATGCAGATAAAACTGTATAATACTTGCAGTAAGTTTCCTTAATAACGAGGATCTTGTACATAGATCAGTCTTGTTGAGTTTCCTTTGAAAATACACATTCCTTAATCAAGAGTTAGCACTAAGTATGTCAAATTATGATACATGATGCACCTTTTTAAAACTGAGTTGTTGAAAGTATATTAGCATTTTATGTCATTAATGTATTTAAATCAAGCCACATTACTAAGCTACAAATGTTCATCAGGTTTATGAGCTAATGTTGCTGTTTTTCTTGCTTTAATTCTTGAGCCTTTAGCTTTGCTGGTAAGCTAGCAGAGTACATAAAACCTGACATGCTACAATACATTAAGTTAATAATGAAAAACAAATGGCAGAATTTCTCCAAAAAACACAGTATTGTTTGATGATCCTAGCCCATGAAGAAGATCATCTATACTACAAGATGCTTTTGGGAAGTGTGGCCAATGATGATAACATTTTGGAGAAAATTTCATTTTAAGCTAACAGCATTTCTTTTGTTTTGCTATTTAAAACAGAAATAGCATCCCTCCAACAACCACCCTTGGTCATTTCCATGAGAAGCTGCAGGAGGCAAAAGGAAAGAGTTTTGTTGATACGGCCTTCTGGGGAGGTGTGATTCCTGGCAATCAGGTAAAGTTGTTCAGCTTGGAGCAAATAAACACATTCTCAGCCTGAAGGAATTATGACCGAAGCAAACACAAATAGCAAATATCTCCTTATAGCAAGAACTTCGGCCCATGATCCAGGCTGGAGTGGCTGGCTTCAAGTGTTTCCTTATCCACAGTGGGGTGGAGGAATTCCCTCATGTGACTGACTGTGATCTGCACACCGCCATGAAGCAGCTGCAGGGCACAGGAAGTGTCCTGCTGGTAACTCAACGACTGCTGCACCTTCCATAACATGCCCATATAAAGTAAAGTAATTAAAACACCTGCTGCTTCATCTCCTGTAGCTTCATGCAGAGAGGGATGTTCAGCAAACAGAGGAGAATGGTGGTAATAATTTTTCTACAAGAAACAATCAAGTCCACATCTGTGGCATACCCTATTTATTCTGTTAGTTGGGCATTATGGACAATATAATAGAATGTTTTTGACCTAGTACTTCAACTCTATTCAATAATAAATGCCGATATATTTAAATCTTTCCACATAGATCCAACTCAGTACTCCACCTTCCTGCAGTCCAGGCCAGATGTCATGGAGATAGAGGCCATTCGCACTGTCACAGAACTCTGCCTCCAGTACCAGTAAGACCATCAGTGTGGTAACAGACAGCCGTGATATCACACTGGATAAATCTGGACAGGAAAAATTAGCATTGTAGCATTTGAAGCATTGATGCCACGGTCAGTTATCTCTCTCTGCTTCAGGGTGCGGTGCCATATAGTTCACTTGTCCTCCGCAAAGCCACTTAAACTAATCCAGGAAGCCCGGCGAGCTGGAGCCCCCTTGACAGTGGAGACCACCCATCATTACCTCAGCCTGTGTGCAGAGAACATCCCTGCAGGAGCAACGCAGTTCAAGTGCTGCCCCCCCATCAGAGGAGCAGTTAACCAGGTAAATGCTCATTAGGATGCACACAAGCTAAAACTGAGCTGCTCCACCTTTATTACTCTCTGTTGGCTAGTAGATAAATGACTTGTCCCCACAGGAGCAGTTATGGTCGGCACTGAAATCCAGGCAGATTGACATGGTGGTGTCTGATCATTCCCCCTGCACCCCCGACCTGAAGAAACTAGACAGTGGAGACTTCACTCAGGCTTGGGGAGGAATCTCTTCTCTACAATTTGGTAACAAGAGACTAGTGACAATGATCTAAATTAAAATCAAAGCACAACTGCTAAAGCAAAACTCAAAGCAACATTATGTTAAACTGTTGTGTTCTAATAGTTTGGGACTACCTCTCCAGATTTGCACCTTTCCCCGTTCCCATCGGCTGGAAATCCCAGAGTGCATTGTTAAAACTATGGTTACTGAGTGGAAGTGTCGCAGCAGTGCAGCATTCATGTTTTACCACAGAGAAAATAAATACAAGCGGCCAAATAATGTTTAAAAATGCTAGTTCAGCTGCCATTAAGTTGCAGCCATGCAGCAGATTCAGCTCAGGACAAACATTGTGAAGTTTACTTATGGCCTGTTTAACTGATTTACGGTCAGTCCATTATAACTGCAAATGATAACCATACTGTTTATTTTATTTAAATATTTATATTTTAGCTTAAACAAACCCTTGGAAGTACATAATCTACAAGACATTTTCATGCTCTGTTTCAATATTTAAAGTCATTGATTCATTGTCCCATTTTCAGTAAACTGGTAATCAGCGGCTTGACCTAATTAACTGAATGATGACTGAGTGATGACTTAATATCAGGTGACATGACACACTAATACTGCAAACTGTAAAGGCTTTTTTAACAACAACAACAACAACAACAAATAAATAATATCTGAGGGTGATTCTATAATTTTGGGAATTTTGTAGGACTTTTGGCGGTGATTCTCCAGCATCACTGCAAATTTTCCATGGCTGTGGTCAAAGTCATGACAGTTTTCACATTATTCATTTTCTGTAAAACAGACAATTCCATTGCTGTTCAGCTGCAGGAGACACTGGTTAAAATTCACAACTTAAACCTGTGCAAAATCACAGGGAATTTATGTGCACATTCTCTTTAAATGTTCCCTTCTTCCCTCCTTCAAACCCATAATGACAGTCACTCACAGCAGGCAAAGTTCACAGGGAGGTAAACACGAGCCGAGTGCCTTAGCGGACGGACAATCATTTACTGTTCACACCATAGTTCACAAACAAACTCAAAGGTCAAAATCTGATCTGAAAGTCACCATTTGCCTCTTCACCTCATACAAATATGACAGCACTTCCTGATGTGATCGGACATTTAAGAAAGAATTAATGAATGCATGAGAAGCTAAATATGTGATGGCGTCAGCTCAGTGCTCTAACAGCCTGTGAAGTGCACCACTTCATCTTGAACGTTTTGCAGGTTTGCCTCTGTTCTGGACTTCTGCCAGTAAGAGAGGCTTCCAGCTGCCCGATGTGGTGAGACTCCTCAGCCGCAAAACAGCCCAGCTGTGCAGTCTTGACAACCAGAAGGGAAGCCTCGCCCCTGATTATGATGCGGACATGGTGATATGGGACCCAGAGAGAGAATTTGAAGTTAGTATAAGCAGTTGGTGATTTCTTCATTTTTACCAGGAGGGAGGCCCAATGAGAGCACAGTTTCTAAAGCAATATATTCTCCTAAATATTTTGTTACAGAGGTTGTTGTAACTATGACCCCATTGTTATGAGATTTTTTTGGGTCAGTGCCAATACCACTATAAGGGAGCAAGAGAATTCTAATATCTGATATATCAGCCAATATTTTACATATATAAATACTTTAACAAAGATATGTAATGGAGGCAGGATATCTTACATATTTACAAATTTAATTTCAAACATCAGTGTACTGAACAGTAAACGCTTCACTTATTAGTTATTAGATGACAGACTGCCCTCTGCTGGACAAACCTCATAATTACACCATTTTTAATCACTAGATGAAGCATTTTTTCCAGCCTTAAAAAACAGTTTTATTATCTGTGCATATCAGAGAACATAAACAGTGATACTAATATATCTGCAATAGGCCAGTATTGGCCGATAATATCGGCAAAATGATTTATCAGTTGTTCCTAACTGTTATAAAGCAATAACACATGCAGCACTGTGTCTCTATGACCCTCTTGCTCTTCTGTGACTACATGTTGCTACTTTTTGCTTTGACCATGAAATTGACATTACCATTTAGAGTATAAAGACCACAATTTCATATAAAACTGAGTATTTATACT
>MDSQ01000395.1_pt1 | contig 10801 bp, 6 predicted proteins | sample 1008251 | NCBI WGS metagenome assembly MDSQ01 (sample SAMN05526597, study PRJNA338239) | gut metagenome | isolation source: Hindgut content | host: Naso unicornis | place: Saudi Arabia: Red Sea | collected 2016-05
ACAGTCCAGTCAGTAACCTTGATTTCCTCTCTGAGCCGCTCCGTATTTACATGTTTGGAACTGATGGAAAACTCACGTGGACAAATCAGGAAAGGCCTGCATGGCTTCATTATTGAGAGACGCTGACGATGTTACTTTACATTTTGAACAGGTCGTGACTGTATCCGAAAGCATTTGGAGAGAAAGCCTCCCGGCGCCGTTTCAAACTCACTGCAGCCCTTGAATAGAAACATTTCTGTGTTCAGTCAAATGTGCCTCATGTTCTGGCTCGGCTGAATCGATCAGGTCACTCTTTGTTTTTCACTCACTGTGTGTCAACAACAAACAACAACAACAAACCACAACACACACCTGTGATTATGAATCGCCACTAAGCTGTGTGTTTTTACTGACATGAAGCCTGAACTTCTTTTTTCTTTGGGGTTCTTTCGTTCTCTTAGCTGTTTTTTTTAACATGACTTTCTGGCTTGCCCTCTGGTAACCCTGTTTTTACGTGCCACGCTATGAACTGTGGGTATTTCCCTTAAGGTCTGCAGCGATGCAGACCTGAGACGAACCCTCAGTCACTTCATGAAAACACAGATGCTGCCATCTTGAGCTGCTGAAATCTTTTGGATCACCTGATGGAGCAGCAGAATAGAAGCTCCGCCCACACAGCCGCCCAAATCAGTCACAGGTTAGGGTCAGCTGTCAATCATGCTGTCACAAAATGAACACTATCACAATTTATTGACGTGATCTTTGACTTTTGAGGTCCAACCATCTTTTTTGTTGCCTCGATTGTCAATAATCATCAGAGGTTTTAACAAATTAAAGTTTTTTCAAGCTCTGACCTGTAAAAGTCACATCGTCTTCATTTTGTTCTCTCGTCTGTCTTGATAGAAACTTAACGGAGACGTGTGGAAGCAGAGGGAAGTTCTCATCTGATTTATGTTTTATTGTTCTGATCCACAGAAACCGTCTCCAACAAGTCCTGTTCTTGGACAAAAGCTCACCAGCTGTTTCTTTAAATGTTTGGCAGTTTTGTTGTGTAATTCTTGAGCACACAGGACTCAAGAACCCATCAGTTAGCTTGTTAGTTTGTTTGTTTATGTACGTGCACAGGGAGAGCAGGAGGAAGATCACATCCTGCTCAGGGCCCCAAAAAGGCTCGGGGCCACTCCCGCATGTCCTTATGTAGAAGAACATGTAGAGCAAATATGGACACAGTTAAATGACTTTGTAAGTGTAAGTGAAGTGAAGCTCTGTGAATGAGGAAGACACTCTGTCTTCCAGGATATCAATATGACATCATGCCAAGCCAATTCTAAGCCTTCTAAGCCGTTCGATGACTCGAGCTGGACTTGAGTCCAAGTCTCCGGTCTCTAGTCAGCTGCTGTGACATGGGAGGAAATGGATTGTTGTGAAAGGCAGGAAGATGTTTGAAGGATATTCACAGAATGCTGGAAATATTTTGATAAACTGAGGAAATTAAAGATAACAGACGTCCACTTCCCTTCTTTAAAACTTGGAACGTGATGTGAAAGTTCTGCTGCCGACTTTTTGCACAGGGGGAATCTTTTTTTATGAGAAAGGCAAACCTTTGCAAAACATCCAGACAAAAGCTGATGTAATGTGTTAATCAGGAGTCTTAAAAATGTGCTTTTTTACTTTTGTTTCCATGCTGATGCTTTGATGGCAGTGAATTTCTACACATTACAATGAACAGTGTTAGCTTGTGGTGAAGCAGGAAAAACTCTGTAAAGACTGACAGGTTTGATGATTTCATGCTGTCTGATTCTTTTGCTGTTTGTTCAGGGGAAGAAGACAAACCAGCGGCCAAACAAACAACGCAAACAAAGAGTGAAGACAAACAGATTTAATTTAGTCTACATAGTGTCGAACAAACACACCCTGGGCAGTCTTTACTTTCAGTTGAAGCTGCGAGCAGAGCAATGCTTACCAACTCCTCTTAAAGGGCAGAAGCTTTTCTCTTGAGGACATTACTCGTCTGTGTCCCCACAACACATTAGTGCAGGTGAAGAGCTGAGTCTGTGGCAGTTTCTCTGAAAGCACAATGTTGAGACTTTGCAGCAGAGCTCTGGTAAGTAACAAACTTTCACTTAATTCTGTTGTTTTATCACAATGTCCAAAATGTAGCCTGCTGTAAATACAATAGCAAGGTAACATCAGTGGACAGAAATATTCATTTGTCTTTGCACAAACTTCTGTTCCTCACTCTGGAGGTTTATATGAGCATTTTGTTTAGTATTTGGTGGGTAATTATTTTACTGGTTCTCAACATGTGATGATCGTCCGAGAAGGTTGTTGTTGACAGAGAAACAGCTGAACCTCCTCTGCAGCCCTGAGTTTTTTGAACATTAAGAACTAAGTACAATGAAGGGGACGTAAAGCGTGCACACAGAATCAATCAAAAACATCAGAACAAGACTCTAAGAGTACAAGTTTAAATATTCAAAATTGTAAGGAAAAAATTAATTAGTACAATATAAATAAGTAAATAAAATTTGCTAAGATAGGACAGCATCACAAAATCCTTGGTTGGTCGCCTCCTCAAAGTCTATCTGTAGAGGTCTTCCATATTTAAACCACTTGGTTCACAGTTTAACAAAAGTATCTTTCTATAGATGCAAACAAAAAGTGATGACATAACTGACATAACATGACATAAATATAATTTACAGCAGTGATCACCAACCTTTTTAAGTCCAAGATCTGCATTTCCACCTTGGTGAAAGGCAAGATCTACCTATTGAAGCGTTGAGAGAAAAAGACAGCCCAGATTGTACTTCCAACTTCAGACCTTTTATTTAGGCCAAATGAAGTACATGAAATGCTTTGGTCCAACTTTGAAATTGACGCAACCAAGACAACATTGTAACTAGTATATCAAACAGGCCACAGCTGTCGTGCTTTAAGAACTTTACAATATATCATACCTTCAATATTAAGTTTCATCATTTAATTTCTGAAACTTCATTCAAGTTACTACATTTATCAATGGCATATCAGAAAGAATTGTAATGTGTGTGAACAAAATCCTCAGTCAGTGCAATTACTAGTGTAGTTTTATGTCCCATGCATCTTATGCAGCATCCCTCCACAATGCCATCAGAAGGTAAAATGTTACTCAAGTCAGTGTCATGGCTGTGCTTCAGACAGCCAGTCTGAGGCAGTCTGTGAGGTGTCGTTCTTGTATTTTGATTAGATTATTTTTATCTGTGAAAAGGCCATTTCAGTGAGGTAAGTGGATCCAAAATAGGCACTCACTTTTTGTGTACATGAGGTGAGAAGAGGAAACTTCTCTCTGCTGACAAGTCCCCAAAAGTCACTTTTGTCATTTTTGTGTCATTTTTCAAATCAACCATCTCCATGTCAACTTCACTTGGCAAAGAAAAGACTTTCTGGAATTTGGCTGCTACCTGTTCTATATCAATGGGCAGGAATGGGTTTGAGACAAATGCAGCAATATCTTCCATGACATCTAACTCACCAAAACGCCGACTGAACTCTGCTGCCAGTTTGTCCAGGTGGTCATAGTACTGCTCAGGGTGAAAAACACTCTTGTCTTCAATGGCCTACATCTTCTCCAGATTGGGAAAGTGTTTCAGCCTCCTGTTCTTTTGAGGTGTGGTCCAAACAGCTTGGCCTTGAACGCATTCACTGCACTTATCATGTGGGGCAGGTGTCGGTCTTTTCCCTGGAGTTCGTTGTTGAGTGCATTTAGTTTGCAGTTAGGTCTGTCAGAAGCCCTAGCCACCACCTGGCCAAGCCCAGGTTCTAGCAGCAGCTTGCCACCATCAGACCAGGCCCAGGCCCCAGGAACAGCTGGCCACCACCACCAACCAGTCAGTAAGCTGACATTACAAAATCAACGGGTGTTATCAGCTGTTTAGATATTTTCCCCAGGGAAAGCTCTCTGCTACCCTGGAGCTCAACTAACTCACTTAATTTTGCAGCTCCCAGACATTTTCCACAACCATCCTGCTGCGTCTAGTTTTATTTCATGTTGGCTCAAACGACATTAACCAACAGCAGTCGGAGGTGCTCAAACATGACTTCAAGATTCTCATTGACATGGTCCTGGGTGCTGGAAAACAAAGCAATGCCTATGTCCCGTTACTTTCTCGTTTTGGAGACATTAAGTTCAGTAGAGTCCACCAGCCTCATACCTGGGTCAAAGGTTACGTCGCTCACTAGGCCTCCCCTTTGTTGACAATTTACACGTTTTCTGGAAAAGGCATAGATTATTCGACCGTGACAGCCTGCATTTAAAAAGAGCAGGCAAACTGCCTCTGGCCAACAACATGTCACTAACACTACAATCAGTCAAAATCGATTTTCAGTCTACACCTGTTGCTGTCCAGCATGATTGACTGACCTCCTTCCGTACACACCTGGACAGTCAGATGGTCATTACTCCACTTCCTTGCACAGCTCCACAGTTTACCCCAAATACAATGTCCGCCCCCTCCTGGTTTGGAGTTTATCAACTGCAAAAACTTACCCTACCTACAGTTTTATATATTAGTACCCAGATCACTGGCAGGGAGCATATCCACTATTCATCTCGCCATTGTGTCCTCTATGACAAAGTTAGTTGGTCCTCTCTTTCTGACAGACACAAGAAACACTGGTATTTGTTTATTTTTAAGGCCCTTACTGGTAAGCACCCTTCTTATTTTTCATCCCTGCTAGAATGGCACTCTGGATCCCACTCGACTCGATCCAGTGATTAATGCCTCTGAGGGTCCCTTGTGTCCACTCTAAACTTGGGAAGTCTGCCTTTTCATTTGATGCTCCTAACTCTTGGAATAACCAATACTCTCTAAGGTTGGAGAATATTCCCTCTTTTGTTGAGTTTAAACGTATGATATCTGACTACTGTGTGTCTGCTTGCAATTGTCATTCATTTGAATTTTTCTTTTTTTGTTGCTCTGTATGTACACTCGTTGTCCGTGTAAATGAGGGAAACTTCAGTGACCAACGACTTAAAACAAAGGTTTAAATAAATAAATAAATAAATAAATCTTTCTACAGTGAGTGCCAGAAATAAGAAAACATAACAGGGCAAAATGTTCATTTTTATAGAGTCAATTCTATGACTAAAGCTAAGAAAGTAAAAGGAGTTCCACCTGTATATCATCTTTAATTTTAGTTAGGAGGGGGCAGTAATTTATCTCAGCTAGTGTATGGATTGTTTTTGGTGAATTTATTCCCAAATATTTCAGTGATTTCTGGTCCTGTTTTGGGCAGAATTTCTCTCTGATGTGGTTTGGGGGCAAGTAGTTAAAAGACATGATTTGTGTTTTTGTATGTTTAGTTTGTATCCTGCATATTGACTAATTGTCTCTATAAGGTTCATTAAGTTAGGAAATGAGGTAGAAGGTTGATTTAAAAAGACTCAAATATAATTTGTATATAATGCCACTTTATGGTTTTCCCCATTTATGCAATTCCTTTAATGTTGTCTGTCTGTCCTATTAACTGTGCAAGAGGCTCTATACAAAGAGTGAAAAGCATGAGACAGTGATGTGACAGAGGACACCCTTGTGGCGTTTCACCCTGTGATGGAGTCCGAAAGAAAACCATTTATTTTAATATGGGCTGATGGTTTACTATAAAGTGTGCAGATAATCTTAACAAATTTTTCATGCATGCCTAATTTTTTAAGTGCATTATTTAAGAAAGGCCCGCTCACTGAATCAAAGCCTTTCTCAGTGTCTCGGCTAACGAAGAAAGCCTCAGTGTTGTTCTGTTGGATAAAATTTATTATGTGAAGTGTCTGTCTGATATTGTCATGGGTTTGTCTTTTTGAAATAAACCCTGTCTGGTCAATATGTCAGAGCTCTGGGAGAATAGTTTCCAGTCTTTTGGCAATAATGGCTGCAAATAATTTATAATCAATGTTTAGCACTGAGATTGGCCGGTACGATCCACATTCTAAATTGTCTTTACACTGTTCAGGTGTAACTGAAATCACTGCCCTCCGTGATGGGGACATTATTCCCTCTTCTAGAGTTATATTACAAGCTTTAAGCAGCGTTGGTGTCGATTCAGAGCAAAAGCCTTTTACCACTCTGACAGCAGGCCATCTGGTCCGGGTGATTTATTTGCTTTAAGCCTGGAGATGGTGCTGTTTAGCTCTAGGTCAGTCACTGGGTCTGTTGGTCATTTTGTTAGCTCCTCTGACAACACAGGTAGGCTGAGGATATCTCAGAACTTGACTATTTGTTGCCCATCTTTAATTGTGGTTGTGTATAAAAATTTAAATGTTATGGCATAAATGTTCCATATAGTTACTAAAACATCATCTATTTTGCCTGATACTATTACATATCTCCCTTCCTTGTTTATGACCTCTGAGATTCGTTCAAAAGATATTTTTTTGTGATATTAACGTTGCTTCCCCTCTCCTATGCCCTGTTTTATAGGGTGAATAATATACTCTTGAGAATCCCATTCTTTCTAGTTTTTTTATGCTCCAATGGGGTGAGGTGTGTCTCTTGTAAAAGTACGACCTGCCCATTTTCCTTCTTCATTTGAGGATAATATTTGACTTCTATTAGCTAGGTTTAGAATCTCTGTCACATTAAAAGAAATAACTTTAAGGATTTTCTTATTCATAAACAAGACATGTACCACACATCAGAACTCTCTTGAATTAACATTGATATTTAAGTTGTATACAACAAAACTCTCTCCCAAGGAACAAACAAAGTAAGAACAGAGATGAAAAAATCTCATACAGAAATTTAACAAAGGAATCCGTAACAGCTGCTTCCAAGGTAGAAGCTTAATCTGCAAAGAGCCCTGTGGGGCTTTGTAAAGCCAAAGCTCCCGTAAGGGGATGCCCCACACTGCATCAGTTGTGGGGCCCTAAATTGTGGCCACATGTTAGTCAATGTTTATATAAAATGTGTATAATATAAACTGAAGATCATTTTAGATAAAGAACAGTACTGTAGAACTTTCACGTACCAATATAAAACCACACTTAACTGTCTCTCGGAGTGGAGATCAGGAAATGTTACCTACAAATCTGTAGGCAACATCTTCATTTTAACAAAATTTTAAAAAAACAACAACATCAGTCTTCCACTGTAGGAGATCGCTGTCTGAATTCTTGAAGTTTTTCTTTGTATTGAGAGTGGTGTTTTTTCTTGGATTGTGTGCTGCTGATGGCCGCTGTCCCAGGCTCCATACATGTATCTCCAGTCCGGCCGCGTTGTGTCCCCGCTGTCTGCCAGGCGGACAGGTGCTGGATATCTTCCAGAACTGGGTCATCGGTAGGTTTCACCACGTTAACTGCAAGTCCTCATGATGTAATGTCTCTTTTCGCCTCGGAAGCATCCTGGAACAATCGGGTGCCATCTGGGTAAAAAAAAATCTGCATCCTCACAGGATATGGTGTTTGGAACTTAATATTTTTTGCTTTCAAAACTTTCTTGGCATATTCACTCCGCTTCTTCAGCACTTCAGGAGGGAAGTCATGGTCAACATAAAAGTGAACAGTTTCAAGGAGCACATCTTTTTTCTGCCATGCCCGCCGGAGTACCTCTTCTTTTGTCCAGTAGCTCCTGAACTTGAGTACAGTGGACGAAGACTTTGTATACGGGTCACTAGGCTTTAGTGCCAGGGCACCGTAGGCCTGTTCAATTCCAAGTTCCTTTTTGTGAGGGAGGTCAAGTGTGTTTTTTAATAGATTGCCCAGAAAACCAGCCATATCAGTGCCCTGCTTTCCTTTGGGTTTTCAGTGAAATCCTTAAGTTATCTCTCGTTGCTCGGCCCTCATGTTCTATCAGTCTAGCTTCCAGACTAGCTTGACGCTGCACCAACCTCTTAATTAGTGACGTTGTGGCCTGAAGCATGTTCTCTGTAACATTAATTTTCTCCTCTGCCTCATCCAGTCTGTCATTTGCCCTTTTCAGTTTGTTGTTAATGTCAGAGAGTTGTTCCCTATTGTCATTTCTGAACTCTCTGAGTTTGCAAAGAATATTTTTCAAGCTAGCTTCTGGACCGTCATCGCCATGTGTGTAAGAACTCAGAGAGTTACTTCCGCTGTTTTGTCTCAATGCAGTTTTGTTTTCTATCATGTCTGTGGTCATTCCTCTTCTGGTAGTAATGCCTTTCTCCATTGTTAAAAATATCCCCACATTTTATATAGACACACAGTTTATGGGGTTATTTTGCAAAACCATCAGGGAGTTCGTAAATTAGGCTGTCATCCTCTCAGTGGTGGAACTATACACCCCCCCCCCCATCAAAGAAAAGTTTATTTACAAACAGCATATATGTACAAATTGGCAAAAAAATTAATCATATATACAGGCCCATACAATTCAAAAGGAAAAATAAATATAAAAAAAGCAAATAGGGGAATGAAGAAGGGAGGAAGGAAAAGGAAAAAAGAAGGGAAAGGAGAAGAAGAAAGAAAAAGGGTCTTCATTCTCACACTGTTACACTAGAGGTCATCAAAAGCTTCAGTTCTTCATGAGGAGAGACTGAGCGTGTTTGTTTTGCATCAGTTTGAAGGCACTGAGATGAATGTCCACAAGGTCTCTTTTAAAGATGTAAAACAAGGGTTTTGCTTTCCTCCATTTAGATGTATGGATGAAAAATGTGTCCATTAATAACACATTATTTGCACTCAGGTTGCTCCCACTGTCCTTCATTCAATGTTGTCTCTTGTGAGAAGAGCTTGTAATTAAACTCTGACCTGTCCTGTAAGTCCTCCCACAGTGAGACTGTGTGCACACAGTTTAAAAAACAAACAAAAAGTCAGGTGGTCAGTTGTTTCAGTGTAAAGGTCACAAAAGAAACAGTTACTATGTGCTATGTTTAATCTCTGTCCTAACAGTTCATGGGACGGGTAAATATTGTTTAGTATTTTAAAATGAACTTCTTTGGTCTTAGGGTTCACAGGGATCATTTTATAGTTACCTCTTCATTTCTTGACATATGCTTCTGAGAACAGTTGAAGAATGGAATATTTTATTTAATCTTACTGGGAACAGTATATTGTTCAGATGATGACAAATGGATTTGTTGGAGGTTTTCTCTGCAAGAAAATCGTGACCTTGCCCTAACCCTTTGACAATGCTACTTTGCTTTCTTTAGCTGGATTTTTGGAAAGATTGTCAGTTTGTCTGGCTGCAGGTCTCCTTGTAAACACTTGTGGAAAGCATTTGTGCTCGTTCTGAGATCAGCATGTTTTCATGTTTACTTGGGGTCACAAATTTGAACGGGGTATGGTCTGCTCACCTCATACTCCTCAGTGTTTCACGTTCCTCACCTTTCTGTGTTCCTGTCACAACTAGACCAGCAGTAGAGCTGGGTATGATGATACGATGCACATCACGATACATGAGTCACGATACGATTATATCACAATACCCTGCGATACAATGCATATTTTGATATACTGTGATATTCCACAGAGTTGAATAAAAATGTCAAAACAGCTGATAAAAAGTTGTTGTGTACGATCTGGGTAGTCTGGCTACATCACATTATACTGATAATTCATCCGACAAAGAGTCAAAACGATTTATTTCAAAATCATTTGTGCTCCACCAAATGACATATCTGGACTCCAGTACACCCCTGTGGAGAAGAAGAATTGGGAATTGAACCACAAACCCTGTAATCAGTGAACAACCCGCTGTTAAATCAACCATCACCTGTTTGACAGCAAAGATAAAATAGGAAATAAAAACTGGAGATCTGTTTTTGTAAAAGATCCCTTCTGATCATGATAAGAGAGACACGAGAGCAAGGTCAACAGACACATGTCACTCTGTCAGAATATATGTCATCCATGTATCTGAGGCCACTCTTGTTCCTGTCAGGTAAAGCGTGGGATGGTGAAGCCCTTTCACGTTGTGGAACCCCTGTCAGCGACTCTGGATGTTGGCAGATACTTGAGCCAGCAGAATGACCTCCCCAGGCTGCCCGTCCCGCCTCTGCAGCAGACCTGTGAGCACTACCTTAGCCTCCTGGAGCCCATCGTGGAGGTGGATGAACTTCAGCGAACCAAAGAGCTGGTGGAAGAGTTTCAGAAAGCAGGAGGGATCGGAGAAAGACTGCAGAGAGGCCTGGAGAGGAAAGCCTGCAACACTGACAACTGGGTGAGTGCAGTGACTACACCTGTGTGTGTGTGTATGTGTATATATATAAATATTGAATTGAATGCCTTTATTGTCATTGTACATTACAGTACAACGAAATTAAGAGTACTACTCCACTGTGGTACACACACACACACACAATAAATAAATAAATACAACAATATGCAATAAATACAATGAATGTACAATAGATAAAACAATTTAAAATGCAGAACAGGTGTTCATGTGCAAGAGAGCAGGAGGTGGAGAGGTTTTATTATCTGTGTTTGTTTAATGAGGTTATAGTGTATGGATAGAAACTGTTTGTGAATCTGGTGGTTCTGGATTTGATGGACCTATAACGCCTGCCAGAGGGTAACAGTTCAAACAGATGGTGACTGGGGTGTGTATTGTCCTTAATGATGTTTTTGGCTCTTGAGAGAATGCAGCTGTTTGCAATATCTGACAGAGAGGGGAGGGGGCAACCAATGACTTTTTCTGCTGTCTTTATGATTCTCTGGAGAGCTTTTTTGTTTGCAACAGAGCATCCAGCAAACCACACAGAGATACAATATGACAGGATAGTCTCAATTGTTGATCTGTAGAAGGAGACCAGCAGCTTTTCACTCAGGTTGTTTTTCCTGAGTATTCTCAGGAAGTGGAGGCGCTGTTGTGCCTTTTTAACAGTCACA